>OASR01000016.1_pt1 | contig 151519 bp, 93 predicted proteins | sample 1475751 | NCBI WGS metagenome assembly OASR01 (sample SAMEA2579907, study PRJEB22360) | human gut metagenome | biome: human gut; feature: human-associated habitat; material: faeces | place: Denmark | collected 2008/2010 | reverse complement strand
TGAACCGAGAAATGCATCAGGATTTCTCGGTGAATGCCCGCGTGCCGCCAAAAAGCGCTTCGGAAAGGTTAGAAAATACCAGTTCTGCGGCCAGCTGACGGAGTCCATACCAGTTTCCCACGCCCATCTTTTCGTACATTACCTATCATAAACAAAGCGTCCTTAATCAGCGAAACCCAAATATAATTCAAAATAGCGGACCACATATAAAGTGTTTATTCTAGAAAACCAGAAATGATTTTGACACTATATAATGACATCCAGCCCTTATTATGATATTATTTTTACAAGTCATAAATAAGCTTTATTCATCAAGATCTTGAACCCAGAAAGTTACAGTTAACTGAATGTATGAATTTTAATAAATATTCGAAAGGCGGGTGCTAAAATGATTCAAAACACTAAAATCGATAATGGAAGAGGATTTGATTGGGGACGTACCTCAAGTGACTATGCCAAATACCGGGATATTTATCCCACAGAATTTTATCAAAAGCTTATAGATATGGATTTGTGTGTGGATGATCAAAAGGTATTGGACATTGGAACAGGTACCGGAGTGCTTCCCCGTAATCTATACCGGTATGGGGCGGAATTTACGGGAATTGACATTTCCAAGAATCAGATTGAGCAGGCAATCCTGTTATCGCAAAAGTCAAATATGGATATTAAGTTCCAATGTGTTCCGGCTGAAAAAATTGATTTTCCCGCTGATTCCTTCGATGTGGTAACCGCCTGCCAGTGTTTTACCTACTTTAATCATGAAGAACTGGCACCTAAGATCTATAAAATGTTAAAACCTAATGGCAGATTCGTGGTGTTGTATATGGCATGGCTTCCCTTTGAAGATCTTATAGCCGGTAAAAGTGAAGAACTTATTCTAAAATATAATCCGAAGTGGACAGGATGCAAGGAGGTAAGGCACGCCATCTCCATGCCGGATGTCTACAAAGAATATTTTACCCTGGAAAACCAGGATGTATATGATGTTTCTGTTCCTTTTAACCGGGAAAGCTGGAATGGGCGGATGAAATCCTGCCGTGGCATTGAGGCTTCTCTGTCTGAAGCAGAAGTGGGACAGTTTGACCAGGAGCACCGAAAGCTTTTAGAGGAAATAGCACCTGAGGAATTTAAAATTTTACATTATGCAGCGATTACAACAATGCGGAAAAAGTAAATCCACAGCAACATGATAAGGAGGATATAAAATGGAGCACGAAAAATTATATAAAATGATACAGATGGAATCATACCCGAGAAGAAAACATTTTGAGTATTTTAAAGATATGGCTCAACCTTATGTAGGTGTGACCGTAAAAGTAGATATTACCAATTTTTTTAAAACCGTAAAAGAACAAAACCTTCCCTTTTTTCTATCTTTTTTGTATTGTGTATCAAATGCTGCCAATTCCGTTGCGGAATTAAGGCAGCGAATTTATAAGGGTGGAATTATTGAATACCAGAGATGTCCCACCTCCCACACAGTTGCTTTAGAAAATGACACTTATTGTTACTGCAAATTGGACAGCAATCTAAAATTTGATGCCTATCTCCCCTATGCGGTTCAAACTCAAGAACGCGCTAAAACTGAGCAGTGTGTGGATGATGCCGAAGATGCATTATCCTTAATTTTCATTTCCACACTTCCCTGGATCAATTATGAAGCATTCATACAGCCAACTCCAAATCCAGCGGACAGCAACCCAAGAATTTCCTGGGGACGCTATAAAGAACAGAACGGACAGATATTGATGCCGGTATCCATTCTATGCCACCATGCATTAACAGATGGATTGCATCTTTCCAAATTTTATCAAAACCTGGAACTGGAACTCCGCCAGTTTGGAATATAGACATTATTTCCGCAGTGCAGCCGCTGGCTCAGTCCGTACCAAGGGCAGGCTTGCAACGCCGCTTAAAACCAAGACCACCGCAAATGCCGAGATAATGGTGAAAACTGCCTGGACCCCTGAAACAATCAGGGGCAATCCAAGCAGGTTACTGATGAACATGCTGGCCCCGAGCAGTCCCAGTTCCATTGCTCCCGTAAGTATGGCAAGCAACATATTTTCCTGCAGAATCATACCGGTAATCTGCCTCCTGGGATAGCCCAGCGCAGATAATAAACCAACTTCCCGGTACCTGGTATTTTGCAGTTTAATCAGGAGCACGGCACAAATAAACAATCCGATTCCCAGAATCAAAATGGATAGTACCAGAAATAATTTGCCCAGGCTCTGGAACGTATTCTGAAGCGCGTATACTTCATCTGAGGCATTGTCGGATTTCAGTCCCTGCAGCTTGAGCCGGTTGCTTACCGCTACAATATCGGAGAATTCTTTTACATCATAAGTGATGGAATAATTGTCCTGTTCAGGGAGATGCTCATAGAACTTCTGCTCCATATCGGGGCTTACGATAAAATCATCATATCCGGCGTTGTAGATACCGCTGATAGTGACCACATAGCTTTCACCATCCAGCTCCAATGTAAGCTCCCTGCCAACCAATGATTTAATATCTTCCGACATCTTCTTAGCCAGACTTGGCGTAATTGCAATTTCATCCTTTTCTATTCCTGGCATTACGCCATAAGATAATCCCTGCGTTGCTTTCGGAGTGGGAAATTTTTCAGCCAGCACCTGAATTTTCTTATCCATTTCCATAGATATATTTTCTAATTTATACTGATAATACACATTTTCAATCCGTTCATCCGACTTTAGATATGCTAAAATGGTGCCATCATCGGTTCCCCGGATGTATCCGTTATTAAATGCCGTGTTCTTTTCCTGAAATTCCGAAATAGAGTGTTCCATCACATTGCCGAAGGACAGGGAAAATAAAAATGCCAGCATACCGATAGAAATAGCCAGTGAAACCGCAATATAGCGTTTTAAATGTACCTTGAAGTTTTTTACTGCTTTGGAAAGCATGGCATTTTTATCCGGATTTCTTTCCCTACGGAGAAGGGGCCTTTCATTGGACATGTCCCGGCTTACCGGGCGCTCCTCCATTATTTTTTTCTCCCTGATATAAATGACTTCATCTGCAAATTCACATATTTTTGCGTCATGAGTGATTACAACAACCAGTCTGTCCCTGGCAATTTCCCTGAGTAAAGACATTATCTCTGCAGACGTCCCACGATCCAGCGCACCGGTAGGTTCGTCTGCAAATATAATCTGGGGATCATTGACAAGTGCCCTTGCAATGGCTGCCCGCTGCTTCTGTCCTCCGGAAAGCGTCTCTGAGGGCTGATCTGCTTTTTCTTCCATGCCAATCCGCTTTAAAAGCGCCTTTGCCTTACACAGACGTTCCTTTTCATCCTCTCCCCGTTCACAGGCAAGTAAAATATTTTCCAAAACAGTATAGCCGGGCAGCAAATGATAATTTTGAAATACGAATCCTACGTTATCTCTGCGGTATCTGCAGAGTTCATCGGGATTCATCTCCGTAACCGGGACACCTCCCACTGATATCATGCCGCTGTAATCGGTATCAAATCCTGCAATCAGATTCAGTAAAGTCGTCTTTCCTCCGCCGGATGGTCCCATCAGGCACACAATTCCGGTATCCGGAAATTCGTAACTGCAGTGTTCTAATATTATGCTGTTTCCATATTTTTTTGTAATATCATTTATTTTAATCATTTTATCTGTCTCCTGTCATCAGGGAATTTGTTATTTTCGCTGAGAAGCTAACCAGTGTTGTTACGAGACCTGAAAATATCCCCATTGCAAATATCAGTAAAATTCCCACGCCCAGGAGTTTGCCGTTTAAGATATTCACATCCCAGAATGCAGTGGTTGCAAAATTAGCAGCCGGTGATATACATAAGAATAAAACGGAGGATACCGCAGTCTGAAAGAGAACCTCCGCAAATGACAGAAGTGCCAGGTGCCTACCCGAATAACCGCTGACTTTATAAATTGCATATTCCCGTTTTCGGATGAATGCGGTGATGAATGCCACAGCCAGAATAATGATAACAGACATAACTCCGATCACGATGATTGCAGCACCGGACTGCTGATTCGTCTGCTGATTCAAACGCACCATATCTTCCACAAGCTCAAAACGTCCCAGGGGAACAATCCCATCTGCATTCAATTCGTCTTTTATTGCGATCATATCTGCCGGGGTTTTTGCCCGTATGGAGAAATTAACCTCTCCATTTTTCACTTCTGCCTGCGCCCGCATTTCATCAGTAGCTGATTTACTAAAGAAAAAGGAATCCTCTACGGAATATTCCATTAATTCTTCACCTGCATCGTATTTTACCGTAGTATCCATAACGCCCACTATTTTGCATTGGGATGTAACCGGCTTAGATACCGGTTCTCCGCTGTCCCAGTTATAGATTGCCCCCTGAAAGGTAACTGTCTTGCCCAGTGCCTCTTTGTCACTTAATCCTAATTTCTTTACAAAGCTCTGGGGAACAACAACTTCATTGTCACTGCCCATGGGCATAACACCTGCGGTCAGCCTGTTTATAAAGGGAACAGAATTACTGGTATCAATCTTAATATCCCTGCCATCCACGTTCACCTGTATATCGTTATATGCCTGGGTAAACACAATATGAGCTACCCGTTCATCTGATAAATACTTCTCGTAAAGCCCATCAATGTCCTGTGTTACATTTGCATCCGGCTCATCATTTTCCTTTCCGTCGGTTCCTCCCGCACTTACAAAGCTGCCTGCAATGCTGATATCTAAAATACTGTCTCCATATGTACGAAACAATTCGTCAAAAACCGATTGCCCCGTTCCGGTAATCCCTCCGCTCACGGCAGCAAGGAGTAATACCGCCCCCACGATCAAAGACAGTACATGAATGGAAAATCTTCCCCATTTGTTTTTTATATTACTGGCTGCGATCTTCATTGCGTTGGAAAAACCCAGCTTGTGTATCTTTGTTTTGGTAATTCTATTCCCTTTACCGTCAGTTTTATTTCCTAATCTCTCCGTTTTATTTCCGATTCTCTCTGTCACATCTACCGTGCTGATCAGTTCCCCTTTATCTATTTCATGAACCTTATCTTTCTGATTTATCAACTCCCCATTATGGGTTACGATTATAACCGTTTTTTTCCTCGAAATCTCACGCAGAATATTCATAATTATTTTTGAGGATTCTTCATCTAACGCACTTGTCGGCTCGTCCGCAATGATTACCAGCGGGTCTTTCAAAAGTTCCCGGGCAATAGCCACACGCTGCTTCTGGCCGCCGGAAAGTTTACCTGCCTTCTGCATTGCCAGCTCCCGGATCTTCAAGTCCGCCAATACCTTGTTCACTTCCTTTTGATCCGGCTTCTTTTTCAGATACCGGGGAAGCATGATATTCTCCATAACGGTGAGGTCATCCAGCAGATTAAAATCCTGCCACACGAAACCAAAGATATTGTTATAGTAATAGCTTTTATCCTGTTCTGTCAGATTTTTCATGCTTTGTCCGCAGTAAAAAACCTCTCCTTCAAAAGACTGTTCCATACCGCTGATTATTTTTAACAGCGTGGTCTTACCGCTTCCGGATGCCCCCACTATAAAATGAAGACCTCTGCCTATGGTCATGGAAATTTCCCGCAGGGCATATTCATCTCCAAACTGCTTTGATACATTTTTTAATTCAAACATTTCATGATCTCCTATATTAACCAGGCAATTTCATTACCATTCCTGTTAGAATTTTACCCGGCTTTCGTTTTAATACGAATATATTAACATGGCTGACATAAAATCTTTGTTAAGGCACCCGTAATTTTCTTAACGTAGAATTTATGTGTACGTGGTATAATAATGTAAAATCCAGGAGGTGGGTATATGAGAATTTTAATCGTGGAAGATGAAATAGATTTATGTGACTCCATTGCAGAGGGGCTGCAGATAGACGGCTATGCGGTGGATACCTGCTATGACGGAACAACAGCCTATGAACTTATCACAACGGAAACCTATGACCTGGTTGTGCTTGATTTAAATCTGCCGGGCATGGACGGTATGGATGTCCTGTCTAAAGTACGCAGACAGGATAAAAATACAAAAATACTGATCTTGTCCGCAAGAAGCAGCGTTACGGATAAAGTAACCGGGCTTGATTCCGGCGCTAATGATTATCTTGCAAAGCCATTTGATTTTGAAGAATTAGAAGCAAGGATCCGGTGTTTGCTGCGCCGAACCTTTACGCAGGAAGACACGGTACTTGTGTGGGAGGGGATATCGCTGGATACCGTAAGGCGCTCCGCATTTGTAAATGGCGAAGAACTGGCTCTGACAAAAAAAGAACTGGCTCTGCTTGAATATTTCCTGCTGAATCCCAGCAGGGTAATCAGCCAGGAAGAAATGATGGAACATGTGTGGAATATGGAAGCAGACAGCCTGAGCAATGCGGTACGCGTACATATTGCATCCTTACGAAAAAAATTAAAAGCAGCACTGTCTTACGACACCATTGCAACTAAAATCGGCGCGGGATATTTTCTGATCGGAGGTAATAAATTATGTTAGGCAAAATTTCTATCCGTCTTCGTCTTACCATACTGAATGTATTTCTTCTTACGGTCTGCTGTGTCATTCTGACTGTCATTTTAAATTTTTCTGCAAACAAAATGGCAAATGTTATCGAAGCAACCGTTGTTACTCCAGCCATGCAATCAGGGCAGGATGGTGAACCCCTCCATCCCGAACCACAGACACCTGATACTGCCGCTGACAGCACCAACTCAGTACCTGCTGCTCCAACCCATAATTCACAGTCGGCACGCCTGCATTTTTTATATCAGAGTATCATCTATATGGTATTGCTGCTGGTCATCGGCGGACTGCTGACCTACTTTATTTCCGGCAAGGCATTAAATCCGCTGCATATACTCAGCCGTCAAATGAGAAATTGTACTGTTTACAACCTTTCCGAAGATTTAAAGGTACCCAAAAGCCATGATGAAATCGCAGATTTAACCCGTTCATTCAATGAAATGTCCAATAAACTAAACGATGCCTTTGCCATGCAAAAACGCTTTTCCCAAAGTGCTGCACATGAGCTTCGTACTCCCCTGACTGTACTTAAGACAAAGGTGGATGTATTTAAAAAGAAAAAAGACCGCACACCAGAGGAATACGATAAATTACTATCCGTCATATCGGCACATACAGACAGAATGTCAGCTTTGGTCAAAGATCTCCTGGATCTCACCAATATGGATGCATTGGCATGTGACCAGGAAATCGAGGCGACCGAACTGCTGATTGATGTTGCGGCAGAATTATCTCCTCTGGCAAAAGAAAAAAATATCTATATTACTGTTTCCGGCAGCTCACCTGTCCTGACCGGCAACAAAAACCTGCTGCACAGGGCTTTTTATAATATCATTGAAAACGCGGTGAAATACAACGTTGAAAATGGGATCGTAGAAATTTCCATCCATACACACGAAGAGAATACCGCAATCACCATAAAAGATAATGGAATCGGAATACCAAAGGAAATGCAGGCTCTTATATTCGAACCTTTTTTCCGTGTGGATAAATCCCGTTCCCGCCAAATGGGCGGAGCCGGACTTGGTCTTTCGATTGTAAAATCCATTATTGAAAAACACAACGGAACCATTTCCGTATCAGATAATCCTATGGGGGGTACCATTTTTGAACTCTTGCTGCCCCAAAAAACATTATAATTTCTTCCATAACGAAGCTTTCTCTTAACAGAAATTTTATATTGGATTTGCTACAATAACTTCACTAACAAAAAAGTGAGGTAAAGAAATGAAACGAAAACTTCTCCTTGTAATCTCATGCCTGTTGGTTTTTTCTCTGGGGGGCTGCAATTCGAAACCTTCCCTGGAAAAAATCAAGGCAGCCCTGGATGATGGCACCATTACCGTAGAGGATGCCAAAGAAAAGGGGTGGATTGATGACGACTGGATTAATTCCAATTACGAGAAAGTCGAAGCAAAATCTAAAATCTATCTGTTTGATCCCTTTGAAACTACATATCTGGATGGAACTCCTGCCTCTTCCAATATCATTGAAGGAAAAACCTGTTTGGTATTTTTTCATACAACGGAAGAAAAAACATTGGAAAAGCTGGAGGTATTTAACGATATTTCGGATGAAATGAAAACCATTGGCGTACCTGTCATTGGTATCCTTACAGACAAAGACATTGACGGCGCTAAAGAAAAGCTGACAGATATCAAGTTCCCGGTAATTCTATATAATGATTCCATGCAGCAATCTCTGAAGGACTATGAATCGCTTATTGATTCAGACCTGGTTTCCATATTTACAAAAGAAGGCGGATTCTATACCGCCTGGAACACCAATGCTGAAGCAGATAAATTGCTATCCTTTGCCAAGGAGTTAAAAGATGAAGAATAAATATGCTGGAGGCATCTTATTGTTAGCCATTATCCTGATCAGTATCGGCGTTTACCGTGGCGAAGCAGCCGAAGTACTTTCTAAGGGCATTCAATTATGTCTGGAGTGTGTGGGCATTGGCTGAACATGAAAACCGCCGGAAACGATGGAAAATACAGGCAGCCGCCACGCTGCTGACCAACGCTCACATCACAGGCTTTTTCACCGGTAAAATCTACAAGGGAAATTTAAAAGGGATCTGTGTTCCCGGACTGAACTGCTATTCCTGCCCCGGTGCCATAGGCTCCTGTCCTATTGGATCCCTGCAGGCGGTAATTGGTTCATCAAAATTCCGTTTTTCCTATTACATTGTTGGGATGCTGCTTCTATTCAGCGTGTTGCTTGGACGGCTGGTGTGCGGCTTTCTATGTCCTTTTGGCTGGTTTCAGGAGCTGCTGCATAAGATTCCTACCAAAAAATTCGGTACCAAAAAGTTCGCCGTACTCACCAGACTCAAGTACCTGATATTATTCCTGTTTGTTATCATACTTCCCATGACCATCCTGAATGAAGTGGGGATGGGAGATCCCTGGTTCTGCAAGTGGATCTGCCCTGCTGGAATCTTAGAAGGTGCCATTCCCCTTGCTCTCGCAGACAGCGGAATCCAGGCTGCACTGGGCACCTTATTTACATGGAAAAGCTGTTTGCTGGCAGGGATCATAACTTTATCCATCTTTTTTTACAGGCCCTTCTGCAAATGGATCTGTCCCCTCGGTGCATTCTATGCCCTGTTTCACAAATTTTCCTTCTATAAGTTCCACATTGATAAGGAAAAATGCAACGGCTGCCAAACCTGCACAAAAGTCTGTAAAATGGATGTGACAGTGTATAAAACCCCCAATCACTCTGAATGTATTCGCTGTGGTGACTGCATCCGCACATGCCCACAGAATGCAATCTGTAAAAGTATCAATTTTAGAAAAGAGGACAACCATTGAACGTAATTAAGAAAAAAGCAAATAAACTGTTAGTTATCCTATTAAGTGCGGTTTCCGTCCTTTCACTTGCCGGATGTGGAAGCACAGAAATAGAAGCCACCAAAAAACCGTTCCCGGAATTTCAGGGCGTTGATTTTGACGGAAATACCATGACCAATGATATTTTTAAAGACTACGATGCCACCGTGATCAATTTCTGGACTAATGGCTGCGGCAGCTGTATAGCAGAAATGCCGGAGCTGGAAGAATACTTTCAGAATTTCAAAGACAGGAAGATCAATCTGATCGGAGTTGCCGTCAGTGCTGGAGAATCAGATGAATCAAAAACGACTTCTGAAATGATTTTGAAGGAGAAAGGCGTGACCTACCCGAACCTCATCCTGGATCATAAAAGCAGCTTCTATACCGATTTTATCGGTGATATTTCCGGTTATCCTACCACATATATCGTGGACAGCGAAGGTAACATGATAGGGGCACCGCTAATTGGAGTGGTGAAAAAGCAGGAAGATAATCTGATGAAGCGGTTAGATGAGGTTGTTGGGAAGTAGGGGATATGAATTTTTCCCCTGCTCTTTCCTTAGAACTGCAGCTAATAATAGCTCCACCTCATGCATCCTGTCTCGGGACACCACACAGTAATCATTCAGACAGTCCTTTTCATCCATTGTTTTCATTGCATTTCCTTCCTCATCATCTACCAGTACATGGTAGTACAGACGCTCCGGATACTTCCCGTACAATGCAAGAAAATCATCTAAATCCCCGATTACCTCAATTCCCTTTCCGGCATTAAATATTTTTTCATAGATCTCCATCCAATGCCGCGCGCTTGGCTGTCCTGCTCCGTAAACCCATTGGACTGCATTGATATCTTCTTTTAATAAATAATCCAGATGGTTTAAATTTCCGACTCCGTCCAAATGGTATATAGTATTATTAAGATATTCACATGCTTTCCGGATTTCCGGAAGCCCAAACTCTGCAAACATCTGAGGGCTGATCATATACGCGAAATCATCCTGCAGAATATAGGACGGCTCTTTGCTGTAAAGTCCTCCCCAGTCGCTGTATCCAGGATTCAACGGCATTAATACGGAATTAAGATCTTCATAGGCTTCCTGAAATGCCTGGTAAACCTCCGACTGCAGGCGGTGTACTTCCTCCGGTTCGTCCATCAGCTGGCACATAAGTTCCGTACTTTCGGCAAAGATTGCAGCTACATCCTGAATCCCACCCAGATCCGGCATGGACATCAGTACCATCCCGCCCCACCTCTCCTGTCCTGCACGGTAAATTTCCTTGATGCGCGTGACCCATTTGTTTTCCCTGTCGTATTGTATATGAATATTCTGGATTTCTTTTCTTTCCTCCGGAAAATACCAGACGCTTCCTGTACTGTTATCCATTCTTGCCCCGCAGAATCCAGCCAGGGATCCCGGCCCAAATGCCGCCATGTTCACAAATGGGAATGCATCCCCTAAGAATTCACTCTGTGATAATTCATAATCCAGAGCATCTATAATTTCCTCTGCGCTATACCGAAAATCATGGCATGTTTTCTGGGATAGTAATGGGACCGGGGGCTTTTCCCGTTCTGGTTCAAAGGCATGTTTTACTGTAACCTTAAACAGCGGTCTGTCTAATTCACCTTTCCACCATGCACTGTAATTTTTCTCTATCTCTAACCAGCGTTCTTTGCTGAAATGTATACTCATTTATAACCTCCATTTCCGGCACTACTGTAATTAGCAGGAAATAATTCTCGTTATTACCCTGCCCACTGAGTGTGCCTTAAAATTCTTTCCATCAACTATTCTCCGTCAGCTCTCTGACAATCTGTACAGCCCTTTTTACCTTATCTATATTTCCATGTAACGCGTAAATATCACGAAAGATATATTCACTTTTACATCTTTTTGTCAAATTCACTGTTTCCTGAATATATGCCCTGAATGCTTCTTTGTCAAAACCCGCCTGAATTCCAAGGAAATTTGGCGATGGCTTTCTGGAATATATGATATCTCTGCAGCTTAACCGCTCGGCCATGAAGGCTTCATTGCACCAGGGTGAAATTGAGACTTTACGAATATTTTCGATCTGCTCTATGCCGCCGTCCCAAAAATCGCTGACCGGCTCACAGCATCCATAATAAAGCATACCAAACTCCTTTGACAGTTTTTTCATATAAGGCAGTATGAACTCCTGAAACATATCCGGTGAAATTCCTACGGATTCCTGTGAATTCATATGTCCCCAGGTGTCTATACTGCGTACTTTTCCTGCAAAATCTTTCCGGGGCAGCTCTTTTGTGTAACAGTAGCTCCCACCTCCCATATAGTGGTTATGGTTGTTCAGCCACAGGCACCCATTTTCCTCCTCCCACCGCAGCAGGCGTATCTTGTCATCGGTAATGAACTGCATCAGCTCGTGAAACAGATCCGGCTCATCATACATGGAATAGAACATATTCTGCATCCCCATCAGCTCCACAACCTGCTGGGTAATGGAAAAGTCCCAATAATTTGTGCTGTTTACCAGTTCCACCGGCAAAATATCACCGATAACGGATTCTATGAATTGTTTTTTCACTGTATATTTCTGATCATCATATCCAAAAACAGATGGGGACAGCTTATTAAAATCTTCTTCCAGAGACTCAATTACAGATTCTATATGAAAGCCAATCCCGTCTTTATCATATACTTTTTTTGCTTCAATCCCATATTTCTGGTAATCCAGTTCCACTTCCAGGGCATAATATCCGGGTACCACTTTATCATCACCAATCAATTCCACATTCACAATGCTTTTAAGCAATTGATTTTCTATTTCCCGTGCAATACTACTTTTACACTGCAGCGGGGGACATATATTTTCCCAGAAGGTTATAGTTTCCATTATAATCATCGGACGCTTTCCCTGTAAGCTGTTATGTAAATACCAGAGCTTTTCTCTTTCTTTCATCATCGGGAGATCGGCATATTTTTTCTGTTTATATGCCAATTCTCTTAAATATTCTTTTTCATAAGATGAAACAGAATAATTATATTCATCATTCATTTTTTTCACTCCTTAAGCGTTTTTAAAATTGCGTTCTGCAAGATATTCGTTCCTGCAGGTGAAACGGATGTATTTTTCTACATGAGGGATGGACGTATTTCCCTGCAGCCGAATCTTGCAATGAGGAGATGCTGCAGTCTGTTGCAGCACCTCCTATAGTATTAAAAGATTATCTTCTTGCTGTCAGAATATGAACTATAGATTCTCTTGCCACTTGTCTTTTTATATCCTCTTACTTTAAACCGATAGGTTCTGCCTTTTTTTAATCCGGATTTGGTATAGGAAGAAGCTTTGGATGATTTTGTGGCTATCTTTTTATAATCGCCTTTATTTGTCTTCATATAAATCACATATCCGTCCGTACCTGATCTTCTGCCCCAGTTTACGATGACTTTTCCTTTGCCATCCTTCTTTGCCTTAAGCAAGTGCGGTTTTTTAGGTGCCGTTGCCGTAGTTATTACGGAGGAGTAGGAGCCATACTTCTTTTCTTTTCCAAGCTGGCTGTATGCCTTTACCTTGTACTTGTAGGCTGTTGCTGATTTCAGACCCGTATCCACATAACTAGTGGATGTTGTAGTCTTTACTTTCCTCCATTTCCTTGCTGAACTGTCATATCTGTATAAGACATAGCCCTTTGCGTTGGATGCCTTCTTCCAACTGATCTGAACGCTGCCCGATTTATGTTTGGACGCTTTTATTGAGGTTGGTTTTCCAGGCTTCTTCAGTGTCATCTTGCTCCACTGTGCATAGACAGTCGTATTTACATTTAACCTGCATATTTCACCTTCCCTGATTTGGGTACCGCCTGATGCTGCGGTAAACCAGCCCTTGAAGGAATAGCCTTCTCTTGACGGAACCGGTAGCCTGCCATATGCTGCTCCCTTTGTTACCGTAATCGAAGCAGGGCTTACTTTTCCGCCTCTTGGGTCAAATGCTAACTTGTAAGTTATGATTACTGCCTTTTGTTCAAACTCTGCGGTAACCGTTACGTCCTGTTCCGGCATTACGAAACTGCTGCCTGCTATTTCCACGGCTCCGCCATTGACCTTCAGCCTTCCTGCTTTCAGCTGATATCCTTCTTCCGGTACAACCGTCAGGATAATTAATTCTCCTGCCTCCGCTTCCGGTTTGTCTGCTTCAACATTTCCGTGTTCCATAGACGGATCTATGATTACTTTATACATTTCTGCTGCCTGCTTTTCAAACTCTGCGGTAACCATTACATTCTGTTCCGGCATAAGGAAGCTGTTATCTGTCAATTCCACAGCGCCGTCATTAACCTTCAGGCTTCCTTCTCTCAGCTGATATCCTTCTTCCGGTACAATCGTCAGCGTAACCATTTCTCCCGCTGCCGCTTCTGATTTATCTGCTTCGATGTTTCCGTGTTCCATAGCAGAATCAATCGAAATTGTATACATCTCTCCTGTCGTCTGTTCAAACTCTGCCGTAATCGTTACATCCTGCCCTGGCATAACAAAGCTGTTATTTGCCACTTCTACGTCACCATCATTTACTTTAAGGCTTCCTGCTGTCAGCATATATCCTTCTTCCGGGGTAATCGTCAATGTAACTGTCTCTCCTTCTGCTGCCTCTGTCTTATCTGCCTCAATTCTTCCGTGTTCCATTGCCGGATCAATCGTGACTGTATGCACTTCTGCAGGCCGCTGTTCAAATTCCGCCGTAATCATTACATCCTGTTCCGGCATAAGGAAGCTGTTATCTGTTACTTCTACTTCACCGTCATTGACTTTCAGACCTCCCTCGGTCAGCAGATATCCCTCTTCCGGGGTAATCGTCAGCGTAACGGTATCTCCTGCTGCTGCCTCTGTCTTATCTGCCTCGATTCTTCCGTGTTCCATTGCCGGATCTATGGTGACTGTATGCATATCTACAGGCTGCTGCTCAAATTCCGCCGTAACCATTACATCCTGTTCCGGCATAATAAACCTGTTGTCAGTCACTTCCACATCACCATTGTTAACCTTCAGGCTTCCCTCTTTCAGAATATAGCCATCAGCAGGTTCAACGATCAGGTTTACCTCTTCTCCTGCTTTTGCTTCCGTCTTATCGCTCTCAATATTTCCATTTGTCATATTGGTATCAATTGTAATCTTATAAGATTGTTCTGGTACTCTGTTATTCGGCATGAACATACGTATCCAGTGGAAATTAAGCCAGTCGCTCTGTGTAATTGCCAGATCTTGAATTCCCACAGGGCATCCTTCTGATATACTCTGGTCTGTGACTACATAATTCGCCCAGCTTCCGCTGCTGAGTGATACAGAAGAAAACGCTTCTCCCGTAGCAGAACCAGTATGTAGTTTCAAAATATTCTGGGCATTAGGATAGCTGTATTTTACCTGGTATTTTTCAATACCATTTTTAAAGTCTACGTTCTTATAGAGGATATAGGCATCTTTTCCCTGGAATGCCACCCCGCTGACTCCATCAGCAGCTGTAGAACTCTTCTCATCCGCCTCGGCACCTTTCAATTCAACGATAGTTCCGTCATAAACCATTACCGGTTTCTCAGCTTTTATAGAATGATCAGAATTTAATACTGCCTTAATGACAAGATTCGTTTCCTTTTCTTCCGGTATACCAACCGTAATTACTCCGGTTGTCTCATCTATGGACGTGTTGGTGTCATTTCCATCCAGTTCCCAGGTAACTGCCTTTTCTTCTGTCCTGTAACCCAGATCATCCCGTGTTGATGCGGTAAATGTATATTCTGTTTCCCCGTCCTGAGGTGCACAAACAATATCCTCACCGGACAGCTCCAAACTCTGTACACTTGATCCTGCATCCTTTTGTGAAAACTGTAAATCAACCAGATTTAAAGCTCCTGGATTTGCAACAATGTACAAGTCATGGATTCCTTTCACCTCTTCCGGATTTATATCAATCCAGGATTGCCCGGAAATTCCCCATGCTCCTGTAGTTTCGCAATCTACTTTGCCAATCAATGGACCTGTACTGGAATCCAATCGCAGGTCAATGCTTCCAACCCTTGATAAATTTCCTGTCTCATAGACTGCGGTGAACCTTTTTGCCCCTTCTTTGAAATCCACATTCTTAAAAGCAATGTAGCTTCCATTTTTATCCATTCCCACCTTTGCTCCCTGGTTAGAAGCACCATTTCCATAAGAATCCGCCGTTATTGCATCTGTCTTTTCATATAAATCTCGCGTTTGAATGGCCGTCTTTTGAACGCTTACCTTCACATCCTTAGTCAGATTTTCTCCATTCACTGCTGCCTGTATCCGAATCTCAGCTTCACCTTCTGCCTGTGCCTTAAGAAATCCTCTGCCATCAACAGAAACTATTTTTTCGTCGCTGGATTGATAACTGATATTCGTCGGTACTAAATAATGACCTGCTGATGTCTTAGCCTTCACATCAATCCATGATGTCTCATTCTTTTCAAGTACCAGATTCACGTCATCTGCTGTCAATTCCGCTCCCTGTTCTCCTACATAAATTGTATACTGGTCTGTCAGACCTTTTCCTTCTGCGGTTATCACTGCGGTTCCCGGGGAAATTGCTGTGACCAGCCCATTTTCGTTTACCGTGGCAATTGATTTGTCACTGCTGGCTAATGTTGTTCCTTCCGGATTTTCCACGGAATAACCTTTTTCGGTTCTCATGGATAACGACATCTGGATCATTTGGCCCGGATTGACTGCTGCCGATGCCTGACCGCTGCCTTCTGCAGATAAAAATAATGTCTTCGGTGCATCGTTCTTATCGCCATACCGGAAGTCTGGCAATAATCCAATTCCGCTTGTGTCTATTGGCGTAATTCCAATTGCCATTGCCGGTGAGTCTGCTTTTAAACGATAGTCGCGATTTTGCGCGTCCACAAACTGCGGATCTTCCATGATGCTGTTTTTGTCATACTGATGCACATTTTTGCTACTTTGCTTCCAGTCTGACAAGTTGAGTTTGCTGCCCAGCACCTCAAATTCCCCTTTGCCTATTGCATTAAAGTACAGGTTGTTATCCATAACACTCAAAGAATCCAGTGCCGCTGTCCCCGATACATTATAGGAGCCATCATCAAATTTCAGAAGAACACGATCTCCTGATCCATCTTCACTCCATGTACCGTTATTATGCAGAGTTCCGCCTGTATTTGAATAAACAATGTTATTTTTGAATGTCATACCACCGCTTGGCTCAATATACGGCCCGATATTTGCTGCACCATTATAGGCATAACCGATATCAAACACATTATTTGCCACATAGTTTGAGATACTCTTCATCATCGTTCCTGCGTTAACAGAAACAGCATTTTCATCGTATACTACATTATTGGTTACCATGGTGTGATGGGTGGCATCGTCCGTAAAAATACTATGTCCCCTCCAGCCTGTAGTCGCTACCCCACGGTATGCATTATAGATAATATTGTGGTCAATCCAGTTGTCCCTTCCGGTTCCCCAGCCTTCAATTCCTCCACCATCACCGGAACACATGCCGGTATTATATATCGTATTGTATCCTATATAATTATTCATTGTCTGGTTATATTTCCAATGGTCTTCAAACGGTACATCTACACCTATGGCAGAAAAGACACCATACCTTACACCTTTCATGGAAATTCCATAACGTGGAACTTCTGAAATATTATTATGCGTAATAGTATTATCTCCGCTGTTCATGAGATAAATCCCAGATCCATGGCTGACGAATTTCCCTGCATCTTTAATTCTATTGTTGGTAACCGTATTGTTCTTGTTGATATAATTTAAGCTTCCGGGATTTTCTCCTATCATGAAAATTCCCGCATATCCGGTATCCTGGATATCATTTCCGGAGATTGTATTTTCCTGACTGTAATGGTTCATCACTACCGCCATATATCCGGCATTCTTCAAAATACAATTGCTTACGGTAACATTGGATGTATTGTCCAAATCAACAATACCTTTCAGATTGCAATCATATTCCTCTGTCTTATCACCTTTACGACCGCCATGAGCAAGCAGATTTTCTCCAAAGTCATTCATCTCAAGCTGCAGGCCATCGATTGTAATATTGCGAACTTGATCTTCATTTGTTCCCTGCAGATAAAAGATTCTGTCTGTGGACGGCGCAATGATTTCGCTGTTTTCCGGCATAGTTCCCTCTAATGGTTTATAGTAAAGCGTGCTGCCTGCAATCGCCCACTCACCCGGCTCATTGATGTATTCCTTTGCCCCCTGCAGATACTGCACTCCTCCGGAGAATCCTCCTCCCGGGAAATCGGTCACCAGATTGGCGCCATTTACGGAAGTCACTTTCAATACCTCGCCAAACCAGCTGGTAGCACCGCCTAATACCGCCTGCATATGTGACTGATCCTCAACCTTTACATTCTGCCACTTCACTTCTCTGGCATTTGGCAGGCGTTCTCCATTTGCAAACAGAGAATAAAATCCTTCCCGACCGGTAATATCTGCTTCATAAATGCCGTCCCCGTCTTTATCTGTCCATCCGGTAACGGGAGATCCGCCTACAACGCGTGCTTCTTCGTCTTCGTAATTTTTATAAGTGATTCGATAAGTATTATCACAATCCTCGGGACCGATATGAACAGCATCTTTCAGATAATAGTTTCCACCTCTCAGAATTACCTGCACATCACTGTCCAGTCCTTTTGCCACCAGGTTGTGCACACCTTCCTGTGCCATGTCTAATGTCTGATATGGAGCTTCGAAAGATCCATTGCCCGAGTCATCGGATCCATCCGGTGATACGTAGATCTGGTTTCCGTCTGCTGCTGCTAATTGGAATGAAGCGGTAATGGTTACATCTTCACCCGGCATAGTGAACAACGTATCTGTAATCTGTTTTCCGTTTACTTTCAATGTCCCTTCTTCATATACATAACCCTTATCCGGCTTCACAGTAAGGAAAATCGGCTTTCCCTGGGCCGCCTTGCTATGATCTGCGGTAACAGTTCCGCCTTTCATAGATTCATCCACCTGGATCTTGTATTGCTTTGGCTGAGAAACTCTCACATTATCAACGGATATATAATCCTTGCCATATCCGAATCCGATACCACCATAGGAAAGAGATTCATCCTCAATTTCTGCAAATAAGCTTCCGTTCAGATAAATACGAAGTGATTTTCCAACACTTTCCGCCCGCATTCGGTAAAGCGTTCCTGGTACCGGATTTTCCTTCATTTTTACAGCTGCAAGCTGAGTCCAGTAATTACCATCTGCTTTCTGTAGTTCCATTTGCTTCTGTCCGTTCGTACGAATCAAAAATTCATAAAATTTTCTTCCGGCATCCGTGGATGCACGTGTTATCAATCCAAATGCAGAATAGTTCTCAGCACCCGGCTGCAAATCTTTGAATGTAATGTCCGCCTCTACCGCATAATCATCCCATTCCTTATTATTAAGACCTACATAATATTCACGCCAGCTGCCGGAAGGTTCCCATTTCCCATCTTTTACAACAGCATCTGCAGGATTTAAATTTGTCTGCTTCCCTGACTGATCCGTCCACTGGTCACTGATGGAACCATTTTCAAAATCATCACTGAACAGCATATTCAGTTCCCGCGTGTTAATCTTCAGTTCTTCACTGCGCGGACCTTCTCCGGAAGCATTTACTCCCGCAATCTGATAAGTATAATTTGTTCTCTCTTTTATCTGGCTGTCAAGGAAGCCCTTGCCATCCACATTTTCTCCTACAAGCGTATAGTCTGCTTCCCCTTCCGCTTTCCGGTATACATTTACCCTGTTCTTTGCCACAGGAGTCCACTGTACAAGAACGGCATCAATATCATTCGTCAGCTTTGCATTACGAAGCACTTCATCCGGTGCTGATTGTTTTGCAGTCTTAAATGACACAACATCACTCACCTGGGGCGTACCTAAATATTCTCTGGTCGTCACGCGGGCATAGTAAGAAGTATCATACTCCAGCTTATCCGTGGTCGCAACGCTTAAACGGGTCACGATCGTCTCTGCAATATTTTTAAATGCTTCATCCGTGGCGATTTCTATTTTATAGAGAGAAGCATTTTCACAGTGATTCAAAACGAATGTGGTTGGAATTTTGGAATTTTCACTGCCGTTTTCCGGACTTATAATTGCAGGCTTTTTCGTTTCTGCCAGTTTGTATCCCCCCATAGCATCCTGCACGCTATCCAATACTTTTTCCTTTTGGGCATCATATCCTTCCGGTACCTGAGGGAATTTTGCATAGGCATTATCAACACGCCTGTTTGAATAGGGTGAAAAGGATTTATCAATCGTTGCATTAAAATTGCCTGTACAGAGATTATTCTGTAATGTAAACCCAATTGCCCGGTCATCCATGTACTGCCAGAATACCCATGTTCTGGATCCCTCCAATTGCTCCTTCAGCACGTTGTAGGCATACACATTCCCCAGTCCGCAATACCAGGAATATAATGCACCTCCATCATCCATGGATTGTGAATAATCCTCTAAGATATTGTATTCAGCCACATTTCTTTCCGAATGCTGATATTTCTGTGCCAGATTTCCTATGGAAAAATATTCTCCATTGCCACCGTCCAGTTCGCTTTCCGGCAGCTGGTTCAGATCCTCAAACCGAATGCCGTACTGGCTGCTCTGTTTTCCGAACATATCGTAGGCTGCCCGTGTATCCGGTTTTGTTCTGCTGATTGAATTTTCGTCTGTTCCCACAATGGAAATACCCGCATAGGGAGCCCCTGCAATATAGTTGAATGCCATCGTGTTCGTGCCGCTTCCAAAAACACCTAAACCGGGTGCATGCTGATACGGCGCAACCCCCATGTTATAAATAGAGTTGTACATCACGATATTATTATAGTTTACATCAACAGTTCCTACCCCGTATCCATAGAGCTGTACGCCGCCGCTTCCCAGATCGTGCATCTGATTATGGAGGATTTCGTTATTCTGACCGTAGTGGTTCACGGTAACGCCGTAGCTTCCTGAATGCCGTATTTCATTATTGATCAGCCGGCAGTTTCTGGTTCCGTCAAAGTAAATGGCGGCATCCGGGTTCTCTGCATTTCGAATGATCCAGTCTTCTGGAAATTCATTCTCCGGCAGACGGTCTGTATACTGGAACGTAATTCCTTCAAAGGACAGATACTCTACCATATTTTCAAAATTTTTATCAACGCCGTCACCCTGGAGACGCAGAAGCTCATAGGGTTTTGGAGCTGCAATTTCATCCGTATTAATCGTTTCCTCATTCTTCGGCCAATAATAGACCTTTCCCGCCTGGCTGTCGATACACCACTCACCGGGCTGATCCAGATATTTCAGAGTATTGATGATATTGTAATAACCCTCACCAGTACCAAAGTGATCCGGCCAGAAATTGGAGGGGATCTGGGATTGGAGATATGCCGTATTATTACTGGAATCTATGTGCTTTACAAGGGGAATCGTATTCCAGTACATAACAGGAAGCAGAACCACTTCCATATCCTCATTTCCGTCAAGGCCATCCAGCTCACCGTCCCCAAATACAACCCGCGCACCTTTCTCAGGATCATAGCTAAGTGGTGCCCGTCCGTAAAACACAGGCCAATCCCGCCATTTATCCGTATTGAAACTGCGTGATACCTGCTGACGCTCTCCGTTTACATAAAAATCATGGAAACGCCAGCCCTGCTCTACATCAGCTACATACAGCTTTCCTTCTGCCGCCAGATTCATTCCTTCCACGCCTTCAGCTTTTCCCCAGCCGGTAATTGGTACCTCTCCGGTAATGACCGCTTTTCCTTCGTTTTTGGCTTTATATACAATGGGATTCTCCTGTGTACCGCTGTCCTGTGGTGTGAATACAATTGTGTCCTGTTCATAATATTTCCCGTCTTCTAACAGGACTGTGATTCCGCCATCCGGAAGTTGATCCAATCCTCGAATCGTGTCTCTGGCTGCCTGGATTGTCTGAAAAGGCTGTGCTTCTGTACCCGGATTGCTGTCAGATCCTTGCGGTGACACATAATAAAATGTCTCACATTCTTTGCTTTGATAAACTGATACCTTGCATTCTGCCGTTTTTCCGGCATAATCTTTATGTACTGCCTTGATAATCGCCTCACCCGGTTTTACCGCCGTTACGCGGCCTTCCCCATCAACAGCTGCAACCGATTCATCAGTACTGCTCCAGGTGATTTTCCCGGTACCGCTGGGTTCCGTGTAATATCCCGTTGTCAGATATAAGGGCAATGGATAACCGCTGTCCATATTTATACTGATTTCCTGATAATTCAGCAGGAACCGGTCTGCTACAGCCACAGTTTCTGCTGCTGTATTCGTAACTGCCGTCGTTTCCGGGACTTCCGTCGTATCCGGAACTTTCGTTGTTTCCGGGACTTCCGTTGTTTCATAAGCTTCCGTCGTATCCGGCGCTGCCGCATAAGACGTTAACGGATTCAATACCATAAATACTGATAATACAAGTGCTATCATTCTCTTTTTCATCCTGGGTTTCCTCCATATTATATAGTGTTTTACTGCTTTTGAAAGCTTAGTAAATTACTGTGCTAAGCGTTCCGTCAAAACCAATAAATTACTCACCTCACTCCAACAACTCCCATTAAATACCCCTCCCACACATCTGTCCGTCTCCCAATCTGACATATTCACTCGCTCGCAGATAAATCCTGCCGGAAGTTTCTCCCGGGGAACCGTTACATGATTCAACCCTTTGGAAGTCGCATCCTTTGGAACGTCCCAGGAATAAATAGGCCTTTTTTCCGTAGACATATATTGGCTGATTGTAATGGTAATTTCCTCATATAGCCGGCGATAACAGTCCTCTTTTGTCCAATCACAGAGTTTTTTCAGGCTGTCTCCCGATAAGGTACAGATTCCCGGTGCCGAATGCTTATTTTGTACATTTGCAAAGACTGTGCCGATAGTCTTCATTTTCAGTCTGTTAAATTCACTGGCCGGCGGAAATTCATAATTGTAAGCTACTACCCAGCTGCTGCACAAATGCGCCGCTGTCTTTGCATAAGAGAGCCATTCGGGCTTTAATGTAACCCGGTACAATTCTGTATAGCTTTCCAGAAGAGCAAAGGCACTCTCACTGTCGGGACATTGCAAGATCTCATTTGGACCTCCGGTTGTGTATCCTCTTTGTACAAAGTTATTATAGAAAAAAGCTGCGATTTCTTCCGCCGCATCGAGATATTGCCGATCACCAAAATATTCATAGGCAGATACAAGGCCAGCCGGAACAATGCCGCCTGCTGCGGATCCCCCCACCAGGATTTCACCTGTCACCGCATTTACAAATTGTCCCAATTGCCCATAGGCATTCCATAATTTCACAAATGCATCAGCACATTTCTTTGTCCCTTCTCTCATACTTTCGGGTACTTCTTTCATAAGCGCAAAGTGTTTAAACAGAAAATAAAATGCATCGCCGCTGTCCCGGACTGAACTGAACTCCCTTAGCCCCTCCATTTCCTCGTATTTACTTTCCCTTATTATTTCGCCCTTTGCATTACTCCCGGAATAAAATATGCCGCTTTCTCCCTGCAGATGGAATAAATGCGCAAGCGTTTGAATACTTCTTTCGTATTCCGTTTTTCCCCCAAGCTTCATGAGAGCATAACTGGAGATACCGCCGCCTACCCAGCCTGTCTCCCAGGCATTTCCTTCACTGTCTGTAGTATTGCTTCCGTAAAACTGCCCTTCTTCAAACCAGTTCATGCTGTTATGCTTTTCTAATTGAATCTGTTTCAGTTCTTCCCAGGCAGGTTCGACTGGCAGTTCATCATTCAGGTTCATCAGCTTCCTGTTCCGGAAGAAAATCTCGTAGAACTCTTCTATTGATTTGCAGGGTACTTCTAATTTCTGATATGGGATTTCTGCCTCTTCATCCACATATTTTTCATCATTTTTTACCATATGAGGCCATCGGTATATCAGCTCGCGATATGCCGGCCAGGTCAAAGTGACACACCCTTTTTCATAGGCAAGACCTATATTTCTGCCTTTAATCTGCTGAATGGTAAATACAAAAACAGCCTTTTGTTCCTCCTGCAGAAATATTCCAACGCAGGGCACAGACATATCTCCTGTAGTTACTTCTATCTTGCCACTTCCATCCTTATTCAAACGCGGCACATCCGTGATTACGGTATTCTGGTTTATCCCCATTTCTTCCGGCTCTAAAAGCGGGGGATATTCTTTTGGCAGAACGTCAAATTGATTCCCTTTATATGCACAGGCCGGGAAAAGTATGTATTCCTTACCGGTACAGTTTTCTATGTTTATTTGTATCCTGGACATTTTTTTTCCTTTCTGAAATCGCCAAGCGGTCGTAAATCATCCGCATTTTGCAATGATACGGTTTTGTGCTTCTTCATACATTGCAATAATATTCTCTATTTTTGTATCAAATTGAATATTATGTGTAGGTGCCAGGATGTATCCACCAGTTTCCCCAAGTACCTCTATGCTGTTTCTCACGTTTTTTCGAAGCTCAGGAATCGTATAGTAAGGAAGTACCTGCTGTACATCGATTCCTCCATGAAAGGTCAGTTGATTTCCAAATTTTCTTTTTATCACATCAATATCCATATTTTTTGCACTCACCTGAATGGGATCTAAGATGGTTACGCCAACACCCACCAGTTCCGGAATTAATTCCTGGATACTCCCGCAGCTGTGGAAAAAAATCTCTACATCGAAGTTTTTCTTTACCTCTCTATAAAATTTTACATAGAGGTCTTTAAAAAATTTGCGGAACATCTCTTTGGAAATCAGCAGTCCCGCCTGAGAACCATAGTCCCCGCCCCCATCCAGCTCATGAATTTTTCCTTTTCCCGCTTCCAGCGTCTTCAGTGCATGTTCCAGACGGATTTCATTGTGCTTTTCGATCATTGCTACGGCAAGTTCTTCATCTGCAATCAAGTCACAGAGAAACTTTTCATCACCAGCCCACATTGTGAGATGCTGCAGGCCTGACGGATCTCCGTGAGCCTTAATCCATCGCTGTCCGTTTTCATTGATGCGGTCAATGTCTTCTTCTATATTGGAAAAATCCCACCATTCCATTTTTCCATCCCATCCGGTTCTCCCTTCCAGGTCCCCTGTCTCTTCAATATCACTCCAGGGATGATATGCAATCGCTGTCGTATAGTCCCCGGCTTCATTATAGATCTTCCGGTTTCTGGGTCCGCCGCTTACAATAATTTCTTCATATCCATGGTCATCGGTCAAAAGCTCAGGTCCAATGTATCTGGGACCGACCGAACGTAAATCAATATCTAAAATATCCAGCACTGCATCTCTGGTATCCACTTTAAAATATTCCTTCATCCTGCCCCAGACAATATCCTCCGCAGTGAAGTCACAGGGCACACGATCCACCGGCTGATGCAGAATAGTATTTTTCACCCGCTCATAGCTGTTCATTTTTACTTCCTTTCTCTCCTGCTCCATGTTGTTTGAACAGTTCACACATATACTTTACACTTTCCTCGGGAAGACAGATGGATTCCGGCTGTGGATAAGTTTTTGCCATAAAGCCTCCTTTTTCGCTGCCCAGCAGATGAATTAATTTCTGCACACTCTCTTCTATTTGCTCCTTAGAACCATTTGGTAATATCGTCTGAATGTCACATGGGCAGAAAAAGCAGATTCTTCCTCTGTATTTTTCACTCAATTTTTCGATTCCCATATTATCCTGCTGGTCAATTTGAACCACATCTACTCCAATTTCAATAAAATCTTCAATGAGATCTATAATATATCCGCAGGAATGAATAAAGAAATGCATGCCATACTGATGAAGCTTTTCTATAATCTTTTTATATGCCGGCTTAAAGATCTGCCTCCATAAAACCGGGCTGATGATCAATCGATCCTGTACACCCAGATCCTCAATCGCAATCATTCCGTCCACCCCCCGTTCATGCATACAATCTACTACACGAAGGCAGCTTCCGGTAAGTTCCGCGATTAAATATTCAATCTCATCGGGACTGTCAATAAACTCATACATCAGATTTTCAAACCCCACCAGATCCAGCATTTGCAGAAACAGAAAATGCGGAAACATGCCCAGCATATATTTGTCTTCATTCTGGTTTACAGCCTTCTCAAGTTCCGCGTATCGTTCCTTTTTTGTAAAATCGGGAATCTGATAGTCGTATACCTTCGCAATATCGGATAATGGAAAATCAACCGCTTCTCCCAATTCTGTATGTATCGTCTCGTACACTATTCCCCATTCCGTTTCCCAGCTTTTTCTCCCTGCGGACGATTCTGCGTCATGTTGATACTGATTTACAAATACCCATTCAAAATCATCACCGTATTTTTCCGGTATCACAGGGGTACGATTAGAATCAAAATTACAGGGAATTCGATCTGGACATGAAAATTTAATTGCCCTTACCACTCTCTCCTTTGAAGTCATGATATCACCTCTTTGTTTTTATTAAGAATGCCCACCAAAGAGATGGGCATTTCTATGATTACTTCATATCCTTTTTATTTTGCTGCTTTCCATGCATCAATTTGTGTCTGCATTTCATCAATAATTTTCTGAGATCCTGCTTTTTCTAACTTGTCCAGGAATTCCGGCATTTTTTCCTCAGGATCAACTGCACCGGTATCCAGCATCAGCAGATACTCCGTAACAATTGCACTGGTACTTGCAATTTCTGTCTGAACCTTTTCCGGATCAAATACAAATCCTAATGCTTCTGATGGAATTGCTGCTTCATTCAAAGCTTTCGTTTCTTCCCAGACGCCATCTTCCTGACCTTCTCTAAGATACCCGTTAAACTGATTTCCAAAGGTCCAATCCACGTTAGGATTATAGCCTGAATTTTCGATTGGCTTTACATGTCCATCTTCTGTTTTTGTATAATGTGTTCCTTCAATACCAAAGCAGAGCAAGTTATAGAGAACCGGATCCGTATTAACTAATTCCAGTAATTTAACCGCTTCTACCGGGTGCTTGGATGTTCTGCTCACGGCGATCATAGTTGCATTAATGCCGCTGGTCTTTAAAATGGAATCTGATATACGGAATTGTTCCACGTCTTTATTGCCAAAATCTGCTTTTTGTACAGGAGTTTCACCCGGCTTTAGGGTTCCCGCCATAATCGCTGCATACTTGCCTGCTTTTTGTTCTGCTTTATAATCAGTAATCGTAGCAGCATCCGGTCTGAAATATCCTTTTTGATTCCATTCTCTCATTAATTTGAAATGCTCCATAACTTCCGGCAGGGCAAACTGATTCACTACTTTTAATTCTTTGTCGTCATATTTTACTGCTCCCGGAACATTCATGCCGGATAACTCGTCAAGTCCTAATGCCGCCGCAGTAAAACCATATATACTTTGTTTTGAATTAATTATCGGAAATACTTCCGGGTTATCCTTTTTAATGCTTTCAAAAATAGGATCCAAATCTTTCAGTGATTTTACGCTGCTGATATCAACGCCGCTTTTATCCACATAATCCTTTACGATGTAACCGCCATTGGTCATTGCCCAGATCTGGTAATTAGGAATTGCATATAATTTCCCACCTACCGTAGCTGCAGCAAACCCTGATTCAGGCATAATTTCTTTTAATTTTGGTGCTTCTTTTTCTACAATATCTCCAATATCTAGAAATGCATTTTTATTTACATTATTATAGAAGTTATTACACCAGTTTGATGTAAAGCAAAGATCAAATTCCTCCTGGGATGAGATCACCATCTGCATTTTCTGATCAAAGCTTCCGAAATCTGTTGATATGAATTTAACCTGAACATTTAATTTATCCTTTAAATATTCATTAACCGCATTCTGGACAGATTCCTGGTCTGCCTGGATCTCGGACATAGGCGCATACCATTTTATCTCTACCACATCTCCTGATGCCGCCTGGGATTCTTCGCCGGCAGCCGCTGATTCTTCACCTGTTTTTGTATCCCCTGTCTCCGCTTTTGTTTCTGCTCCTGCCTTTGTTTCCTCATTTGATGTTTTGGCAGAACACCCTGCCAACGCTGTAACACTCATTGCCGCAGCCAATAAAAGTGCCATTGCTCTTCTTCTTTTCATTTCTTAATCCTCCTTATTTTACTTTCTATATTGTATATCATTATACAATCATCCTTTCACCGCACCAACTGTTAATCCTTTTACAAAATGTTTTTGAAAAAAAGGAAATACAAATAACATGGGCGCTACTGCTAAAACACATAAAGCCATTCTGGCTGTCTCATTTGGTAGCTTTGATACGTCAATTCCAAGGTTTCCTGCCTGCAAGGAGGATGCCAGAAATTGAATATTATTCATGATTCTATATAAGTAATACTGCAGTGGAATCAGTTTCTGATTGTCTATGTATAGCATTGCAAGCCACCAATCATTCCAGTACATAAAAGCTCCAAATAACCCAACGGTTGCCAGTGCCGGTTTTGATATAGGCATAATAATTTTAAAGAAGATGCCGACCTCACTGGAACCATCCAATTTTGCTGCTTCTATCAGAGACATCGGTGTGTCATTTAGAAATCCCCTCATCAGCATCACATGCCATGGAACAATAATATAGGGCAGTATTAAGGCAAATATCGTATCTTTCAGATGGTAATATCGAGTAATCGTAATATATGCAGGGACCATGCCCGCATTAAACAGCAATGTGAATACTACCAGAAAGGAAATAATCTTGGAACCTGAAAAGTCCCTTCTTGACATTACATATCCTAACATTGCAGTAAAAAGTAAGCTTGTTCCGCCACCGACTATCGTAACCAGAATTGAGATTCCATATGAATTTAAAATCTGTCCGGGGCTTTTCAGTACAAACTCATACGCATCCAGCGACCAGTCGCTGGGAATAAGGGAATATCCATGTTGTGCCAATGATGCCTCACTTGTAAATGACGCAGACACAATATACAATATCGGAACAATACAGCAGATAGAAAGTATACTGAAAATAATTATGCTGACCACGTCTGACGCCGAATACTTTTTTCTTTTTTTTGTAACCATAATAACCTCCCCTTAGAATATTCCATAATCTTTATCAAATCGTTTAACCGTATAATTGCTGATCAATACCAAAATAAACCCAACTAACGATTGATATAATCCCACAGCTGATGCCATTCCAATATCTCCGCTGACCCGCAGCGCCCTGTATACATAAGTATCTATTACATCTGCTACCGGATATAAGGCACCGGAATCCTTTGTTAAGAAATAGAACATACCAAAATCAGAATAGAATATTTTACCGATTTGCAATAAGGTAATCATTACAATCGTAGGTGCAATAAATGGAATTGTAATTCTAAGCGTTCGCTGTAAACGATTGGCACCATCTATAGAAGCTGCTTCTAAATAAGAAATATCGATACTCATCAGTGCCGTGTAAAACATCAGTGTCATATAGCCCACATTTTTCCAGAAATAAGCAATTAATAAGATTGCCGGCCAGTATTTTGGCTCAAAATAAAAGCTCGGGGATACCCCTCCTGCATCCTTGATCATATTTGGTAGAACGCCCAGCTGCGGGCTAATCAAAGCATATAAAATATACCCTCCTACTACCCACGATATAAAGTAAGGAACAAACATCGCTGTCTGAAACACCTTTACCTGCCTTTTCGATCGTTCAAACAGCAGAACCGCCAAGAGAACGGATAAGAAAATGGTAACACTGATAAATAGAAGATTCAGGCAAATGGTATTTCTGGTTATCCGAAATGCATCCTGAGATTGAAAGAAGAATTCAAAATTTTTCAATCCTACCCAGTCGCTCCCCAGTATACCTTTTGCATAGTCCATCTTCTTAAATGGAATAATTAAACCAAATAGAGGCACATAATTAAATGCTATTAAAAAAGCTAACCCCGGAACTGCCAGGATAAAAAGTTTCCAATTAAACTTTTTTACTTTCTTCATTTTTATACCCATTGTGTATCGCAGATCTGCCTGCAATACAGCCACAAATAAACAAGCTGAAAGAATCGTCGCGTGGCTTCCTTTCTTATTTAATTTTCTCTCAGCCATGGAAGTGTAATTCTTTCACACTAACTCTCGCTTTCACAATTTTCCTCCTTTTTTATTTTTGTTTTGCTCTTGCTCTACTGCGATTATCTTATCTTCTTTCCCTTTATATTGCTACTGTACATATCAGATTTTACTGTACAAGGCTATGTACAAATCGGAAAATCCTGTACAAATGAGAAAAAAACAGGATAACCGGACTTAAAAAGTCCTGTTATCCTGCCTTTTGTGTCAATCCTTTGCTATTTTTTCCATCTTACACTGTATCGCATATTCTCTTGGTGTACATCCATAATATTTTTTAAACATACGATAAAAATAACTTTCATTTTCCATTCCAACTTTGTTTGCAATTGAGGTGATTGTCTGATTGGAGTCGGCCATCATTTCCGCCGCCTTTACCATTCTGGCACTTAACATATATTCTCCTACAGACATCCCGGTATGCTTTTTAAAAACAGATGCCAGATATTTCGATGAAATTCCAAGCTCGTCCGCAATCATGTTCAGACAAAAACTACTGTCCATATAGTTTCGGTTCATATACTCTGTCACAGTTTTCACCAGATTTACTTCTTTTGTATCTGCCTCTTTTTTTTGGGATATAAAGGCTTCATCAAACCGATTCCGTATCAGATCCATAATATCATCCAGATACTCCATATTGGTTACACTTTTAAATAAGGATCTGAAATCAAATGTTTCCACTTCCACAGCACATGTTCTCATATGATCCATCTGATATTTTAAATCCGTCAAAAAGTCCAGCAATACAATTACCATATTATCATAGTTTAACATTTGAATCTCTTGGCGTAGCTGCAAAATAACGTTTTCTCTTACCTGTATGTCTCCTGCCTTCGCAGCCATTTCATATGCCAGCTCTTTCGGATCAAAAAGCTCTGCATTCTGAATGTTCGGGGTGCATTCTTTCCAACCTATGATCACTGCTCTCCCCAAAGCAAACCGGTAATCCATTGCCTGTTCTGCATGCCGGTACATAGTGGATATCCTATATTTATCTAAATCCGCCTCGCTAAAAGCCAATGAAAATGTAATATTAAAATATTCTTTCACGTATTTTTGGCATTCTAAAACAGCCTCCTTTAAATCATCGGCGTAAACACGTCCTGCATCCCTTCCACCAAGAAGTACGACAAAAGAATTTTCTTCTACACGTGCCACTTCACATTCTACCTTAGTCTTCAACAATTCTAACAGAATATTCTGTACTCCAAATACCAATAATTGATTTTCCTTGATCGTATTATGTTCTAAAATATATTTTTCATCATCCAATCGAATCACAAATACACAAAAACGCATACCTGACTCAAAAATCCAATGACCAGCATACTTCTTCCTCAATTTATCTATATGTTGTTCCTGACTGCTTAAAAGAAGATTCTCAAGATAATATTGAGCCACAATATCCTGATTCGCCAGAGTTTGGTTTTCAATGCTCACATATTTCTCACTGATTTTCACATAAGCATTTTTTAGATAATCAAATTCATTCTCTTTCACCGTTTCTTTGGTATCTGGCGGAAGTAAACTGGAGACATCTTTTACTAAATTATTAATAGGTCTGTAAATTCTTCTTGCCAGAATCCACAACAACATCATGGAAAAACCAAATAACACAAGAGTACACAGAATAAAATTCCTTCTTAATTGATTCAGTGCATGAAATACCTGATCATATTCCTGTATGGAAAGTATATGATTATTATAGGAACCTATATTTACGTAAGATATCAGATATTTCGATTCTTTTATTTTTGCCGTATAAAAACCTAAACCATCCTCATTTTGTTCCATTAATTGATTTTCCTTAGCAAGAAATTCCCGGATGATCGCGTGGTATTCCTCATTATTTTCGATTTTTACATTGTTATTGCAAATATTTCCCCCTTCGTCAATTAGCAAAAATTCACTGCTGCTGCCGCTGGGTTTATTCATTGTAACCAAATTGTCCAGAATCCAATTCGTTCTTTGATTCACTGCTAAAAAGCTGCCCGGCTGTGTACCATTGCCTTCAAAGTCATAGATAAAATAAGTAAAAACATAGATATAAGCTTCCGGTTGATCCGGTGATCGCTGTACTTTTCTCAGATATGGCTGCATTCTGGTAAGTGGTTTATTCTTTTCCATAAACTCCAAAAGCTGATTATCTTTGAAATCACCAGATGCTTCAACTGATACCATGTTGCCTCTGTTTTGGTTATATATGTAGATGGAATGTAAGGACGGATTCGCACCTAGCACATTCTTTTTCAGCTCATCCAGAGTAGCGTAGATCTGATATCCCTCAAGATCTTCATTATATAAAAGAGGGGTAACCGATGATTGATGGAATATGGTTTGCATCACATTTCCTATGGTATCTCTATTGTAATCAAAATTAAAACGCATTTGCTGAAGGAGTTTTCTATTCGTGTTATTCGTCGTCTCAAGATAAGTTTTTTCTGCCAGATGATATACGGCATAGGAAAATGGAATACTGATCAACGTAAAAAAGATAAACATAGAAACTACAATCTGATTCAAATAGTTTTTGGATTTATATTTTTTTAACAACGTTTCTCCCTCCTCGTTCCTGTCTATTGGATATAATATCACAAAGAATTATATATTACCATAATTTTTTATATATTTTACCCAGTAATCAACAAAATTAGAATAAAAGAAACGTTGCGTCTCAATTTAAAATCCTGTAGCCTTTCCGGGTGGGTTTTCTAAGTTTCACGTACTCTTTTTGGGTATAGGTTCCTACGGCATAATCTGTTATGGCTGCCGCTTTTTCAAAGATTCAACCCCTAGGGGGGCTTGAAGCTCCAGAAAGGATCATGTTATCATACGAGAGAATGATAAAAATGGAGGATTACAGATGAAAAAGAGATGCAAAAAAATTGCAGCCATTCTGGCATGTGCGGCTTTGTCCATGGTTGTATTAGCCGGATGCGGGAATAAGACTGCACCACAGGAACCCACGACTCAACAGCAGAAGGACGATGAAAAAAGTACCACTGAGGCTCCAGAAAGTGAGGCTGCCAAAAGCAGTGCCGGCACGGACAGTTTGGTTGTAGCTATGACAAAGGATCAGAGCACTATTACCCCTTTTACTTATATTAATGGAACACCGGGCTTTGATGTCATGCGATTTATGTACGACAGCCTCTTTACCATTAATCAGGAGAATGAAGCGGTACCCTGGATGGTGGATGATTCCTATGAAGTGAGTGAAGATTATAAGACCTATAAAGTAACGCTTCTGGAGGGGCAGAAATGGCACGATGGAAAACCTGTTACTGCAGATGATGTGAAGTTTACCTTTGAATATGTGCTGACACAGACCCTGGGCAGATGGATTACAATTGCATCCCAGGTGGAATCCATCGAAGTGAATGGAAATGATATTACATTTACATTATCAAATCCCAATCCTGATTTTATCCGCTCCGGGCTCGCTGATATGCGTATTGTAGCCAAACATATCTATGAAGGAGTAGCAGATGGCACGACTGTGGAGAACATGGGAAGCGGCGCTTATAAGATGTCTGAATATAAGCCAGAGCAGTACTATACATTGGAAGCCCAGGAAGATTATTTTAAAGGAACTCCTAAAGTAAAGACCATTCAGATGCCTGTTATTGCGGATGGTTCTGCCCGGCAGCAGTCTCTGGTTTCGGGAGAAATTGCCGCCTATACCGGAAGTATTACACCTGAAATGATTGAGACTTATGAAGCCGCCGAAAACATTGCATTAATTGAAACGGAAGGTTATTCATCTACACTCCTTTTATTTAATTGTGAAAGAGCTCCATTTGACGATGCGAACTTTAGAAAAGCGCTTACATATGCGGTTAATTTGGACGAAATCATAGATCAGGTATGTCTGGGACGGGCAGAGAAAGGAACAGCGGGATACATCAAGAGTGGTCTGCAGGAGTTTACAGAAGGACTGGATTACGAATTCAGTGTTGCAAAAGCAGAACAGATGCTGGATGAACTGGGGTATACAGAAAAAGACAGTGACGGAATGCGGCTTACAAAAGACGGACAGAAGATGGATCTGGAACTGCTTGTACAGTCCGGTAATACCCTCAGAATGCGTACCGCAGAGCTTCTGGCTGGGCAGCTTGCTAAGGCGGGAGTCAGAGTGACCGTAAACTCTATGGAATCTCAGACCGTAGATGAAAAGGTGTGGCCGGAATTCGATGTTTCAAAAGGCCGTGATTATGACATGGCTATGTGGGGCTGGTCAGCGCCTGTCATTCAGAAAGCAGGCAGTATTCTCACCTCCTGTTACAGCGATTTTGTAGAAGGCGGAGATAATCTGGGCGGATATAAGAGTGAGGCTTTTGATGGGCTGGCGGTGCAATATCTGCAGAGTGCAGACGTAAAGGAAAGACTGAATCTCTCACATGAAATGCAGAAATTGGCGGCTGAGGAAGCTCCCTTTGTAACTCTCTTCTTTGAAGATACAATCAGTGCTGTAAATACCTCCTTATATGATGGATGGGTTTCAGCAAAAGGAACCTATGCCTTTAATTTATTCTCTTTCCTGCCACAGGAAAAATAACAAATGGGAAGTTAAGATACACAATAGCATTGAACTGCTGTTGTGTATTTTTCACACAGGAGAAAATTTTGAGATATCGTATAACACATTACATCGTTTTGCTGGCTGCAGTGATCATATTGAACTTTTTTCTGCCAAGGATGCTGCCCGGGTCACCAATTGCGCAACTGGCAGGCGAAGAAGTGGGCAGCATGACACAGGGCGAAAGAGATCGAATCCTATCAGCCTATGACCTGGATAAACCACTGACAGTGCAGTTTTTTACATATATCAAGAATATTGTTACCCTGGACTGGGGAATTTCTTTTTCGAAAAAGCAACCGATCACTGATTTATTGAAGGCGGCAATCCCCTGGACACTTCTTCTGGTTGGCTGTAATTTAATTCTCTCTACCATATTGGGAACATTTTTAGGAGCATTATCTGCTGTTTTGAGGAAGAAAAACAAAGATATGAAGCTGATGCTTTTGGTAATATTGTGCAGTTCCCTGCCCGCTTTCTGGATAGGTATGATTTTCATCTCCGTTTTTAGTGTGAGTCTTGGGTGGTTTCCTGTCTATGGTGCATATTCTATGTGGAGCGGACTGGATGGGTGGGCATATGTCAAAGATGTGATGAAACACCTGATACTTCCGGTTACTACCATGACCATCGTTTCCATTTCGATCTTTTTCACCACGTCCAGATATAGCGTTTTGGAGACGATTCATCAGGATTATGTATTAATGGCAAAGGTAAGGGGAATTCCAAAAAAGAGAGTGCGCTTGTGCTATATGATGAGAAATGCAATGATTCCGGTATTTACTGTTTTTATGATGGAGCTTGGAAGTGTTTTGAGCGGTTCCGTTGTGATTGAAAGTGTCTTTGCATATCCGGGACTGGGCAATCTTTTGTACAATGCTGTTTTGTCCAGGGATTATCCGCTGATGCAGTATGGATTCCTGGTTTCCTCATTTATGGTAATTGCAGCCTCTTTGCTGACGGACATTTTATATTCCAGAATTGATCCCAGGATGGTAGATGAAAATGAAAAATAGAAAATTATTTATAACCGGCATGATTATTCTGATCTTTTTCCTGCTCCTGGCTGTGTTTGCTCCGGTGCTGGCTCCTCATGAACCAAATGAAATAGTTGGACAATCCTTTCAGGCACCAAACGGAGAACACCTGCTGGGTACAAATGACATTGGTCAGGATGTATTGACGGAGCTGCTCTATGGAGCAAGGTATTCCATTGCCATCGGATTTCTGGCTATGGCCATTTCTGTGGTGATCGCATTGACTTTAGGAATTATATCGGGCTGGTGCGGTGGATGGCTGGATAGTATTCTGATGAAAATCACGACATTTTTTCTGACCATTCCTTACCTGCCCCTGGTGATACTTCTTGCTGCTTTATTAAAAGGCGGGTTGATCACCACTGCCCTTATTTTGGGAGTTACTTCCTGGGCAGAAATGGCTAAGGTAGTGCGATCCCAGGTCCTGAAGATAAAGAATCAGGAATATATCCAGACCATTCAGGCTATGGGCGCAAAAGACGGATATGTATTGACCAGACACATTCTGCCGGAACTTTTGTCCTTTATTGCTTACCATATGATCATCCGGTTTAAGTCCTCCATATTGGCTGAGTCCTCCTTGAGTTTTCTGGGACTTGGGTCTGCAGTTATAAAAAGCTGGGGCTCCATGCTGTATTATGCGCAGGCTAAAAACGCTTTTCTGACAGCAAGCTGGAGGTGGCTTGTACTTCCCCCCGGATTCATGATTGTGGTTCTGATCTTTAGCCTGATGCTGATTGGATATAGTATAGAGGGAAATGTCAATCCCGGAAGGGAGGCTTAACGATGAAACAAGGAATATTAGAAGCAAAAAATCTCACAGTGGGTTACGTCAAGAACCCGAAACCTGCTGTGACAGGCTTAGATTTCTCCCTTGGGGATGGGGAGACATTGTGCCTGCATGGGCAATCAGGATGTGGGAAAAGTTCTGTTGTATGGGCAATTATGGGGATGATGGATGCTTTGGGTGGATATGTACAGGGGAACCTGCGTTATAGAGACAAAGATCTGATCGCTTTATCCGGGAAAGAATATGAAAGTATCCGCTGGAGGGAAATTGCGCTGGTACCGCAGTCTTCCATGTCTTCCTTTAATCCGGTGTATAAAATTGGAAAAACTCTGGACGAAATGCTGTGCCTTCAAAAGCAGATAACGGAGAAAAAAGAACGCAGGGGTATCTGCATGGAATTAATGGAACTTGTCCGGTTAAAACCGAATATACTGGATTCCTATCCTCATGAACTAAGCGGGGGAATGCGTCAGAGAGCGGCTATTGCTCTGGCCATTCTTTTGCAGCCTCAGATTCTGATTCTGGATGAGGCAACTACAGGACTGGATGTGCTTGTAGAAGCGGATATTTTATGGATGCTGAAAAAACTGAGGATGCAGAAAAATATGTCCATGCTGTTTATCAGCCATGACACAAGGATTGCCAACGCTTTCTGCGACAGGAGGATTGAATTTTGAATATGGTGCTGGAAGTAAAGGATGTTTTTAAAACTTATAAAGTAAAACAGAGAACTCAGAAAAAGGAAACGAAAGCGGTGAGCGGAGTTTCTCTAGAATTGTCTCAGGGAGAACGGCTGGGGATTATCGGAGCCAGTGGATGTGGGAAGAGCACGCTTCTGAAATTGGTTCTTCAAAGCCTGAAGCCCGATGAGGGAGTTATCCGAAGAAGGGGAAGGGTGGGCTTCGTATCTCAGGATCCATACAGTTCACTCTGCCCAAGGCTTCCTGTTGAAAACTGTATCGGAGAGCCTCTGCTGTTTACCGGACAGGCAAAGAATATGGAACAATGCACTGCGGCTGTTCAGCAGGTAATGAAAGACGTGCATCTGGATTACGAGACTTATGCAAAGAGATATCCACATCAATTAAGCGGCGGAGAGCGCCAGCGAGTATGTATCGCAAGGGCACTCATTTTGCAGCCGGATGTTCTGATCCTGGATGAACCCACATCCATGCTGGATTATCAGGTAAAGGCAAGTCTTGGAGAAACCATTTATTCTGTCTCAGCAGAGAGAAAGATGGCAATTTTGCTGGTCACTCATGATATTGAATTTGCCCGGAAACTGTGCGACAGAATCTTGGTGATGAAATCCGGTGAAATCATTGAATCCGGCAATACAGCGGCAATCTGGAAGAATCCCCGTGAGGAATATACGAAAAGCCTCTTTTTTGCAGCAGCAGACTTGGAGAGCTATTGGCAGTTGAAGGACAGAATGCCAAGCTGAACACTGGATGTATCATAATAATATCCATGGTCTGAATGTTCCGTAATATAGGATTCTATAATGGGATACCAGGTTTCTGATGCTCCTGGTACAGCCATATAATATTCGGTCAGCCGCAGTATGGCATCGTTAATAGGCTCCTTATGATTCCAGGTGCATAGGACATTTGTAAGTTCAGGCTTATATCCAATGGAACGCAGCAGGTTTAGAGGATAGGTAATATGATTGCTTCCACTGTGAGAGAGTGAATGTCCCAGAAGCAGATCATTAAGGGAATCCACTGCTGGCTGGCCAGCAGGAGTGGGCCTGGGGTCGATTCCAATGTAAATACAGAAACGGCTGCATATAGAAATCATTTTCAGCAGCGCATCTGGGTGATATAGTCCTGGCGCAAGGCTTGCTAGAACGATGTCAAACGTCTGGGAGCCAAAATCGTAGGAACAGAAATCTTCCTGGAGTATGTCAAAGTTATTCTGTCCCTGAGAATGCATTTTCTGATGAAGAATACGATTCATAGAGTCTGAGATGTCCATGGCAGTTACGTGGCTGCAGAACCTGGAGAGTGGAAGCGTGTAGGAACCGGTGCCGCTTCCGATATCAAGAACATTGTATTCATGATTTAAGAGGCCCTTTGCAGAGAGCAGATCCATAACAGCAGAGACCCGCTTGGTACTGCTGCCCATGGTTTGGTCGTAATATTTGGCGGAAGCGTTCCAGCAGATGCTTTCATCCGTGAATGTTTTTCGGAAGAGGGATTGTTTTGCCGCATCTTTCCACAGGGATATCCAATGTGCAGAAGAAGTATTCATAGTTGATATAGTCCTTTTTATGTTTTACAAAATTATAGCATGTGAATGGAAGTAAAAGTAAGCCCCGGATGGGGATAAAAACGGAGGTAATTTAAATGGGAAACAGGATATTATTATTAGGCGTATATGGAATGGAAATGGTTGAATGCGGAGGCGTCCTCTGCAAAAATGCTAAGAATGGGGGCGTTTCCCACGCTAGTATTATGTTTGCAGGGGAAGCGATGAGAGAAGGCCTTGATAAGGCTTCTGAGATTCTAAACACAAGTATCGAATACCTTGGTATGGATTCTGGCGAATTAAGCGGTACACTGGCTGAAAAGCTGAAAATCGTAAAAGTGATTCGTTCCTTCCGTCCGGACATCATAATCACGCAGGATCCGGAGCATTGTGTGAGTGACCTGGACCCGGGCAGGCGGCCGGCAATGACCGTATTGCTGGAAGGAATTGCACTTGCCGGAAGAACATACGCACTTGATAAACTGCCGGGATTGGACCCCTGGAGATGTAATAATATTTATTACATGACACCGGAAAATCCAAACTGTCTTGTTGATATTTTTAATGTCTGGGATGAAAAATGTCAGGCGATGGATTCTCTGGAATCTCAGATTTTATTCATTGGCGAGCTGACCAGTGAAGAAAAAAAGGCACAGTATGCAAAATTCATACCGGGGCTTGAAAAGCTGCAGTCACCATTGGAGCAGGGAACACAGATAAAGCGTCTGATGGATACGGCTTATCATCTCTACCAGGGATCTACCGGTCATAATGATGTGTTTCTTTCAGAGTGTTATAGAAAAGAAGGTATGTTTGTATTAGAGCAGTTGTTTTGAGAAATCGGACAGCGGAAGAAAGATAAGAATTCACACGAAATGCAGCAAATGTCAATTTTAACATTTGCTGCATCTTTCTTTTTATTTCTTCGCATATATCTCTTTCTGTATTTGTTTTTTCTCATATCTTCATATAATTATTTTTATGCAACATCATTTCATCACCCGGTACTCACTGGGCGTACACCCCGTCTGCGCTTTAAAAACCCTGCTGAAATACCGGCAGTCGTTATAACCGCACAGTTCACATACCTCCTCCAGAACCATATCCGGGTGTTCATGCAGCATCTGTTTGGATAAGGTAATTTTCTTCTCTGTGATATATTTATTCAGGGAAACACCGGACATTTTTTTAAACAGCCTGGACAGGTACGTGTAGTTGTACCCAAACACATCTGCTACCTGTTCCAAACCTTCCAGGGTCAGGAAATTACTGTCCACATATTCCAGTACCCGGGTCTCTATCTTCTTTTCATAGAGTTCCTCTACATATCTGCCGATTTTTTGAAAACACCCCATCAGATTATCCATCAATTCCTCTTCTGTTGCCGCCATACCGATACACTGCTGCTGTCTGATCTGTATATCCTCCTGGAATGCCGCTTCACAGTCCTGGCTGGAAAGTTCCAGTAACTTCAGCACATATAGACTGACTTTTTCTATATTTTCCTGGGTTGCCCGGTTCTGGATCATATATCTCAGCACAATTTGAATCTCATCGGTAAAATTCTTCAGATCCGTATGAAGGAAATAATTTTTGATATAACTGCTCAGTTTCATTTTGACAATATCCAGGATTCCCTGGTCATCATCTTTTTCCTTTTCTGCAATGAGGATCTGGGACTCGCCGATCACAAGCTTTTGCTGCATTAAATGGCGCAGCCTCTTGGTGAGATTCCACACGTCTTCATACGGTACAAACTGTTCAGACAGGCATATATGGATTGCAAGGCTGGTCCTTAATTCCAGCAATGACATCAGGCGTTTAGCCAGATTCCCGGTTTCCTCTTCCCCATCGGCCCTGACCTGTATGCCCACTATCTTCTGGTTCACGACCTGTTCGTCAGCCAGATACCAGTTTTGCCCGTCTCCGCAGACTTCCTCCAGTAATTTTCTCCATGGAATTTCCTGTAAGATCTCCCTGTAGTACTCGGTTAGCACCGGGTCCTCTATATCATAGAAGAGATTGCCTATACAGACAGAGAATATGGCATACTGTACTCCTTGGGTATACTGGAACATGTAAGCATCCGAATAGAGAACCTGGCGCTCCTGTTTTGCGTTTGTATACGCCAGACTCTTCTTAATATCAAAAAGTACGTCCAACAGCTTTTCATCTTCCAGCGGTTTCAGAATATAATTGAAGATACCATATTTTATTGCCTTCTGGGCATAAGAAAAATCGGAGTACCCGGATATAATCACTACAATCATTCCCGGATATGTGTTTTTAATGATTCTGGATAACTCTAATCCATCCATCACCGGCATGGATATGTCCGTAAATACCACCTGGGGCTGATGCTCTTCAATGAGATTCAGCGCCTGTTTTCCATTTTCCGCCAGAGCCGCAACGGTGACAGACGGATCCAGATATTCTATTTTATGCTTAATATAGGTACCGATCTTAAGTTCGTCTTCTACGACAATCGCTTTGATATTTCCCTTTGCATCTGGTTTCATAGTATCTTCCCTCCAATTACGATTCCTTCCTGATTTACCTCATAGACTACCTCTTCCCGGTAGAAAAGCTGAAGTCTTACATATACATTTACCAGACCCATTCCGTCAATCTTAGTGGAAAGGCTGTTGACTCCGTCCATGCTTTTTGCACACTTTTTGAGAATTTCAGCGGCTTTACTCTCAGAAAAACCTTCTCCGTTATCCGTCACACGGATACTCCAGCAGTCCCCTTCCGTCCGTGCTCCCACAATTCGGATATAGGGCTTGCTGCGGTTGCAGTATTTAAAAGAATTCTCTACCAATGGCTGGATAATCAGCTTGGGCACACGGATATTCATCATCTCCAAGGGAATATCGGTATCCACCTGGGCATTTGGAAAACGCTCTTTCATTATGTCCACGTATCGGTTTACATGCTTCATCTCTTCAAACAGGCGAACTCCCGTACTTTCTTCTGCCGAAATATAGCGAAACATCTGGGTCAGATTCAGACACATCCTGGCTATATCCCGGTTGTCGCCCTCTTCTGCCATTGATCCCATGGTGGTCAGTGTATTAACCAGAAAATGCGGCTGCATCTGTGCCTGCAGTGCCAAAAGTTTTGAATGGATTTCAAAGTCTTTTAAAGTTATGATGTGATGCATGGATTCTTCCAATTTTTCATTCAGTTCTCCGATGGTATTGGACAGATAATCCAGTTCCAGAATATCCGTATCCACCCGCTGATACCGGATTCCCTGTGCCAGATCCACCTTCCGCAGTTCGTGGCAGACATCATGAATTGGTTTGGAAATCTCTCTGGAAACGCGATAGCTGACCACAATCATCAGTGCCGTGACCACCAGGAAAAATACAATAGCGAATCCTAAAAAAGTCAGAAGTTTGTTATAGTAGCTGAATATGGAAATCGTATAGAGTACATAAATGTCGGAATTGAAGATTTTATAAACATAGTTATAATAGCCGTCTTTGCGGAAGCTTCCGGTCTTCCACCCATTCTCTTCCAGAAACTGCCTGCCGTCCAGTTCCGTTTCTGAGAATATGGTATCTCCCGCATTATTCAAAATATGTATCTGCAGTCCCGCATTATTTTTGCTGGAAGAAAGCCGGCGCATATCTTCTTTAAACTCTTCAGCATCCATCTGCACTTCTAATATTGCCGGTCCATTATAAAAGAAGCTGCTATCTCCGAAGCTTCTGGATAAGGTTATCTTGGAATTGTCCTTGTCTGTAATGGATCTCTGGTTCCTTACTTCCTGTAGATATTCATTCCTTTCCAGATATTTTATAACGGCTCTGCCGTCTTTTTTAAAATCCTGATAAGTATCCGGCGGCTCTTTGGAAAGCCGGTCAATAAAATATTCATTTCCCATCCAGATATAGTAATTCTGATCCGTAATAATGCCCACATGATACTTCTTCTGAATCATTTTATAAGCTTCCAGATACAGATTGGAAAATAAATCTACGGTATTACGGCCTGCTTCGTAATATTCCGGCAGCTTTCCCAGGGCTGTTTCCCGAAATACCTTGGATTTTACCAGCTCCATTGAAAAATCATTCATATCCTGGAAATAATTTTCTATATTCTGGTTAATGCTCAGGGTCAGCTGCTTTTGGGTTTCCGTAATATTGGAATTAATAACTTTACCCGCATAAAAGACGGTACCGCAGAGTATTACAAATATACATATAATTATCCAGAAAATGTAGGTACGGAATAACTTTTTTACAATCGGCTCTTTATCCATCCTGATATGATTCAAGGCCTGTGCAAAAACCTTTGCATAGACCTTCCTCCTTATTCTATTCAGATATCTGAATCTGCTGGTTTTATCTGTTTCTGTCGTTTTATCTGTTTCTGTCATTTTATCATTTTGCTGAACTGACTACAAGTATCACTCTGAACTTTCTGTAAACTGTAATGTGCCTGTTGGCTGTTTCCCGTTATGGTGTGAATCGTAAACGGTATTCCTCCATTTGTATCGTTTCTCCCGTTACTCTGGACTCTTCTGCCGCCAGAGCAACCAGGTGGCTTTCCACGGATACTTCAGCCCCGGACAGGGAATAGGCACCATCGGTCAGTACTGTCTGCAAAAATCCTTCCATAAATTTGTCATCGCTTCCGCTGTGTCCGGAGGTTCCGGTCTTCACTGTAGTCTTTACGGAGTTCCCGGTGAGAAAATCCAGTACTTCAATGGTATTTTCCTCCATGTCCCCCAGAATCTGTCCATGGGTTCCCATGATATTCATAACCCGGCTGCCTTTTCCCGTAAATGCACACATGGTAAAGCTGGCTGTCACTCCTCCTTCATATTCCAGATTTACTACCTGATGGTCAACTACATCATTATCACAGTCATACACACATCTTCCGTAAGGACCGTCCTTCAAAGCCTGGCTGACTGCCTCATTAGTTCCTTCCAGTGCCACTACCTTTCGGATTGTGTCGGAATACCACTCCTCCTGCTCCAGATAAATTTTCACCGCATCATAGGGGCATGTGCTTCTTGCCTTGCATCCGCCCATACAAAATGGCGTTGCTCCCTCTGGTGCATTTTCCTTTTTGAAATGAGAAAGTGAACCGAAAGAGGACACCTTCCTGCATTTTTTACCGGTGAGCCATGCCAGAATATCCATATCATGGCAGGATTTCTGCAGGATCATGGGACTGCTGCTTTTGGAATCCCTCCAATTGCCCCGGACAAAGCTGTGTGCCTGATGCCAGTAGCCCACACATTCCAGATGCTGGATGTTAACAATCTCTCCGATTACCTGGCTGTCGATTATCTTTTTCAGTGCACTGTAAAAAGGCGAGTAGCGGAGAACATGGCAGACCGTCAGTGTTTTATGATACTGTTTCGCATATTCCCCCATAGCCACACATTCCTGTGCATTTGGCGACATGGGCTTTTCACACATCACATGATACCCCTGGCGGAGTGCTTCTCTCACCGGTTCCAGATGGAATCGATCCTGGGTACACACCATGGCACAGTCTGCTATTTTTCCAAGTGCCAGCAGATCTTTCCAGTCTGTAAATGCCCTTTCCTGACTGATCCCATGAGCCTGTATACATTCATTGCGCCGTTCCTCCATGGGTTCCGCCACTGCCACCACTTTAAATTCCTCCGGATGTTTTTCTGCATATTTTCCGTAGACGAAACCGCCTCTTTGTCCTGCACCTATTAATATTGCTGTTACCATTTCAAAAATTCCTCCTACCCTTTCACTGCTCCGGCTACCATACCAGAGATGATAAATTTTTGTCCTACCAGATAAACCACCATAACGGGTAAGATTGCAAATAGAATCGTCACACTTACCAGATTCCAGTTAGCTGTATAGGTTCCATAGAAGTTATATACCTGCTGTACGATTACCGCTTTATCCGGATCAGGCAGTACATAGAGGGGAACGGTAAAATCGTTCCAGGTATTCAGGAAGTTAATCATGAATACCGTAACCGCTGCCGGTTTCAGCAGTGGAAAGATAACCTGGAAGAACACCCGGAAAGCTCCTGCCCCGTCAATGACCGCCGCTTCGTCCAGCTCTTTTGGTATTCCCGATACAAATCCGTAAAACAGGAAAATACTCATGGGTAGAATTAACGCTATGAATAATATAATCACTCCTGCTAAACTGTTATATAAATGTAAAACCCGCAGCACCTTTACAATGGTAACCATGCTGACCGGGAACATTAATCCCATGGCAAAATATACATAAAGAATTTTATTCCATCTGGTTCTGCTCCTGCTTAAAACGAAAGCACAGAGTGAAGAAAATAAAACGGATACTGTTACGGAAGTAATACTGATGATAAAACTATTGCAGTATGACCGGGGAATATTGCCGGTGACCCATACTTCTTTGAAATTTTCCCAGTGAAGCTTTGCCGGAAGCGTTAATTCCATGTTAATGGATTCCGGTTTTGTCTTAAATGCGTTAAAGATTACAATCAGGAACGGAACGATGACAATCAGCGCCAGTAGCCAGAAGAATATTTCCTTTGCGATCAATAACATTTTTGCTTTCTTCTTAGTTTGCATTTGTTCCCTCCTAATCATCACTGCCGTCCTTAATTCTCAGGACCGCAATTCCAAATATTGCTGTTATGATAAATACAATCACTCCATATGCTGCAGACATTCCATATAGACCTTTTCCAAACTCTTTGAAAACCAGTGTATTGATCAGTTCTGTGGAGCCAGCCGGTCCTCCGCCCGTTAAAACGAAGATAATATCAAATGCTTTTAATCCCTGAGACAGATTCAGCAGCAGATTAATAATAAAGGATGGCATAAGTCTAGGAATGGTGATATAAAGCATTTTCTGTAATCCATTGGCACCATCTACGGAAGCCGCTTCATAATAGCTTTTATCAATCAGCTGAAGTCCGGCTAGGTAAATAACCATGTTAAATCCAACCTGTCTCCAGATTTCCACAAACATCGTGGTTCCAAGGGCTGTGTCTTTTGTGGTAAGCCAAGCTCTGCTGAGGTTTTCCAGTCCGATTGCACTGAGTAACTGATTGGCGAAACCTGCCTTCATAAAGATGGATCCGAAAATCAATCCGATGATCAGCGGTGACAGCATTGCGGGAAGAAAAAATACTGCTCTTAATACATTTTTTGACTTCATCCCTTCATTAAATGCAAGTGCCAGGGCAAATCCGATGACATTCTTAAACAGTGTCGTCACAGCCGCAAAAACTACGGTTCTGCCAATTACCGACAACAGTTCCGGGTTCTGGAATATTTTCTGGAAATTTTTAAACCCGATGAATCTTGCGGTCTCCCCGCTGATTTTTAATGCATTCCAATCTGTAAGTGAAAAGTAAAAATTCAACACCACCGGAACCATGAAGAGCAGGGTGTAAACCACAAATGCAGGAAGTGTGAAATATCCCTTATAAATTTTTTTATTATACACGGTTGATTCCTCTCTTTTTGTTTTCCTGTTTTTTTAAGAATGGAGTGAAATTTTTCAATTTCACTCCATCAATTTATCTCTACTGTGCAGCTTCGCTGGCTGCCACGTCAAACATCTCGGCACGATAGTTATCCAAGTTTTCAATAAACTGGTCTACTGTACAGGTTCCTTCTGCAAATCCCTGTATATACTGATATACGTTACTGTCAAAATATAATACATCTTTGATGAACATGACTTCCGGTGATTTTTTACTGCGCTCCAGCATATCTGTGGTAGCAGTTGTGGTGCTTACACTTTCTACATTTTTAAATGCGGAAGTTACCAGGTCTGTACGTGCTGCATAGTAAGCTTCCAGGTTGTCTTTTTCCGCCAGGAAATTCAGAAGCATTTTACATTCATCAATATTGTCGCTGTTTTTATTAATAAATTTGGAAACGCCGCCGCCATTGGATACTCCGGTCTGGTTATCCAGCAGTGGAACCGGGAACATGCCCCATTCATCTGTGCTGCCGTTTGCAGCCAGTTCTGCAGCATATGCAGAATATGTAAACATCATTGCTGTTTCCCTGTTCTGTAAGGACGGATAACTTCCGAAGAAATCTTCTGACTGTCCGTCATTGGTATAGTATTTGGGCTGATCGCCGTCTTTTGCGGAAATTAACTGTTCAATCTGCTCCAGACCTTTTTTGAAGCATGCAATGTCTGCAAATTTATTGTCTGCGCTTTCATTCAGATAAGCAGGAAAATCCGGTTTTTCTTCATACATTGCCGGAGTCAGTCCATATACCCAGCTCTGTGCATGCCATACACCATTGATGCTTTCATAGAGCGGGGTAACTCCCTTTTCTTTGATCTGGTCACAAAGTGCGATAAATCCGTCCCAGGTGGTTGGTATTTCCCATTTATTTTCTTCAAACAGGGTCTTGTTATATAAGATTCCTTCATAATCCACACCCCAGGTACTGAATCCGATTACTTTGTCCTGATAGCTGTTAGCCTTCAGCGCCCAGTCTTCCAGCTCTGCCGACCATGTCTCGCTTGAGAGATCCACTGCCACATCCGGGATGCCTGCTGATACCATGGTGGAGCCAGCGGTATACATGAACATATCTACCGCATTACTTCCGCCTGAGAGGGAAGTTCCAAGCAAGGTGTCATATCCGTTATCCGGAGTAACAAGAAGTTTAACTTCAATTCCTGTTTTATCCTGGAATTTCTTAAACAGTTCTCTGTCAATATCTTTCACCCAGTTCTGGGATGCCATTAGGGTAATGGATTTTCCGGTACTTTCTGCTGCGGCCTCACTTGCTGCTTCTGAGCCTTCTTCCGTTCCGGTGTCTGCTGCCCCTGTGTCCGACGCCGTATCTCCTGCGTTACTTCCTGCAGTATTTTCTGTGGACTGCTCTGCCGTATCCTTTGAAGTTTCTCCTTTTGTTGCTGCGGTTTCTCCGGAACCTCCGCATCCTGCCAGGAGACCAACTCCCATACATCCCGCTGCCAGCAGCGCTGTTATTTTTCTTGTTCTTGCTTTCATAATTAATATTTCCTCCTTCACCTTTTCGTGTAGTTTTGGTATGTCTTTATTCTATCAGTCAATCGTATTTTACGGAATACACAGACTTGACATGAATGGGTGGATTTTTTTTACATTATAAATCTGCTTTCTTACATCGTTGATAAACAAACACAAGCCAGCAATCTGCTGGCTCATGCTTAGGGGTTTTATTTGAATAATTTCATTCAGATTGATCATTACCTGGTATCTACTTAATTACAACACTGCTCTTCTGTCCCCTGTTTTTGAAGATTTTCTTGTATGCATTTACTTTTGAATTGGGAACGTTAATTTTAGCTTTTGCAGAAATTCCCTTCAGAGATTTGCTGTATGCATTGGTCAGTACCCTGGACTTAATATTGATGTATGTGAGCTTGCTGTCTCCATAGAATGCCTGCTGCCCAATCGCCGTCACATTTGAACCAATGGTGATCCGCTCCAGCCTGTTGTAATTCTTAAATGATTTCTGGCCAATCTTTGTTACCTTGCATTTCACTCCTTTTAACGTGACTGTTGACGGCACCGTTACCTTTTTTACATTCCTGTTGGACGCACCGGCTACCAATACGGTTGCTTTGCCCGGTGTTGGATTCGTTACCTTATACCGAAGTCCTTTGTAAGTGAGAATCTGTCCCTTTTTCAGTGCAGGAGCTGCCGGTTTAGGTGGCTCTTCCGGTTTCACTGGTTTCATTTCCAGTCCGGTTGCTGCTGACATCAGGCCCGATGCTGCCTGGTCGATCTGCTCCTGGGTTGCCTTTGTGTTGTTTAAGACAGACCCCGCCAAAGCAACTGCGTCTTTCAGCGTCTTTGCACTGGCATCCGTATACTTCCCGGTATCCAGTCCTGCATAGGCATCGTAAAGTACCTTCAAAGTGGACGTATCTGTTGTGATCACCGGTTCTTCCGGTTTCGCCGGCTCTTCGGTCAGTTCTGCTGCTGCCTTTGCAAGTGCTGCTGCTGCCGCATCCACTGATGCCTGGTCCGCTGCTTCATTTTTCAATACTTCCGCTGCATGTTCAAGTGCCGCAAGGAATGGGTCAGCCGTTTCTTTTGTATATTTTGTGGTATCCAATTCTGCATAGGCGTTGTACAGGATATTCAGTACGAAGAAGTCTACCTTGATCTCCGGTTCTTCCGGCACTGTCGGCAATATTACAAGCGCCGTTGCCGCTGACAACAGGTTTGCCGCTGCACTGTCTACTTCTTCCTGGGAAGCATCTTCTTTCTCAATAATACTCTGTAAGGTATCTAATGCGTCTGTAAATACTGCCGCACTCTCCTCTGTATATCCGGACAGATCCAGTTCTTTATAAGCATGATACAGAGCTTTCGCTAGGGATTTATCCGTTTCCGGCTCTGGTTCTGTGACGATTTTCTCCAGTCCTGCAAGTGCTACCAGCAGTGCGGATTCTGATTCGGCTGCTTCTGCCTTTGTGGCATTTTCTTTTTCCAGAATAGTAGCTGCATGTTCCATTGCTGTAACCAATGGGGCTGCGCTGTCTGCTGTATAGAGACTCATATCCATCTGTGAAATGGCATTGTATAAGGACTGTAGCTGTGTTAAGTCAGCCAGGTCGTCTTCTTCGCCCCTGATTGCTTCTTTCAAAGCCACAAGCTGCTTATATTGATCCGGGTCCAGATGACCGAATATATTTACTTTGGTGTCAAATCCCATGGCATATTGGTTTTCAGCTCCGTTTTTAACTGCATTGATCATAAATTCTTCTGTTCTTGAGGTGCCGCTGCAGCCCCAGCCTGCTGACCAGTTATTCCGGTTTCCAATCGGTCCGAACATAAAGTTCTGGCAGTCCGTGCTGTCTTTTGCCCAGCGTCCCTTTACCGGAAACGTATCCATTCCCTGGGACTCTCCAGCCGTATAATCCTGATATGGATTACTCTTGTTAAATGCCCAGCCAACATCCAGCCCCTGGTTAAACGTCACAATGCTGTAAGGATTTCCCGCTTTTGCAGCATTTGCCAGGGTGGACAGATTGTATTCCAGGCTCATATCCATCTGACTTTCCAGGATTCCCCAAGGATAGCAGCCATCGAACCACCAGCCGGAAACCTTGTCTCCATAATGCTGGGACCACCACTCTACCATTTCAGAAAGCACTTTTCTGGATCTCTGGTTTGGGACCCCATCTGTGCCGGGGGTATAGTCAAATACTTTCTTCGTTACCAGATAATCGGAATAATATCCATATCCGTTGGGGGTTCCTGTCTCATCCCAGCTGGCACTGTGAGGCGGATTAGACGGTAAGTACAGAATTAAGTTAATATCATATTTTTTCAATGCATCCGCAATACGCATTGGCAGGTCGTTTTCCATGGATACTGTCTTGGGATTTGCTTCCCCCTCTCCAAGGAGTCCTGCTTCCCGCATATACTGATCGTATACCATATTTGGCGCACAGTAACTGCCGGAATTCTGCCCTAATGTGAGGATTACAAATTTAGCTCCGATGTCATGAATCTCTTTGGCATAAGCTTCGGCATCAAACTGTCCCACAAATTCATCCCATGTCATGCTGCTCCGGTCCCATTTTTCTTCTGGACTGGAATATACATGTTCCAGGTTAAAGTAGTTTGATAAAAAGTGATGGGAAACACCATATCCGGACTCATACATCCAATCCGTAAGGGGGTTGCCTTCCGTTTTCTGTACCGAGGCTACAGCAGGCTCACTCATACTTGGTTCTCCCACGTTGCCGTAACAGTCAGCTGGTGTCACTTCACATTTCAGGTATTTTCCCTCATACTCATCCAACAGAATTACAGTACGGGTACGGATACCCTGTATCTGGGTATATTCCCCATCCAGGGTATCAGATGCATACCACTGGTATTTTGTGTCTCCCTCGGAATCACCGTCAGGATCATTAAAGTCATAGCTTACCTCCAGCATTCCCTTTACGTGGGGTTCATTCCCCAGTTTTGGGGAGAGGTTAAGCACTCCATGAGTCACTGCTCCCGGAACCTGGTTATCTTCCGCGGACGATACGATCAAATCTGAGGTCAGCATATCATCCTGGTATGTTACACTTATGGAAAATGTTTTATCACCCTGTGTATGGTTTTCCAGTTCATCAAAAGTAAGTGTTACCTGTTGGGTATCGCTGTTATACTCACAGTTGTTTACCTGGTTAAGCAGGTACTTGTCCCCTTCTTTAAATTCCACATTAAAATCAGTAATCTCCGGTGATGTCTGGGGCGCTTTATCCAGTTTCAATACCAGTCTTCCGTTACTGACTTCTTCCAGGATAAACCCGTTGCGGCATGACTCATAAATCTCAGTTACTTCCTCCTGGTCCAGTGCAGTGTCATACAGGCGAAGATCGTCCATTAACCCGCGGTATGCATGCTGGGCATAGGGTTCGCCGGATTTGCTGCAGTCTCTTCCCACATACATATTTTTACTGTTTTCTGCAAATGGTTCTTGGGACAGGCCTCCCTGGGTCTGGGATAATACACCATTGATAAAAATATTTACTTCCCCGCCTGAGCGAATTACAGCAATATGATTCCATCTTCCCTGGGGTGCATCCGCAGGGCTGCTGATAGCCTGATAATCGGTATTTCCATTTCCCGCTTTAAAAGATACCTCGTGTATGACGGTTCCGTTTTTCAGCATGACACCCAGCTGATCATCGATTACACTGCTGTAACTGCGTGATACAAATGCCTGCCCGTCAGCAGCTCCCGTATCCTGACGGATCCAGCCCATCAGCGTATAATCTTTTTCCGGCTGAAAGCTGGTTCCCAGATCGATATAAGTATCCCCGTCAAAACGCAGGGCACTTTCTCCCTCTTTTCCTTTCTCCAGCCGGGGATTACCGGTTACTTCCACTGTTTCGCCATTAGAAAGGTTGGTCAGGCTGTTTCCGTCCAGGTCTTCCATATCAAACTGAACCAAGGGTGTCTTTACTGTCGGCTCCCCTTCCTGTGCACTGACATTCTCCATAGGAACCGCAGTAAATGCCATAGCGGCTGCAATGGTAAGTGACATAAGCTTCTTCATCTTTTTTTGTTTCATGATGCCTCCTCCTTTTTTATATGTAATGCCCTTCTCCCGGCTATGCAGAAAACAATTAATCCACTGCCGGAAAAAGGGCACTGCTTTTGATTCTTTTTTACTTAATTACAACGCTGCTCTTCTGTCCCCTGTTCTTAAAAATTTTCTTGTATGCATTTACTTTTGAATTCGGAACGTTAATTTTAGCTTTTACAGAAATTCCCTTCAGGGATTTGCTGTATGCATTGGCCAGTACCTTGGACTTAATATTGATGTATGTGAGCTTGCTGTCTCCATAGAATGCCTGTTGCCCAATCGCTGTCACATTTGCTCCAATTGTAATCTGCTCCAGCTTCTTGTAACCCTTAAATGATTTCTGGCCAATCTTTGTTACCTTGCATTTCACTCCTTTTAACGTGACTGTTGACGGCACCGTTACCTTTTTTACATTCCTGTTGGACGCACCGGCTACCAATACGGTTGCTTTGCCCGGTGTTGGATTCGTTACCTTATACCGAAGTCCTTTGTAAGTGAGAATCTGTCCCTTTTTCAGTGCAGGAGCTGCCGGTTTAGGTGGCTCTTCCGGTTTCACTGGTTTCATTTCCAGTCCGGTTGCTGCTGACATCAGGCCCGATGCTGCCTGGTCGATCTGCTCCTGGGTTGCCTTTGTGTTGTTTAAGACAGACCCCGCCAAAGCAACTGCGTCTTTCAGCGTCTTTGCACTGGCATCCGTATACTTCCCGGTATCCAGTCCTGCATAGGCATCGTAAAGTACCTTCAAAGTGGACGTATCTGTTGTGATCACCGGTTCTTCCGGTTTCGCCGGCTCTTCGGTCAGTTCTGCTGCTGCCTTTGCAAGTGCTGCTGCCGCCGCATTAACTGTCGCCTGATCCGCTTGTTCGTTCTTCAATACTTCCGCTGCATGTTGAAGTGCGGTAAGGAATGCATCTCCCGTTTCTTTTGTATATTTCGTGGTATCTAATTCTGCATAGGCATTGTACAGGATGTTCAGTACGGAATAATCTACCTTGATCTCCGGTTCTTCCGGTTCTGTCGGCAATATTACAAGCCCCGTTGCCGCTGACAGAAGATTTGCTGCCGCATTGTCTACTTCTTCCTGGGAAGCATCTTCTTTCTCAATAATACTCTGTAAGGTATCTAATGCGTCTGTAAATACTGCCGCACTTTCCTCTGTATATCCGGACAGATCCAGTTCTTTATAAGCATGATACAGAGCTTTTGCCAGGGACTTATCCGTTTCCGGCTTTGGTTCTGTGACAATTTTCTCCAGTCCTGCAAGTGCTACCAGCAGTCCGGATTCCGCTTCTGCTGCTTCTGCCTTTGTGGCATTTTCTTTTTCCAGAACAGCGGCTGCATGTTCCATTGCTACATGTAATGGGGCTGCGCTGTCTTCTGTGTAGATGCTCATATCCATCTGTGCAATTGCATTGTACAAGGACTGTAACTGAGTCAGGTCTGCCAGTATGCTTTCCAGCTGGTCAATTGCTGCCTGCAGTTTCTCAACCTGTTTATCCACATCATCCTGGCTGGCAAACTCATTTTCAAACACTGCTTTTGCCTCTGCAATAGCTGCTTCCAGTACCGCAAAACTCTCTTCGGTATAAGCGTCAGGAATATAAGCTTCTGAGATTTCCAGCAAGTCCTGCAATGTAGTTTTATCCACATCCTGACTGGCATCCGCATAGGTACGCAGAGCATCGATCGTAATATTTCCGCCTTTGTTCTCCAAACGGATTGTATGCTCGCCATAAGGCAGATCCGTTTTACTGAATACACACATCTGGTTTGCCCGTTTAAAATATTTCTCATTTGGAATCTGGGTATTTACATCCGGCTGTTCCTCTCCGTCTATGGTTATTCCCAGAAGACATCCATCGGTATTGACCGTTGTGATCACATCTATTCCGGTTCCGGTAAAGGTATATTCCGCTGCATCACCAGTCTTGTTTCCATAATGGATATCACGGTTATATTCGGTCACTCCGTCCGGATCACCGCCTCTGCCGTTGTAGTAAGTGAAACTTCCGGTATACGCAATTGCCGGGTCATCATCATTTACCACTGCTGCCGGTTCCAGACCGTCAACGGTTACATGAATCACTTTTGTCAGAGTATCGTCTTTTGGATGTGTCAATGTTATATCTGTGTTTCCTTTACTTATGCCATTGATCTGAAGCCCATCTGCCTTGCTCCAGGCTGCAGATGCGATTTCTTCATGATCAGATTTAATAATTAAATCTGACAGGTTTGTGTCTGGATCAGTGGAAACTTTTGCAAATTCCCGGTCTCCCACAACCTTTAATTCCACATCTTCCATGGAAACCTTGATCTCCGGTTCTGAAGCTGCCTTTGTTCCATAGACCTCCAGTTCTGAGACATTCACGTATCCGGAATAGCTGCCGCTCAGTCCGTAGAATCCGCTGCTGAGCAGACGCACATACCGTCCTGCTGCCGGTTCATCGAGAATAAAATCATTGCCAAGTTCAAAGCTGTAGAACGTCTGATCCGTACCTGCTCCGCAGCCCATACTGTTGTCCGTATCGGTGTTCAGGACTGTTGTTGTATTTTCCGGCGCAAAATCATTAGTTGCAGATATCTGGATTACTACATCCCGGAACCGTCTCAATTCTTCATTATTGTAATTACGGAAGAACTGTGTCAGGGAAATTGTATCAATGTCATATACCGCACCCAGATCAATCTGGTATTTCAGCTTCTCTGACGTACCGTTAGACCGTGCTGTCCATGGTGTATCCTTGCTGGCATAGTCCAGTACTTTTCCGTCATTCAGCCTGTTTGGATCCGACATGCTGTCACTGTTCAAAGTCTTCTTCAGGGCAATATTTTCCCTGGATGATTTTCTAAATGGAATCGCCTCAGCAGATGCAGCGATTTCTTCCTGCGCCAGATCTGTGCTATAAAAAGCCATTTCATCCACCAGACCGTTGTACTGCAGTTCTCTGGCATTTTCTTCATTCAGTTTCGCTCCTATGGTCAGTGAATCTCCTATTGTTACACCTGCCAGAGATACTTCTCCCATTTTCGTTCCGTTCAGGTACAGGGCAAAGGTATCGCCGCTGCGTAAAACGGAGAAATGATTCCATGCCTGGCGGGACTCGCCTCCGGTCACCTGTTCCATTGTAAATTCGTCTGCTGCTTTCATCGTTTGCGTCTGTGTTCCGTCTGAAATCTCAAGAACCAGTTTTCTCTGCTGGAGGGAAAGCACCAGACTTCCACCCTCATCCGATAAAAGTACCTGTTTGGGAGTACCTCTCACATGAGTAAAATCATCTTCGGTATCCGTAACCTCATTGTCTAAGAATAACTGTGGCTTAAACCATCCGCTAACCGTAAATGTGTCCAGCCCTGCAATTGGAGAATCCGGAACGGAAATATAGTTCTGATTCTTTTCATACATATAGGCACCACGCCCGAAAGGTGTTCCCATACGCATATACTGTCCGTTTATAAACTTTGCATCATAGCCCTGAACCGCATTTGCAATCACTTCCCCTTTTGTCTCATTCATATGGTAAAGTGCCTTCAGTGACTGATTGCCTTCTTTTAGCTGAAGCCCATCCATGGCCTCCTGCATGCGTTTCATAAGATCCGCAATTTCCGCAGGCATCATAGTCAACGGATCCATATCACCGATTAAGGCAAGGATCTCTCCAAGCGGTTTGTAACTATCCTCCGTGAAAAGGCTCTTATCCAGTGATTGTGCAGAATCCACTGCCGTACTAAATGCAACAAAACCGGATTCCTTCAGAAGTGAGACTTCTGACTGCTGCAGCGCTACATTGTACAGCGAGATCTCGCTGATATCTCCGCTGAAATAATTCACACGGTCACCGCCGGCATTATTTCTCATGGCACCGGCAAGTAAAGCATTTTGTGTATCATTTACTCCAAGTTCTGCGGTCTTTGTATCTACCGCTTCTCCATTTAAATAAAGTGTAAATGTCTGCCCGTCTCTTACAACCACAGCCAGATTCCATTTTCCGGAAAGAATAGTTCCCCCGTTCAGCACAACTTCTTTTCCGTCTGCATCACTGGCACGGAAGTTCAGGCTTCCTGACTCTGCTGCAAGTGTCAGATCATCTGCCGGAATACCCTCTTGTCCCTGACTTAACAATGTCTGTCTATTCTCTGAATCTGTTTTAAACCACATGCTCATAGAATAGCTGTCCATTCCCTTTAAAAGGCCGCTTCCCAGATTGCCGTAAGAAGTTTTTTCCTCCTTCAGTCTGGCTGAAGATCCGTAGGTCTGCTCCAGAGTTTCCATGTAATTGGCTTTTCCGGTATAATTGCCGAAAGCATCCGTGATCAGTCCTTCGCCTGATTTTTCAAACCCGAACTTGGCAATGTAGCCGTAGATCACTTTCTGTTCGTGTACTTCCATCTGATTTTTTGCCGCAGAAGCATCACAGACGTTTTCCACCTTCAGGTTATACGTCTGCAGCCTGGAAAGCGCATCTGTCGTCAAGATAACTTTTGCATCTTCCACACGTGCATTTTTCACCTGTATGCCATCTGAAAGGCTATAGTTAGCAATATTTCCTGCGGTTTCGGCATCTACTGCTTCATTAAATATTACTTCAATGGATGTATCGCTTTTTGCCTCTGCTTTCGCAACCACAGGTGCATTGTTATCCGTATTTGTATTAACGGTTACAGGATCACTGAGGCTTCCTTCCACACCTTTTGCTACTGCTTTTACTGTGTAGACATAGCTCTTCTGTTCTGACAGGGCGGTATCTTTAAATGTATTCTCCATGGTCTGTGCAATCAGCTCGCTATCACGGTAAACCATATAGCTGTCTACGGTAACTGCCGGTTTATCAATGACTGTTCCGTTTTCAGTCATCTTGAAGCTGACGTCTTTGTCCCAGTTCAGTATCACCGAATTCTCCGTAGTTTCTTTCGCTTCCAGTCCGGTTACCTTTCCAACCTCCAGGCTGACTTCAGGAGCTTCCGTGGAATCATAAATACTATAATAGGTAAAACTCATAGGCGGTAAGGTTACCTCTAACTGTGCATTACCGTTGGAATCAATGGATAATACCTTCGCCTGGACACCTTCACGCATAAATACTGCCTGTCCGTAATCTCCGTCTACCGCATCCGGCTGTCTGTAATTGGGCTCAGACTGGGGAATCCAGCTGTAGTTCGGCGGATATGCACCATATCTGTGGACATCTTTTCCAAGAGAATTCTTAAGGGGTACCGGCGGATAATTCAATCCGTTTGCCAGTCCGGTATAATACATGGGGACATTGATGACTTCTGTCCGATTCTCATCCGTCTGGTTATATACCCATAAAAGTCCTTTTTCTCCCTCGTTCATGGCATTGACATGATATAAGGTATCCATCTTAACGCCCCGCTGCCTGTTAGTACCAGCTGCATCATAGGCTGCCTGGGAGATATGCACCATATCGGAATTTACAATTCCACGGTAACGTTTGTAGAACTCCACCCATTTATTCAGGATATCCTGTGTTCCGTCATCATACAGTGCCGGCCCACGGAAGTCGGAGTTAACACCGTTCCCGATATTCTGTGCAATTACCCAGTTATAATCTTCTTTCTTTTCTTTAAATGGCTGGAAAGCAGCATCCCCGCCGCCGCCATGGTATTCTGCAAACGGTACATGGGACCAGCTCATGGACATCGTACGTCCGTAGGAAGCATTATGCATCAGCTGACGCCCGTACAGCAGCTGCTCCTGCCTTGGCTGGCTCCAGGCTGCTTCTTCGTATCCGATTCCACATTTGTTGGCACCGTTTAAGTAATACCATGCCGGCACCTTTACAAATACACCCATGTCACGGAATTCTGCACACATCATGCGGACACCGTTTTCCCACTGTTTTACCTGAGAATCAAATACTCCGTTATGGAATTTGTATTTAGAAGCTTTGCCGGTTTCTGTATCTGCCGGATCTGCCGGGTCCGTTTCCTTATCTTTGTTCACATGCTGTTCTCCGCAGTTGCAATAATTTCCGGGATAAGTACCATCGATCTCTACACAGTCCAGACCTGTATATGTAACAAAGTTTTTAAAATTATCCCAGTAATCATCGAATGCTGCCGATGCCAGACACATGGAAGCACCCCACTGACCTTCAGCATTTGTACCGTATTCTTTTGACTGGCTATACTGTCCTCTCGTATACTGTGCCTGATAGATACCAATCGCAATTCCCTTGCTGTGTGCGTAATCCACCAGTTCTTTGTATTTGTCCAGCGTAGCCTGGTCTCTTGCAAGCATCTGTTTGGATTCATCCGGAGCACTGTAAGACTGTATGATCATTTCAAATTCAGCTTCCGCCGCCTGATCAATTACTTCTTTTGTCAGCCTGCCTGTATTATGATGGGTCAGCGGGTTATCCGTGATCCACGGAAACAAAGTCCGGTAAATGCCAAGACGTTCCCTCATTTTCAGTTCAAACCAATAGGTGCTGTGTACAAATTCATAGGTATCAAATCCCACCATGGATTCGCCTTTTGCCAGCTCATAAGCCGGTCCCACTTCATAGCAGGTATGGGTGATATCCTTCAGTTCCAGGAAAGGACTTCCGTCTTTTTCCAGATCACATTTGCAGGGAAGCGGACGGTTAATGGGAAGCGTGCTCTGGTCGCCGCAAGTGTAAGTGGTCTCCAGCGCCAGCAAATCATCCATGTTTTGATTTCCCTTAATTACTTCCGGTGCCAGACGTCCGATCATGATCTGGCTGTCCCCTTCATTTACAATCTCCACCCGTTTTTTCATAGCCGGTATATTGTCATACATTTCATAGATGATTTTAATTTTGATTCCCTGATAGACTTCCGGGAAAGATTCCGGAGCTGAGAAGAGGAACTCCAGGTGCTTTCCTTTCGGCGGCCATTCCTTAGCTGCCGGATCTCCGAAAATTTCATTTGAAGTCCACTCAAACGGCTTTTCACAACTGTCGCTGATTGTGTATCCGTCAAACACAAAGGTGTTACTATTTTGGGATCCGCCTACAAAGTAGTAATCCGGGTCTGCCTTGATACAGCTGTCCGGTATCTCAATGGTATTATCTGCAGAAGCGATGGAATCCCTGTGTATTTTGATCCCTTCATCACTGTAAACTTCCCTGTAAGGCTTGTCATACAGGCCCAGATAAACTTCTGGAAATCCCTCTTCCCCGTCCATCATCTCTTTGTCTATATACAGATTTTTATAGCTGTCTGTGTAAAATTCTGTTCCGCCCTCCCGGGGAATCTGAAACCGGCGTTCTATAATACTGTTTCCAATTGTAATACTTCCGTCCCCCTCTGTCACAGTAACTGGCAGAGATTCATCCGTTTCCAGCCAATGACGCTTTCCATTAACTGCATTTTCAAGCCCTTCTACCACTTCTCCTTTCTCATTCACGTAAGGTGATGCAATCCAGGGTTCCTCTGCAGCCCCCTGTGTCGCGGCATACTCCTCTGAGCCGGACCCCGTTCCGGCTGCCAGTGTGTCGATATTCGGCACCAGTGTACAGATTAACGAGCTTGCCAGCGTCAATGCGAGCCAGCGTTTCAAACCATAAAAATTCTCCTTCATCCTTCTTCCTCCTTAGATTATAAGATCCCGGACTGTAATCCCGTACCCCTGTGAGATTTCATACTATCTTTCCGGTCACTTTAATAATCCCATTATATCAATCATTGGATCAAAACCGTGAGGAAGGATTTTACTTGTTTAGGGGGATTTTTTTTACCGTAGGCTTTAGATATGTCAGGGTTTAGATATGCCGGGCTTTAGATATGTCGAACATTAAAACTGCCAGGCTTTTAAAGCCTGGCAGCAGATATTACCATATTCAACCACACCATCCGGGCAAGCGCTTTCAGCTGGTGCTGTTTATCCTTTTTATTTCCAGCTGTGCACTACCTGCATCCTTCACGATAATCGTCTTTTCTTCACCTGGAAGCATATTAAAATAATTGTCACTGCATTTGTAATTTCCTGCTATATACACGGAGCATATATACCCCCTGGATTTTAAAACAATTTTCTGGTCATTGCCTTCTGCTTCTGCTTTCACCACATCTGCCGGCTGTTCCAAATAATGCAGCTTACGATTTGGCTGGGTGTACAGCATTGCGTGATCGATACTCTCATCATCTGTATACAGCATATATGTGCCGCAGGTTAAGTCCCAGCTGCCTGTTTTCTCTTTTAATACCTGTATTCTGGTTCCTGCCGGAATTTCCATTACAAGTTCCCTGGTCTCATTGATTTTACCATCAAAGGATACATACCCGAATCTCACTTTGCATTGTAGTTTTTCATTCGTATCATTGATGCCGCGGACTATTATATTGTCATCCACTTGCCGGATGATGAATTTCTTATGAGCAAATGCTCTTTTAACAGCATAATAAGATATTTTTCTTCTCATATAATAATCGATGATGGTCCAGCCAATTTCTCCCCATGCGTCATTGTACATCCAGAAAAGTGCTCCGCCGCATTCTTCCTGAAAACGGAATGCCTCCAGAGAATATCCATATACATCTCCCTGTACAAGTCCCCCGTAAAGAAGAAATTCGTTTTCCGTAAGTTCATCTTTTTTCTGTATATAGTTTTGCTCAATTGCTTTATTCAGCGTATCTTTCATGGTAACATTGGTATGCAGTTTCCACAGTTTCCCGAACTTGTCTAAGATACTTTCTCCCAGATATTCTTTTGTGCTGTCTGCAGAGCAAGGTCCGAGAGCACCATATTCACTGGCAAACTTTGTTTTGATGGCGTCATAACTTTTCAGATCCAGCGCTTCTTCTATGTTATCACTTACAAATCCATGATTCCACAAATGTGCATCTCCACATGCCAGATCATTTGCATCCTTCCCTCCATAGGGCGAACTGTTCCAATACATGATATAAGGGCAGTTCATCTGTACCACTTCTTTTGAAAGAACATTTGGTATCCAGAGTCCATACTGATTTTCATACGTGGGCTTAATCCCCCATCTGTCCAGAAATTCCGGATTGGAAAAGATCCAATGATTTTCATTTGTGCCGCAGAAGAGTGCTATGCAGGAATGTGTGCGCAGCCTTTTTGTCTGATAGGTATATTCTTTGCGTATTTCATTTTCGAACCATGCTTCTCTTTCCGGGTAGGCACCGCAGGCTAACATAAAGTCCTGCCAGACCAGGATTCCTTTTTCATCACAGATATCATAGAACAGCTCTCTTTCATATAGACCGCCGCCCCAGATACGAAGCATATTAAAGTTCGCCTCTACCGCCTCGTCCAGTAATGTCCGGTACTTTTCCTCGGTTACTCTGGCATATATAAAGTCGTTTGGTATCCAATTCCCACCCTTGCAAAATATCTCAAGACCGTTTACAATAAATTTAAAATTTCTCGTCCCATCTTCCAATGAGGAGGTATCCATCGTGATTTTGCGTATCCCATATTTGAACACAGGCCATGCCTCTTCTGTATTCCCGCAGCGGGCAATGATTTCCACTTCATAAAGAGGCTGATTTCCATATCCATTCGGCCACCAAAGCTCTGCTTCATGGATCTCTATATCCCCGTAAATATAATTGGTGCCTGATGTCAGCAATAGATCTGCAATGGTCTTACTGCCCACAATTCTGCCTGATCTTCGAAGAACCATTATCAAATCACAATCCGCTGAATCCACGATATCCAGGTTCTCTACATTAACCATCACCTTTAATAATGCCTGGTACTTCACGCCATCCTTCTCAATCTCTTTCGTTTCAATTCCAACTTCACGGATTGCAATTTTATCATAAGAACGTATATATGCCTGTCCGGTGATTCCAATGGACACCAGCCTCGGTCCCCAGTCCCAGCCAATGTTATACTGCGGCCGCCTTACCATTGTTCTTCTGCGGTCACCTCTGTCGGTATCGTTAAAATCACGCTCCGCAGTCACCGCCATGTCTATTCCTGCCATGTCCTCCAGCGATATCTCTTCCAGACCGCTGGTCACACGAACCGTCAGCTTGTTATCTCCCATGACTAAAAATCTTTTTATCTCACAGATAAACGGGTAATGTACATTTCGGTGTGTGCCAATATACTGATCATTTAAGAAAATATCACTTTTCGTATCCAGCCCTTCCAGGACTAACTCCAGGACTTCACTGCCCATTTCGATTTCTGAGGATAAAAAATGCTTCTCAAACCACCAGGAGCGCTCCTCAATCCATTCTGATTCATAGCTGTTATCTGCAGCTAAAGGTTCCTTAATCACCCCGGCTGCAATGAGCGGCATGCGGACATCCACCGGCAGATCACATTCATACCACCCCTCATTCATCTTATTGATATCCGTAATATGCTGCCTGTCAAAGCTCAGCGGTGCTTCATGAAGCTTCCAAAATTGATTTAATTTCGTTATATTCATTGGTTTACCGTATGATGTATTCTGTTCTAAATACACATACATTCCTTTCCTTATTATTTAGATGATAATTCGCTTCCTAGATGCTGCTATCCCTTAACAGCCCCCGCGACCATGCCTTTGATGATATGCTTGGAAAAAATAAAATAGGCAGCCATCGCAGGCAGAATTGCCAATAACATAGAGGTCATCATTCTCGGATAGTTTGTTGTAAACTGTCCTTTGAACAGTGCAATGCCTACAGGCAGAGTCATGTATTTTTCTGAATTTGTAAGAATTAACGCAAAGGTAAATTCATTCCAGGATCCAAAAAACTGAATAATTCCAATTGTTACAAGTATCGGTTTACACATAAACAAAACAATGGAAAAAATCGTCCTTTCCCTTGAACATCCATCTATGGCTGCCGCCTCTTCTACCTCTATCGGAATGGTTTTTACATAGCTTTCTACCAGGAAAACCGCCAGCGGAAGTCCCATGGCTGTATAGGGCAGTATCAGGGTAAACCACTGGTCTGTGATATGTAATTTCGTAAACATCACATACATGGGAACCATAATTGCATGTACCGGAACCAGCATCCCCAGTAAGAAGAATGTATAGCAAGATTTCCTTCCCGCAAATTTGTAACGTGACAACAGATAACCGATTATGAACCCGAACAGAAGTATAAAAAATAATGCCAGCAGGCTATTGCGAAGGCTGTTCCATACCCACAGCATAAATTTACTGTTTGTCAGGATCTCCTGGTAATAGGAAAAGTTTATATGTTCCGGCAATGCGGCTGGATTCTGATAAAATTCCGATTTCGTTTTAAAGGATGAGTAAATCAACCAAATCAAAGGAAATATACAGGAAATCGAAAATACCATAAGCAGAAAATTGGGGATGATGTGCACGAGCTTAAAACTACTATTTTTCGTCTTCATTTTTTCCTCCAATCAGTTTATTAAGCGGGGTCTGTGTCCCCAAAATGAAGATCAGGCTTACAATCAGGATAATGATGGACATCGCACTGCCATACCCCATTTTGTATGAGGTAAATGATGTTTTATATGCATACATCGCCATAACGCTGCTTGAATATCCCGGTCCGCCTGAAGTCAATGCATAAATAATATCGAATGCTTTCATATTACCTGCGATGCAGAGGGTGATGCAGACAATCAGCGTATTCTTAATCAGAGGCATGGTGATATATACCGCTTTTCTCCATCCGACTGCACCGTCTATTTCCGCCATTTCCAACACCTGGGGATCGATGGATGACATTCCGGATAGTATTATGACCATGTAATAACCAATAAACTGCCATATAATTGGAATTGCTACCAATAGCATGATGATTTGGGGATTATTCAGCCAGGGCTGGGTTTTACTCTCCAACCCCACCGCCTTAAGGACGGCATTTAACAGACCATACTCGTAGTTATAAATCAGATTCCAGATAAACCCTACAATTACTGCAGACAGAACGGATGGAAAATAGCACATCGTCCTGTGAAATCCCTTAAATTTAACATGCCTGCTTCCCAAAAATGTTGCAAATATAAATGCCAGTCCAATCTGGAATATTAAACATACGACCACCAGATAAATATTATTCATCAGTGATTTTATAAAGATTTTATCCTGAATCACATCCACAAAGTTTTTAATTCCGATAAAGGATTTATGAACCCCTCCGTTCCAATCAAAAAATCCATAATATAAAGCCAGTATAATCGGAACAAACAAAATAATTGCATACCACAGAACACCAGGCAGTAAATATAAATAAATTTTGTGCTTTTCTAACTTCAAACCATTACTCATTTTTCACCTCCCGCATTGCAGTTCATACCTGCTTCACTATCCTTATTTTTTTATATTATCCTGTTCCGCCTGAATTTCCTGTGCAAGATCCTGGGGTTTCTTTGTTCCATTTAACAATTCCTGTAATCCTGAGTTCATGGTTTCAATAACAGCTGCATTCATTTGGAGATCATAAATGGGAACAATATTTTTATCTTTCGTCAGTGCAATAAAATCCTTAACCAGCTGTGATTGTCCAGCAAGTCCTGAATCATCCACATTCATCGGCGTTACCAGTCCATATTCTTTCATAGCATATTCTGCCATCTCATAACCATTTAAATAGATAATATAATCCATGGCTGCCTTCAGCTTATCACCCGTCAGCTTTTTATTGACACACCAAAACCATCCACAGCCTCCAGTTATATTTTTCTGTTCGGAACCATCCAGATTAGGCAGCATGGCAACCTTGGTATTTTTCAATACTTCTTCGTCAAATGCCGCAATATTCCCAAGCCCCCACGATGCATCGATGATAGCAGCTACCTTCTTTTGACCATACAGCTCAAATCCCTGGGCATCGTTAATCGTATTAAAATCTTCATTAAAAAGTTTTTCATTTGCCATCTTCTGGAAATGATCTAACGCATCTACAAATGACTGGTCTGTAAATTTAGCTTTCCCATCATTCTTAATGATACTTTCCGTCCATTCCGGACCCGTGTGCAAATCTCCGATTCCTGAAAAGATATAGGATTCTGCCGGCCACTTGTCCTGATTGCCCAAACCAAACAAAGGGATTCCTTTTTCTAAAAATTTCTCAGAAGCCTGATAGATATCCTCCCAATTGTCCGGAAATGTATCATACCCGATTGATTTCCACAGTTCCTCGTTATAAAAAACTACAGTTGACAGCGCTAACTGTCCTGTCATTCCATAAATCTTCCCGGCTCTGGTTGCCGCATCAAAAACTCCCGGCTTATAATCATCCTTGTGTTCATACTGATCCAGATACTCATTTACCGGTGCTAATAAGTCATTATCAATGAAATTATCCATCCAGGATCCTTTCACCATAAAAATATCCGGCAGTTCATTTACAGCTGCCTGTGCCTGAATCTTGGTGGAGAAATCATCATGAGACATTGCCTGACTGACTACTTTAATGTCCGGATGCTCCTTCTCCCAGGCTTCTCCCATGGTCAAATGGGCATCTCCCTGATTATTCGTAGCCCTGTCTTCCTCCGTAAAATTATGCATTACCGTAAGTTCAATCTCATTGCTGCTCCCTGCATCTTCACTGCCCTTGTCCCCGCAAGCACATAAACTAATTGTCATGGATGCTGCTAAAATAATTGCTGCTAACCTCTTTTTCATCTTACTTCCTCCTTTGAACGATCATAAGTTTCCATGCATTCCAACACCCGTACCTGTCTGCCACTGACCAGTGGATGTCTGACTGATTACAATATTATTCTACAACGAACCTCTTTTTTCTAAAACCTGTATTTTAATTCAGAATATCCTTACAATTTGCAATCATTAACGGGATTTTGATTCTGCTGGTGATGGATATCCCAAAATATTGTCAATCATCCTCAATTTTTGCTGTCCTTCATAAATATGCATAAAAATGATAGTTACTTTTGTTTTATTAATGGTATAATTTATAATTAGATAGTGTTCAGAACTTACAAAAGATGCTGGTACCTGGCTGTTTGTTCCGGTTTACAGAATATGCCGCCAATTTCAGGTACATAGGAGGATACCCAGATGAAACTGCCATTAAAAAAACCCATTACCATGCGCAGACAGATACTTGTGCTATTTGTGTCTTTGATGCTGATTCCTTTTTTGCTATTAGTAATTATTGCAGATGTCATTTTTACTTCCCATGCACAAAATGATCTCAAAACCATTTATAACAGTAATGTGACTGAAATGGCAAACAGCCTTGACACCATTTTTACAAATGCAACCGACCTGACTCTTTTTCCTTTAACGGAAGATTCTATGCGCACTTATTTAACAACTCCGGGATCAAGTCCCGATTTTCTTAAGTTGAAACAAAAAAGCTCCAATATCCGGAATTTAATACCTTACGGATACCGGGAAGGAATTTTGAGTATTGGACTTTACCGGGAAGATGGAGACAGTATCATTACAGACAATACCGTCAAATACACACCTGCGGATTATGAAAATGTACGAAAACACGATTTACTTCCTTACTGGGATTACCCGCCGGATACACAATCTATTTTTTTACTTCGGCATTTTCGCAATCCCACAGATTTTTCAGAATATGCAGGATATATAAAGCTTCGGCTGAGTTTATCTTACATAACTTCCAAGATGAGCAATCATCTGCAAAATGAAGAAACATCCTATTTTTTAATTACCCCCGGCAACGGCATCCTTATAGAAGTTAATACGGATCATTTAGATACACACTATAAAAAGTTCGCTCTGACATATGACGATTTGAAACAAAAAATAGAGACAAATAAAAAGAGTACCATTGAGCAGAATTGTATCATTTCCCAGCATCTGCTATCCAACGGGCTGATCCTATACAGCATTGCAGCTCCCCATATCACCTCGGAAGTCAAGCAGGCATTCTGGCCCAGTATGCTTATGGCTTCTACCGCCGTGATGTTTTTATCATTTATGCTGTCATTTTACTTTTCGAAAAAGATAACCATTCCCCTGGAAACCCTTGGGGAAAAAATGACGAATCTTACTACGGAGAATTTCTCCAGCAGGGCTGATATTCAGGGCTGCCAGGAAATCTCTATGCTGACAGACCGTTTTAATCAAATGGCAGGACAGCTGGAAGTTCTCTATAATAAAGTCTATCTGGGTGAATTAAAATTAAAGCAGTCTCAGCTGGATGTATTGGAAACACAGATAAATCCCCATTTTCTTTACAACACGCTGGATACCATATATTGGATGGCAAAGCTTGGGGAAACAGAAAAGGTAAGCTTAATGGTTTCTAATTTATCACAGATGATGCAGATGACGCTTTCAGCCAAAACAAAAGATAAAGTTACCCTTATTGATGAACTGAAACACCTTACCTGTTACATCGTGATCCAGGAAATCCGGCACAATGGCAAAATACTTTTTGATATAACATGCAAGGATGATTTGAAGGGGTTCCAGGTTTTGAGTTTTCTCCTGCAGCCTCTTGTTGAGAATGCTCTTCATCATGGTCTGTCCAATTATTCAAACGGCATCATTCATATACATATATACCGGTCGGGCAGCGATCTGATCTATGAAGTTTCCAATAACGGAGCACCCATTAACCCGGAGGAGATCAGCAGTCTTCTGAACTCAAAAAAGCCTGGTTTAAAAGGATTTGCTCTAAAGAATATCATGGAACGGCTGGATCTTAAGTATGGTGCTCCATATAAACTGACTTATTATTTAGATGGTGATTTTAGCGTCTTTCGGATTAATCAGCCAATAGAAGGAGAGGAAATTAATGACAAAGATACTGATTGTTGATGATGAAGACTTTATCCGTAAAGGGATGATCTATACGATTCCCTGGGAAGAAAACGGCTTTTCTGTAATCGAGGCCTCAAACGGACAGGAGGCATTTGAAGCTTCCCTGCAGCACCGCCCGGACATCGTTTTAGCGGATATCCAAATGCCCGTAATGAACGGGCTGGAGCTTGCAGAAAAGCTGCATCTTGTTCTGCCTAACACGAAGATTATTATATTGACCGCTTTTGGCAATGAAGAAAATCTGATCAATGCGATTAATTTTAAAGTAAGTGCTTTTCTGATTAAAAGCGCATGCAGTGAAAAAATACTGGAAACAGTAATCCGCATCCGGGATGAAACCGCAGCATATAATGACCAGACTAAAAAACTGAACCATATACAGCAAATCTATACGGAAAACCAGCCGCTGTTAAAATCCAGCCTGTTGCTTCGTTTTCTCCACAAACAGATCTCCTACGATCATTTCTGCAGGAAATATACGGATTTAGGCGGTGATGTAAACACCCTTCCGCTCAGCGTGGGCATGTTTAAAGTTAATTTTGACGATGAGAACTATATCCTTGGACAGTTACTTTTTTATTTTGTAGATTTTACTCCCATCTGCTTTTTTGATGAGCAAAAAAATGTAATCCTTATATTAAACACTTCAAAAAAGGAACTTACTCCTCAGATATTCGAACAAATACTACCCAGTATTCAACCGATTTTATTTGGTAATTTCATCACCATTATGAATTCAATTACTTCTTTTACTTTTTTGCCAATGGCATATGAAATATTGAATCAGACACTTGAAAATTGCTTTTGGAGCAAGTCCCCATACCAGATGATCGAACCTACCCGGGAAATTGCCGTCAATGACCCGAATATACCATATCATCATGAATCGCAGATCATTAAAAGTATCATGAATCGTGACCAGCATCAGTTTATTGCAGCATTATCCTCATACTTTCAATACATGGAGAAAAATTTAGTACTTCGAAGCGTCTTCCTGGAATCCGTAATGCATATACTTGTAGTCATTGACTCCATTCAGAATACGGATCTGGAATTTGATAAAATGAAAGACTTTATATGGGCACTGGAAACACCTCAGGAGATCTTAGAGCAGCTTCGGACACTTGCTTTTCCGGAACCTACTAAGAATTGCACGAAAGTAGTTTCTGATGCCATCTCTTATATGAAAGAACACTTTACGGAAGACCTGCACCTGGAAGATGTTGCAAATGCTGTGTATTTGTCACCAGGCTATCTCTGCCGCATTTTCAAGCGGGAAACAGAGCATTCCTTTATAGAATATCTGCATCTTCTTCGAATTGAAAAAGCGAAAGAACTCATCGAGAGAACTGATTATAAGTATTATGAAATTGCTGAATTAGTCGGATATAAAAATTACAAATACTTTTCTGCATATTTTAATAAAATAGCGGGATGCAGCGCCAAATTTTACAATACAGAGCATTTGAAAAATGGCGAAAACCATTCTGACACGTCTACCTGTATTGAATAAAGCACCCAGATTTCTAGATCAAACGGGTGCACGGCACAAAGCAAGGATGCTGCCAGCTGGTATTCATAATAATCCAGCATGGCCGCACCCTTTTTATCTTCCCATATATCGCATTTCAAACTGTTCAACAGATACCGGTCTTCCTATCAGATACCCCTGTATGTAATCACATCCAATATCTTTCATAAATTGAAACTGTTCTTCCGTTTCGACTCCTTCTGCACAGCAGCTGATTCCAAGTTCATGCCCCATTTTAACAATATGTCTCATTAATATTTCGCTCTTTTCGTTATTTCCGTATTTCTGAACAATACCTTTGTCAATTTTCAGAAGGTTAAAGTCTGCCATCAGCAGAAATTCATAGGAAGAATACTCAACCCCAAAATCATCTAAAGCTATACGGAATCCATGGCTGCTGAGGGCATCTAATAACTGTGCCATCTGCTTTTTATTCAAGGTTTCCTGCGTCTCTGTCACTTCCACTTCCAGCTGTTGCGGCTTCAGCTTATAGCGGTTGAAGATCTCCTGGAACTGGGTTAAAAAGTGATCCTCAAACAACGTAATTCTTGAGAAGTTGAGGGCTAATTTCATATTAGCCAGCTGCGTATCGTTCCATTTGGTCAGCAGTCTGCATACCTCTTCCATTACAAAGAAATCTATATTTGAAATTAAACCTTCACTTTCCAGCATTGGTATGAATTTTACAGGAGAAGAGATGCTGCCGTCCTTTTCCCGGTAACGCACCAGAACTTCCGCGCTGTCTATAATCCCTGTCTGTACATGGTACTTTGGCTGCAGATAGATCAGATATTCATGATTCAAGATAGATTCCAGCAGCCCCCTGAGCAGCGGTATTTTTGTATCTGCAATATCCTTTGTTTCCTTGTAATAATCCTGTTTATTAATATACATCAGACGGTCTGCTTTATTTACCAGATCGATCAGGTCCGCATCTACATCACTCCAGGTTGTTCCAATTGCAATTGAACTTTGTCCGTCCTCGGATAAGGTATCTGTGAGATGATTTAATTGCTTTCTGAATTCATCATAAGCCATGGTCTTGGTAACAATTAAGAATTCATCCCCGCTCAAACGGAAACATCGCTCCTTTGGAAAAAATTCCTTCATCTTCTCCCCAATATGCGTGATTAACATATTACCGCACAGGTGTCCTTTCGAGTCATTCAGCTTTTTCAGGCCATTGATATCCATAAAAATAACACCGATGGGAGCCGGATGACCTTCAGAAAACTCGTCGCAAAAGTTCATATAGCTGTTCCGGTTCTCAAGCCCCGTCATGGAATCCTGGTAACTCATTTTTACCAGTTTCTTTTTCAGCGAATTCTTTGCTATTTCATTTTCCAAAAAATAGGTGAGTTCTTTCAGATAGTAGAAATTTTCCTTGTGGATCTTAGGATCATCAATTCCTAAAAAGCCCTTAATTTCTCCTTTCACATAGAGCGGAATTGCCATAAGACTATTGATTTCCTGCTCTTTTAATATCTCTCCTTCCATCTGGCGCTCAGCTCCCAGCTCATTCACATCTTCTATATTGATATAGCCTCTGATTTCAAACTGTTCCATCCAAAAAGAGATTGCCTCAAGGGGAACATTCTGCAGTATCTGCCTCTGAGGCTCTACCCCTTCTGCACAAATCTCATAGGTATTAATAGCAATTTCTTTTTCTTCATCTAATTCTATTATATAAACCCGGTCTGACTGATAGTAATCCTGTACAATATCCAGAACATATTCAATGGCATCTTCCAGATATTCCGCAGAAGTGAGACACTGGATACAATCCACAAGACTTTTTTCAGCAGAAATATAATGTTCCATATTCTGACGGGTATCGGGTAATCTGTTATTCTTCTCCGTACGAAAGGAGATCAAATAAGCTTCTTTACCAAACCATTTTGTGGAAGAGGCATGCATTTTGTGGTGAATCTTTTTCTTTTCGATGGATTTTCCGATAGAATCTTCCATGTCACCCTCCCCTATCCCGTGATCGGTCAGCGGACAGAACCCGCAGGGCTTTTCCTGATTAAATAAAGCTTCGTAACAGCATTCCCCACAACGTATCCCCTGATTCAGCTCCCGTGCCTTTAAGTTTAGAAATAAAAGCTTAAAAGTGTTCTTCTCTACAATATAGATACAGGAAGACTGTGAATCCAGAATGGTACGCATCTGCAATTCCATCTCCGCATTGCGCTCCATGACTCTTTTTTTCTGCAGGAAAGTCGTCAGCATCTGAGAAACCAGGGACAGTACATCCGCTTCTTCCTTGGTCCACAGACGTAAACCTGTACATTCATCAAATCCTACAAATCCTGCAAATTCTTTCTCTTTCCAAAAGGCACACTGCAGCGTAGAATAGATTCCCTGCTTTTCCAGCAGCTCCCTCTGGGTAGCCGGCAGCAAATGGGTGTCCCTGCAGTAAAAGATCGAATTATCATCAAACATGGTTTTGTAATCCCCAGCCTCATTGAAATCTACATTTTGCAGGTTCTGCATTTGTGGAGAAATCCCTTTATTGCACCATTCATAGGTATTTGTATGAAACTTTCCATCCTCTGCAGATTCAAAAATATAGGCCCTGCTCACGTCAAAACGCCTTCCCACAATTTCCAGGGTCATATTAATTGCCTGATCGGTATCCTCCGTTCGGTACAGAATTCTGAAAATGTCAGTTAAAATATTATTTGACAGTTCCGCCGTCTTCGTTTCGGAATCAATGGCTGTGACAAGATTAGAATAGCCTGCTTCCTCAATCGGAAAGGAATGCTGATGGTCATACATCACAAATTGATTCTTCCCCTGAGTTTTTGCCTGATATAATGCCTGATCCGCATGGCGGTACAGCGTTTTGAATTCATTTCCATCTTCCGGATATACTGCAATACCAATACTGCAGGTGATTTGAATCGCCATCTTCTCATTTTGGAACAAATGGCTGAAACCCTTCAGCAGCTCTTCTGTCTTATTCCTGGCGGCTTCCCGTGATGAAATGTCTTTCATGAAGATAATAAACTCATCTCCGCCAACTCTTCCTACAATATCGCTCTCCCGCATTCTGTTTTTCATGGAAGCTGCCAGCTCTGAAAGAACCACGTCACCAAGCATATGGCCCTGACTGTCATTGATCTGTTTAAAATTATCTGTATCAATCATTAACAGTGCACAGCATTGGGATGGTTTGCCCTGTAAATGCCCTTTGATCCGTCCTTCCGTCTCCTCCCGATTATAGAGACCTGTCAGCACATCTCTTTCCGCTCTTGCCCGAAGCTGCTCCATGACTTCCATCTCATCATTGATGCAAAAAATCATCCCAACGGCTTTAGCCGGCATATCCTTACTGTCATATTGCGTAATCACATGAATCCGGTACCAGGTGTACCCACTCTCTTCTTTCCGGATACGAAATTCTGAAGTTGAGTATAATTTCCCCTGCTTTACACTGTCATGAAGCGTGATCAGCACCTGGTGGTCTTCCGGATGAATATGGCTTGCAGAAGCCAGATAGCTGCTGATTTCCCGGATGATATGCGCACTGTTTTGAAAGTCTGCGGAGTATGCCAGAATATCCGTGACGATGTCCCATTCAAAAATCATCACCCCTGACTGATCTGCTGCTTTGTCTAAATCTTTCAGAAAAGGGCTCAAGCCATCCCGAATGCGCAGAAATCCACGCTCCTCCTCCTGATCTATGATTCGCTCTGTAATGATGCAGAGTATTTTTTCTTCACCTGCTGCACCGGATATGATCTTTCCAAAGTATTGCACCCACAGATTGATTCCATCTTTACAAACCAGGCGGAAGCAACAGACCATTCTTTCTTGATTCCGGTTCCATTCCATTAGATCCAGCAGTACTCTCTGCCTGTCATGAGGATGAATGATATCTGCAAGCTGATTCCGATAGCAGTCTTCTATCTCCTGAATCCGATATCCGGACAGTACCAGAAATCCAGAGTTCACTTCTTCTATAGAAAGATGTTCATCTTTCCTGCATATCAGTATACCAACCCGAAGATCATCTGCGATATCCTGAGACTTCATACTGCTTTCTTCCATTAATTTAATCATCTTTTGCCTCCGTCCAAATATTTATCTGATTGTGAATTTGGGATGCTTCCTAATACCGTTCCAAATTACCTTGATCATATTATATCTAATAATATGAGATTACACAACCTTCTTTTTGGTGGTTGGATTTTGGCAACTCACGCATTCCTGTTGAATTATACAACTATTTGTCGAACGATTTTAATTGTATGAATCTGTCGAATATGATAGATTTATAATGTATTAGCATCTTGTTAATATATTCCATAATCACGGCTACCCTCAATAGTCGTGAAAAGCTCCGGTGTCATCCCACCGGAGCTTTAACTTTACATTCCTATAAGCTTCTGTAAAATTGCCTCAAATTCTCTTTTGTACTTTCTTCCAGATACTTATCTTTTATTCCTTCCACTGCTCCCTGAATGCCATAAAGCATATTGATACACGCACCCGGGTCTTGCATGCGTACTCTGATAAATGCCTCTTCTGTTCCAATTTCCCTCAGCTGTTCCGCAGTTGTAATTCCTGCATCCACCAGCAGTTTCTCTAATACTTTTCCCACATTGGGTAGTTTGCCAAGATCGCTCATGATTGTCACCTCCATCAGGTATAAAACCTGAACTTAGTATATCCCTGTTTCCACAATCCGTCAATTTGCAAGTTCTCTTGCTGACTGTTCCAGATCCAGCAGACATATGATCTCTTTATCTGTTCGATAGACTGCTTTTTCTCTCCATATGCCAGCAACCAGACTCTCATAAATTTCCGCTATTTGATGATCTTCTACCGTGCAGATCCATGGATCACCGGATACGCAGATACCGAAAATATATTCATCCGTGTTTACCAATATAATTACTTCTCCCGTGTAGCTGCCTGCGTCTTCTTCCATTGTTACCACTGGAATCATAACACCTTTATAATGGCAGATTCCCATGAAATACTTTGGCAGACATGGTATTCTTTCTACCGGGACGCGGGCACAGATTTCCATAACCTCAGAAAATTCAACTGCATATGCCAGTCCTTTCCCATTAAAGCACAGCAGCTCCTTTTCGTCTGCTTTTTCATCAGCCTTCTCCATTACGTTTCCCCTTTCCTGCCTTGCTTTTTTTCTGGGCAAACCAGATAAATTTTTCCACATCTAAAGCCATGCAGACTGATCCATCCCCAAGGATACTGCAGCCACTCATTCCTGTCCGGGTGCTAAAGTCCCTTCCTAATAATTTAGGTATCGGCTTTTGCATAAGCTTCTCCTGACCGATAACCTCATCCACCAGAAGACATACTTCTCTTATCGGTCCTTTAACATACAACATGATTTTACCTGTACTTTTTCCTTCTAAATGATATACCTCTGCCACATCAATCACCGGCAGAACTTTATTATCATATAAGAATACACTTTTCCCGTTTTCTTTGCGTATATCCTTATCTGCATCCTGATGTTCAAAAAACCGAATTGTCTGCCGAAATGGTATGGAAAATAACTGCCCGCCTGCCGAAAATAATATATTTTCTATAATCGCATGCGTAAGGGGCAGATAGATTACTACAGAAGTCCCTTTTCCTATTTCACTTTCAATTCTCAGATGTCCCCCTGCGTCATCGGTCATCTTCTTGACAATGTCCATTCCCACACCCCTGCCGGAATAGGCATTTGCTGTCCGATTCGTAGTAAATCCGGGCATCGTACAGAATTCTAAAATCTCTTCTTCTGTATAATCCTCTTCCGGCTTTGTAAACAGTTGTTTCTCCCTTGCTTTTTCACGCAGCTGCATGATGTCAATTCCTCTTCCATCATCGCTGATGCGGACCATTAGTTCTTCCCCGTGGCTTTCCACTGTAAACCGAATATAGCCTTTTTCCGGCTTTCCCATACGAACCCGTTCACTGTGGCTTTCAATACCGTGATCCACAGCATTGCGGATAATATGCATAGATGCCTCACAGAGCTGGTCAACAATATTTTTATCCGCCTCTGTTTCCTGTCCGGAGATTATAAATTCAACCTCTTTCTTCTGGTCTTTGCAGATGTTTCTCAACACTCTGCGCAGTTTGGGAATTATCTGGGCAATGGGCACCATACGCATATGCAATACTGTTTTCCCCAGCTCTTCTACGAACTGTTTAGCCTGGTAGCCATAGCTTTCTTCCAGCTCGAATAATTTTCTTTTTTTTAATTCATTGGAAAAGGATGACACGAGAACCAGTAATTCCCCTGTCAAATTTTGTAATTCATCTAAACGCTCCAATCGGATATCCATAAATTCCGGTTCCGGTACTGCAGGCGTTACAGGTATATGTTCACTCTCTGGCAAAACTTCTTTGGCTGCTGCTTTTGAAGCACTGTTTTTTGCTGCGACTTCGCATTTTTTAACAAATACACCGCCTGTTAAAGTTTCAAAAGCTTCTTTCTCTTTTCCTTCCGGTACCCTGACCAGCAGCCCCTGCTGTCTGATGCACTCTGAAGCCAGGGGATTATTTTCCAGCCCGGAGGGGAAGCACTCTGCCTGGGAACAGATTGCCTTTATCCGGCGCATCAGCATAAGCGCACGAATATTCTCCATACGGCATTCCGGCTCAAATATCACCCGCAAAATGATTCCTTCCTGTTTCAGAAATCCTTCCTGTGGTTGCTGAGATTCATTTGCTTTGTCATCAGAGGTAAGATATTCCTCTATTCTGTCTTTGATTTTGGTAATATCTGAGGGTTCATAGTTTTCTTCTTTCATACGCTGCATCTCTTCACGGATAAAGTCAGATACCTCAAACAGCAATTGAAACAAATCTTTTTTCATTCCTTTTATCTGCCCGGGGACACCTTTGTTATCCCGGAGCGCAGAAAACAGATCCTCCAGCCTGTGTGCCGCAGTTGACAGGTCCGATAAGCCCATCATGGCTGAAGAACTTTTTATAGTATGCATAATACGGAAAATGCTGTTAATATTCTCTGCACTCAGGCTGCTGTTTTTCTCTGAATCCAAAAGGATTTCATCCAGTTTTTCAATCAACTGCCCGGTTTCCAGAAGATAGACATCCAGCATCTCCCTGGCGTCTTCATCAAAGTAACTCATCATCCATCCCCGCTTCTGATTTTTCCTCATACCAGACACTGCGGTTTTTGCCGCTTCTCTTTCCAATGTAAAGAGCTTTATCTGCTTTTGCTATATTTTCATCCAGATTTTTACTGTCATCATAATGGCAGATACCAAGAGTAATCGTGCAGGAAAATACCTGGCTTCCGTGCGACAGGCTAAACGATTCCACTTCTATTCTGACTTTCTCACTAATAGCATAGGCTTCATTTTCTGTTACAGAGAACAGGACCATCATAAACTCTTCTCCACCCCAGCGAATAACTTTATGACGCCGGCATATGTCCTCCATAATATTAGAAATGCAGATCAATACCTCATCACCTGCTTCGTGTCCATAGCAGTCATTTACACTTTTAAAATTGTCCACATCTACCATAACAATATAATTACCCACTTCTCCGGGATTCTGATCCCTGATCTCCCTAAGCAGGTCATCTTTTACATAACGCCGATTATACAGTCCTGTAAGACCATCACGAAATGCCATATAATTCAAACGTTCCATACTGCATTGTAATTCCCGGTTCATCTGGTCCAGTTCATCTTTTTGGCGTTTTATCTCCAAATGCGCTTTAATACGTGATTTCATTTCCGCCGGCCGAAACGGTTTTTTAATATAGTCACAGGCCCCAAGTGAAAATCCTTTTACTACATCCATATCTTCGCTTTTGGAAGTAATGAAAATAACAGATGGACCATGATCACTTTGCGTTTTAATTTTTTTACACAGTTCATATCCCTCAATATCCGGCAGCACCACATCTAGAAGAATCAGATCCGGCACATAGGTGCTCAGTAACATAAGAGCAGCTTCCCCGGAATGAACCTCTCTGATCATGACATCTTCTTCTTTCATAATTAATTTTATCTGCTGGCAGACAAGAATACTGTCATCTATAATTAATATCTCCTGCTTTCTCGCTGTCTCCATAATTCCCTCCATTCTTCCCTTACAGCATCTTCCACTCTAATCTAACCGTTTTAACGGTAAGTTTTCCTGTCTCTGCCGAGAAACTTATTGTACGTCCCAGCCTGTCTCCTGTATCATCGGCTATTATTGGAATCCTCAGTTCTTTCAGTACTTCCCTCACCGCTTCTACGTTCCTCTGTCCGATCTGCCCGTCTGCTGTGTTATTCCGAAATGTTCCTGTTCTCTGGAACATCTCCGCTCCTCCGGCAATTTTTGCAGTCATTTTCTTTCTGCCGGCACCATGGCGCTCCATCTCATTTACCAGCATTGCTATCCCGGTATCCGCAAACTTATACGGATTATTCTGACTTACAGCAACCTTTTTATACGGTAAAAGTATATGTACCATTCCCGCCACCTTACAGCTACGGTCATATAAGCAGATTCCCACACAAGAACCAAGTGCATAGGTAATCAGCTCCCCCTGAGCCTTTGATACCTTACCTTCTGCAATTCCCACAACTATTTTTTCCATCCTACACTCCCAGTCTTTTGAAGATCTTATCCAATGATTCCAGTTCCGGCAAGAATAGTACATGGCTGGTAAATGCCAGCTGCTCTGTGCTGAATTGATTCTCAATTACCATCAGTTCATCACTGAGATTGGCAAAGTGAATCATGGGTACACTGAGAATCGCTCCTACCATATCGCAGCATACATCGGGAACAGATACCTGTATTTTAACCTCCATCAATTTTGCCAGAGCATTCACATAAGAGCAGCATACAATGTTACCCACTTCACAGATTACCGATCGGCACATCTCATCCATATACAACCAATCTTCTTTTCCCATTCCTAAAAGTGCCATTACCATCTCTTTGGTAAATTCCTCATTCATGAGAAACATGAACATCCCTGACAGTTCACCGCCGATTTCCAGCATAATTCCTGTCTGTAATGTCTCAGCACCTCCCAGTATATCGGGTGCTTCCCGATAATTCATAATCTTAACCTGTGGGAGTTCTACCTGAAAACTGAACCCAACCATGCTGGAAAGAGCAGTCACTGCATTTCCTGTCCCAATATTTCCAATCTCACACAAGATATCCCGTGCTGTTTCATCCAGTTCTGAATAGTTTTTCATATGGAATCACCTGCTTTCATTTTCCAGGCATTGTTTAACGGCATTAACGATCTGTTCCCCTTTAAATGGTTTCACTATAAATTCCACTGCACCATTTTCCACAGCCTCCATAATCATCGCTTCCTGTCCCACTGCCGAACACATAACCACAACTGCATTTTCATTTATCTTTCGAATTTTTTTCAACGCATCTAAACCATTCATTATCGGCATAGAAATATCCATAAGCACAAGATCCGGCATTTCTTCTTCATAGATTCTGCATGCTGTTTCTCCATTATCTGCTTCCAGAAAATTACTGTATCCGGCTTCAGCCAATATTCTCTTTAAGCTGACTCGCATAAACAATGCATCATCCACAATCATTATTTTCTCATTCATATCCTCATATCTCCTGTCCTTAATCAATTTCAAACTTTTCTACCATACTTTTTAATAACTGCGCCTGTGCCGAAAGTTCTTCACTGGCTGCGGCACTTTCTTCCGAAGTTGCAGAATTACCCTGGACAATATCAGATATTAACTCGATACTTTTTCGAATCTGCGTCACTGCATCCGCCTGCTGGACAGATGCTTCCGAGATCTGGTCTACCATTCCATTTACTTCCTGCATTCCATCCACTGCCTTGATCAGCGACCTGGCTGTTTCATCAGCTGTTTTTATGCCGTCATCCACCGTAGCAGAAGTCTTGTCAGCCAGTTCTGCCGTCATCTTTGAAGCACTGCTGGTTTTTGCCGCCAGTCTTCTTACCTCATTTGCAACCACAGAAAAGCCTCTGCCCGCTTCTCCTGCCCGCGCCGCTTCAACAGAAGCATTCAATGCCAGGATATTAGTCTGAAAAGCAATGTCCTCTATTTCTCTCACAATACCTGATATTTTATCCGAATTACTCTTAATCTCGCCGATTGTATGTATCAACACATCCATCTGCTGGTTGCTGTCAAGAACCTGGCCGCCCACCTGATCAGCCAACTGACTGGATTTTACAGCATTCTGTGCATTGTCTTTTACACTATCCGATATCTCATTTATGCTTGCAGCCAGTTCCTCGACAGATCCTGCCTGTTCGGATGCACCCTGGGAAAGTATCTGCGCACTGTTAGACATCTGTTCTGCTCCAGCTGCAACCTGCTCTGCACTATTACTGATCTGCTCCATAGAGGACTGCAGAAGTTCTGTTATCCTCTCCATCGCTTCATTCAGCGTAATAAAATCACCCCGGAATGTAATCTCAGATACATAATTCAGCTTACCATTCCCAATTGCTGTCAATACTTTTTCAATCTCTGTAACATACAGACTCAATGCTTTTGCGGTATCTCTGATATCATCCGACAGTTCTCCCAGTTCATTTTTGGAAGTAAAAGAAAGTGTTGTACTGAGATTTCCCAATGAGATATCATTCGTTGCTTTTTGGATTGCCGTTATAGGTACCGTAAGGCTTTTTGTAATCAGATACCAAATGATACTGGTGATGAGTATAATCAGCACCGCCAGTGCGATAATCAGTGTGATAATCGTCTTTTCTACTTTTCTTGCATTATCCAGGTATTTATCAGCTGATACAGCCGCTTGTTCACTGATATTATGCAGTGATGTTCTAGCTTCCCTGGCTTTCATTTCATACGAAGTCTTATATGCCGTTAATGCCGCTTCTTTATCGCCCTGTTCTAACAAATTAAGCACTTTATCACGTACCGGTTTCACTTCATCAATTTGGGCCTCCAGTACTTTCACTGCTTCCTTGGTATCTATGGCCTTTTCATTTAGTATTAGTATCCCGGTATCAATTACCTGTATGAATTCCTTTGCCTCAGCCAGATAATCCTGGTTCTCTGGCTGATTGACATCATTCACGATAACAGCCAGTATGTTTCTGCCCACCCCCTGGATTGCCGCCCTCATATCCTTCGCCGTGCTTACAATCTGATAAGGACTGTCATAAAATACTTCAAATGAATTCGCCACACTGCTCACTGCAATCACTGCAGACACTACCGTAACAATATATAGCAGAACAATGATTGTAAAAGAGCTCAGCAATTTAGTCCCGACTCTCATATTATTTATCTTTTTTCTCATCTGGCTTATATCCTTTCATATTGTCCTAAATATTATATTTGTATTTATTCGCCAGCTCGATTTCTACATTTCCATTTTCCAGGAAAAACCGGACTGTCCTGCCAAAGTTATTACCCGTGTCCTCTGATCTGAGCGGTATCCGGCGGCTTTTCAGCCAGTTCCTCGCCGCTTCTACATTCTGTCTCCCTATACTGATATCTTCTATTTGATTTCTAAAATGAAAAATCCGTGCTCCGCCTATGATTTTTGCCCACATAGATTTTCTGCTGACTCCATATCTCACTACTTCCTCTTCCAGTAACGCAAGCGCGGTATCCACATATTTTAACCATTCGTCCTCCGCAATCTTTCCTTCTGCGGTACTGTCGGGAAACAGCGTATATACCATACCTCCGGCTCTTCTTTCTTCATCATAGAGGCATACTGCTATCCCGGCTCCCAGAGCCAGAGCCGTAATTTCATCTTTTTCGCTGCCGATTGCAAAACTATTCGGCTTTATCTGATAACTGCTCATATTTCCACCCCCAATGACTGTAGAAGATGCATTGCGGATTCCTGATGCATCATAAAACACAAGTGGCTGACTTCTCCAGCTTTCTGCGCGGAGAATCCATTTTGAATACACACCATATCTTTTTCCCGGGAAGGATTCCATCCCGCCTGATCAGTTACCACAGCTCCCACCATATCAACGGATACCGCCGGTGCATGAATCTCGATATTTTTGCCTGTGTAACTGGAAATTGCGGTAAAATAAGAGGATGCCATAATATTCGCAATTTCTTTTATAATTGATATTCTTTCTTCATCCAGTTCTCTCAGGCTTGTCTCCGCTCCGGTCAGCGCTTTAAATATTTCGGACACAAAATCCTGCTTCCATACAAATAATAAATATCCGGTTAACTCGCCGCATACCGGAAATAAAATCCCCAGAACGCTTTCATCATCTGCGCCCAGAATTTCAATCAGTCTGCTGTAATTCAGCCTCATTACTTTTGGAAACCTCTCATCAATTGGCTTCCCGGTCATATTGGAAAGTGCTGTAACCGCACTTCCAATCCCTATATTGCCCATCTCTCGCAAGATGTCTAATGCCAGTTCATCTTTCTTTTCCTTTTTCACACCGTAAGCCTTCCATTCTACAGGTATTTTTTAACGATCAATGCCAGTTGTTCTTTTTTAAATGGTTTAATTATAAAATCAGAAGCACCCTTTCTGATTGACTGTTCAATGGTCTTCTCCTGTCCGATTGCAGAACACATAATTACGACTGCCTCCGGATCTATTTCCATGATCTCTTCCAGAACATTTATTCCGGATTTACCCGGCATGGTAATGTCTAACAGGACAATTCCCGGCCTGCTTTTTTTATATGTTCTGATCGCTTCATCGCCATCTTTTGCTTCAAACAGCTTGTCAAACCCGTATTCATTTAAGGATGCCTTTATAATCCTTCTCATAAAAAGTGCATCGTCAACAATTAATATCTCATCCCTCATATTACTTTTTTTCCTTCCTATATGCGGCTGCTCCAACATATTTTAAAGATGTATCATCTTTTGTCAGGAGTTCTGAATGACCCACAAAAAGATATCCACCTGGTTTCAGGCTTTTTTCCAGTTCCTGTATCAGTTTTTTCTTTGAGACAGCATCAAAATAAATCATGACATTCCGGCACAGAATCAGATCATACTGTTCCTTTTCCTGAACATAAGTCTTGAGATTCTGTTTACGAAACCGTATGGATGACCGCAAAGATTCTTTGATCTCAAAGGATAAATCCGGATTGATGTTACAATATTTTCTTATCCAGCTATCTGGTATTCTCTCCAGCTCTTTTGACTGGTATCTGGCCTTTTGTGCCTCTATTAACACAGTTTCTGATATATCTGTTGCCTGTATAATAACCATTGGCATCCATTCCCCCGTACTCCGGTACTCTTCCAGAAACATCCCCAGCGTATAACATTCCTGACCGGTAGAACATCCCGCACACCAGACTGTGTATACCGAAGGAATCTTAAGCATGCTGATTTCCGGAAGTATTACATCCCGGAGCAGTTCAAAATGCTGAGATTCTCTCATAAAATAGCTATAGTGGGTAGTAAGGCGGCTGATCATATCTGCTGCCATCGTTCCGGTTCTGTCTCTTTCCACAGCAGCCAGATACTCACAAAAAGAACTTAAGTGGTATTTTTCCAGTTCACTTTTTAGCCTGCACTCCATTAACACTTTCTTTTTTTCCAGGTTAAGTCCATAATTCACTCTGACATACTCCACGAGGTATGCAAAATCTTTCTCTTCCAGTCTTATCACATGTCTATCCCTCCAAAAGGTTCTTCAGATTTTCCGTTATCTGTTTCTGCCATTCACTGGCTGATATTGTCAGCTCTTCGGATACCTCCTCCGCTGCAACCCCTTTATAACAGCGCTCTGTCTTTATAATGATTCCACATTTGATCCGGTCTTTATATCCATTCATTTGATCTGACAGATGATAATACACAACTACCTTTTTTTCAAATAAGCTGATCCCGAGAATCTGATCCCCTGCTTCGGGAACCGGTACCACAACCGGATCTGCAATCACTGCTTCTATATACGCTACAGGCAGCAGGAAGCGCTCACCCTCACTGCAGATTTCAACACATACAAGTTTCCTTGTGCTCTGGCGTTTTTCTTCTCCACAATACTGTAATTCTCTCTTTATTTCCATAACTTCGCCTCATGCTCTTGTATTGGCTGCGGTCTTGCGTATAAAAATCCCTGTGCCACATCACATCCGATCTCGATTAAAAACTGTTCATGTTCCAGTGTCTCAATTCCTTCCGAAACTACTTCTATCTGCAATTCCCTTGCCATCTCTATCACATGGGAAATAATAATCTTTTCCCGCCCGGTCATCTTATTTTGAAAAAATTCTTTGTCCAGTTTTAAAATATCCACAGGAATATCTTTCAGCATACTCAGGGATGAAAATCCCGTTCCAAAATCATCCATAGATAACCGGAATCCTTTTTCCTTGATCTTAGCAGCAGACTCCATAACAATTTCAGGACTATCCAAAAAAGCACTTTCTGTTATTTCTAATTCTATGTATTTTACAGGTACGCAGTATTTATGGCAGACCGCTTCCAGCTGTTCCATTAAATCCTTTTCTCTAATATGTACACGGGAGATATTCACCGCTACCGGATATACTTTTTTCCCCTCCTGCATCCACTTTTGCATTTCCTTACACACATGCTCAAAGACATACAAATCCAGTTCTGATATAAATCCATTTTGTTCAAACACCGGAATAAAGTCTCCAGGCATGATCATATCCTCTCCAGTGGGCTGCCATCTTGCCAGAGCCTCCAGGCTTAAATATTCTCCGCTTCTTACGTCCACCCTGGGCTGATAATAGATGAGAAACTCCTCATTTTCCAAAGCATTTTTCATTCTTGCGGTAATATATTTTTCCCGGTCACGACGGCGCTGAGAGTCCCGGTTAAAAAATCCATAGCTGCTTTTATGATAATCTTTAATTGATTTCCTTATCATTTCTGCACAGTCTATCATTTCCTGTATATCCAATGGGATCTCCTCTTCCATACAGATACCCGCCTTACATACAAATGAAAACATCAGTTCAAGTCTGGCAGACAGATGTTCCACATGGTTGAGCAGCTGCTGTACTCTTCTTTCCAGCTCCATCTGCTCCCGGTAATAGAGAAGAACCACAAACGTATCTGCTTCCAAGCGGGCATAACACTCATCTTTTTCAATAAACAGCCCTAACAGATTACTGATTTCAATTAAAACTTCATTACCGATCGTATAACTGAATTCAAGATTAATCGCTTTAAAATTCTTTATGTCAAAGGTAACGACCGCTTTTTTCCAACCTGCCCTTTTCGGACTTTTCTCAGTTTCAATTAAGAATTTATTCTTGTTCCAGGACTCCGTCAGTAAATCACTGTATGCAGCCCGCAGGGTATATTTTAAGGAACGCATGCGCAATATGCTGGCTGTGATAATCTTTCCCGCCATGAGATATGTTATAATTTCTTTTCTGGTCCAGAGCCTTTCTGCCTTCTCATCAAAGATGCCGATATACCCTGCAAACACCCCTTCTTCTCGAATTGCAATCTGCATAAGTGCCCTGGTACCATAAATTTTTTCGTGTTCAGCCACGATGCGGCTTACTTTTTCCAAGTCCGCAAGGCAGTTGCAAAGGCAAATACCATTTTTGTCAAAACCATTGGCATATGCCCTTATGAAATAGGCAGGAATATAATGTAGATTTTCATTAATAACCCGGATGTCACCTACATGATATTTATATGTCATTTCGAAGTACTTCCGGTCCGGAGATAATTCCATGACAGTTGCCCGTTCCACCTGAAAATACCTGCACAAGCGCTCCAGTGAAATCTCTATGCCGATAGCCGCATCTTCACATAAAAATAGTGTATCTGTAAGTTCTGTAATGAATTCGATATCTGCCTGTCCATTTAACGTATCATAGGGTGTAACCGCCTTCAGCTCCGGCAAATCCATATCTGTTTGCTGTTTAAATTCCTTTTCCTTTATTATCCGAAAAAACTGTCCCTGATTTATCGCACAATTTACTGCATACTGTGTCCCTTTCAGCAGAACATCATATTCCTTTATCTCTCCATGGCACCATACCGCTCCAATACGGACATTGACTTCTCCTTTGCGCTCCCTGAAAAAAGGAATGCCCTGCAGTTTTTTCCACAGCTTTTCTGCTCTGTACGAAGCCTCTTCTACTGTCCTACAGCCAAGTTCATATACTAAAAAAGCATTTTCACTAATCCGGGCTGTAACATTGGGTTTGCCAAAGAGTTTTCCCAGTAAAAAAGCAATCTGCTGCAGCGCGGAACTTCCCGGATTGACATTGCTGTCAGCCTTAAATTCCAGCCAGCCCTCCAGATATATGAGATAAATCACATCTCCCTCATACTTCTGTCCTTCCTGCTGATAATCCTCAATCAATCTTTTTGCTGCATCTTTTGTCCACAATTTTGTCAGAGAATCTATCTCCTGATGGTGTCTGTTTTTACACATATCAACTCTCTCTTTTCGTAAGTTTCTCTATTTTCCTAAATTTAAAATGGGCATGATGATATTTAAAACCAGTAATCTGGCTCTAACACGGATATTTTCCCATATAGCCGCAAGATATCTAAAATATATATGGGATTTTCATCTTTCATGGGCATGATCCCAGCAAGATATCGGTTTTTTTCATTTATAACAGGTGCTTCCAGATCAAGAATATCCTCTTCCTGAATATACATCATATCTTCTACTAAATCTGCGGTTATGCCAAACCGTTCCCCGCCTGCTTTCAGTATCAGAGTATAACGGTTACTTTGTTTATGTTCCTGAAGACTGCAGATCCGGCAAAAATTGAATACCGGTACCCTCTGCCCACTTTCTTGTCCCGTCTGACCAATCATGTCGATGTGTTCCATAGAAATGAAAAATTTCAACATTCCGGCATGAAATAATATATATGGATGACCCAATTTCTTTTTCCCTCCAGCTTCCTATAAATCCCCGGTACTATGTCTTTCCCGGAACTCTTCCTCCGATATCGGTTTTGAGAAAAAATACCCCTGTCCATAATCACAGCCAATCTTCTTTAAGAAATCAACATGTTCTTGTTTTTCAACCCCTTCACACACCACTTTCATATCCAGTGTATGAGCAAGCTCCGTCACGCAGCTGATTACATTTTTGGCTTTGGTCTCAGTCCCATACTCACGCAGAAACTCCTGATCTAATTTCAGTACCTGAATTGGAAGCTTGTTCAGCATATTCAAGCTGGAATACCCCGATCCAAAATCGTCCATGGATATAATGAACCCTTCCTCCTGTAGATTCAGTATTTTCTGCACGATCACTTCTGAAATTCCATTAAACGCACTCTCTGTAATTTCAATCTCGATACAGTTGTGGGGAATCTGAAACCGGTCTGTAATTTCCAGAATTGTGGAATAACATCTGTGCTGATAGATTGTAACTCTTGAGAAATTTACAGAAATATGAAATTCTGTTCCGAACGTGTCCAGATACTTACGGATATAAGCACAGGCTTTTTCCAATATGTAAAAATCAATTTCCGCAATACTTCCATTTCTCTCAAACAAAGGAATAAACTGGTCCGGGCACACTGTTCCCTCATCCGGTATCTCCCAGCGTACCAATGCCTCTGCATTGCGGATTTTTAAATCACCCAAACTGTATTTCGGCTGCAAATACATTTTAAATTCATTGTTACCCAGTGCCTTGCGCATACGCTTTGTCAGACGGTTCTCCCAGTTGAGCTTATCCAGTAACCTTTCGTCATACCACAGGGACATGGATTTACCCTCTGTTTTTGCATTTTTATGAGCCATATTTGCCTTGTCCATCACCGTCTGAATGTTGCCGCAATCCTCCGGAATCTCATAGGCACCAACCGTAAATGTAATAAACTCTGAAATATTGAGAAATGCCAGACAAAGAGTATCTGCAAGAAGGTTGCGCAGCTCATCAACAAGTTCCGGACCCTGCTTCACCAGAATGACAAAATCATCTGAGGCAATCCGGGCGCTAAGCTGATCCCCATTGTATTTTGACTGAATGCAGTCCGCCAGTGCGCATAACAGCCGGTCACCCTGTTCATAGCCATAGCTGGTATTCAGAAATTTAAAATCATCTATATCAAATTCAATCAGACAATACCGATTATCCGGATAGCGGTGCAGCAGAGAAGCGGCTTCTGCTTTAAATCCATCCCGGTTCAATATGCCTGTGAGATTGTCGGTATGAATGCTTTTCAACAGCATTCTGCGGTTACGCCTGTTTGCAATGGTAAAAGCAGCTACGGACAAAAGCAGCGTTGCTGTATAGATTCCGATGGACTTTAACAGTTTTTGTTCCGAACTCTGTTCTGCGTATAAAACCATCTGATCTGCTTCTGAAAAATGCACCTGACTTAGTTCATATAGATTATCAGAAGAAACTTCCCCCTGCCGAACCAGTTGAATTTCCGTCTTCATCTGTTCCCATATTTCCTCCAGCTTTGCCAGCTGTTCCTGATACTTTTTATTACCGTTTCTATGAAGGTTAAATTCTCCATCTCCGGTCTGCAGATTCGCAATGATTCCATCCAGCCTGTCAATCAACTGGTCATCTGGAAAACCGCCTATCTCCTCTTTCACCAGCTTCTGCGTAGCCCCCCGGACGATGCCGCTGTAATTAACTACCCTGGCATCTCCAAGGTTCTGCACTAAAAGCACCAGCAAAATAATGACCGCTATCATCCACATACTGGTATATATATAAAATTCATTCTTTTTTCTCATTCTCACAGGCTCCGGAATCATGTATTTGTTTGCTGCTTAATGTATTGGAAGTGCTTTTCTATCATCTTTTCTGAACACCTTTATCACATTATATCTAATTATGATCATTAATACAACCACGTTTTTGACAAGATGTGACATTTTGGATGATTATTTTGACCAGGACAGGGGGTGTATCTTTCGATATTTTCAAAAAAATAACCAATCTTCCATAAAACTGAAGATTGGTTATTTTTGATGCATGTATTTCAACTATTTATTATCTAGAATTTCACAACCGTCTTAATCCCTTTGTCTTTCAATAATTTCTTATAAGCACTCAGCTTAGAAGACGGCACTTTCATTACCCCATTACTACTGCTCTGGTAGAATGCCTTTTTTCCTACCTTGCTCAGCTTCACTGAATAAATCTTAACATATTTCAGTTTCTTTTCAGAACCATAGAATGCGTAATTTCCAATACCCGTAACACCTTTTCCAATCTTTACGCTGCTCAGCATTTTACAGTTCTGGAATGCACGCGGTCCTATGGCGGTAACATTTCTGCCTATACTTACGCTCTCCAGTTTCTTTAAGTTCCGGAAGGAACTACTTCTGATATAATCTACTTTAAAAGTAAGATCTTTGTATTTAACGTCTGACGGAATCGTAATTTTTTTAACTGACTTTGATACAGCGCCGATTACGCTCACTGTCTTTTCCTTTTCCGTTGCTTTTCGCACTTTGTATTTCAGACCGTTGTAGCTAAAAGCTGTACCTGGTTTTGGAAGAAGTACCGGTATCGTAACGGGTGCCGCTTTTTCCAACTGTGCCATTGCTGCTTTCAGGCTTTGTACTGCCGCCTGTATGGTACCTACCGAAACAGTTTTATCTGCATATATCTTCTGGGCGTCTGCTAAAGCCTGCTGATACTTCTGCCAGGATGCTCCGGTATAAGCATCTTCTTTTAACAGCTTTGAGCAGGATATGACGCTTTCCAGGATTGCTTTCTCCATCAGCAGCTCATTTTCACTGCTCAGCTTCAGTTGATCCAATGCCTTCTGGAGCTGCGCAACGGCTTCGCTATCTTTTCTGCCTGCCGCCAGGATAGCCCGATATTTCTCCTGAAACTGTTTCCATGCATTTTCTGTATAGTCTTTCTGGTTCAATTTCTGAATCTGCCCTATTAGCTCGTCAAAGGATTGTTCCGGATCTATCGTCCCATTCTTCTCAAGACCCATAATTGCTTCCTTCAGCTGGCCCTGTACCAGTTCCAGTTCCTGTCCCGATGGCATGATGCGCTCCAGAAGTTTTTCTGCAATTTCCAGCATTTCTGCCACCTTTGCATAGCTTTTTGGCGTATAGTCTGCTTCCAATAAGGTTTTTGCAAATGTAACTGTTCCCTCCAGTTCACTCTTCGCTTCCACATCTACATGCTCCATGCAAATGTTCTTCACGTTTTCATCGGTCAGGCTGGTATTATAGAAGTTTAATTCATCAATCAAACCCTTAAACTGCTTCGTAGGTTCACCTCCGGCAGCATTTCGGAAGCCTCCCAGCCACATGGTGTATTCATTTTCTGTCTGGTCTATGCCGGCTTTCACCTCTGCTGCTTCTGGTTTACCATTTACATAGAGTGTAAAGCTCTCCCCATTCCTGACCAGGGTTACATGATTCCATTCCCCTTCTTTGATCAGTCCGGATGCAGTCAGTAATTCTACCTTTATCTCCTGTTCACTATCGCCCTTTCCATCATTTGCCTGGAAGAACAGGCTGCCATCCCGGATACCAAGATTCCACATCCACGCCGGGAATGTATCTCTCTGCTGCCCCAGAAGCGTCTGCTCTTTCTGCACATCTTCCGGGTTAAACCAGAAGGATAACCCATAATCTGTATAGCTATTTATGACTTTCCCAAGGTTTACATAGTTTTGGGCACCATCAAAGGAAAGTGCAGAACCCTGGATACCCGTATCCCGTTTCGGATTACCATAGATCGTTCCGTTTTCGCCGTTGATGCGATCCAGAATTACATCACCACCTGTCTCGTTAAAGTCAAATGCCCTCAGATTTCCAAATACAATTGTCCTTACACTGCCTTCAGAAATTACATTTCCAGCCAAATCACAGATACCGCTGACTTCTACTTCTGTCTCTGTAAATGCCATCAATTCTTTTTTCAGCTTCAGAGTTACCGTTTTACCTTCCCTATCCAGAGATGCAGATAAAACTACATTTGCGGATACCTGATAGCTGCCCATATTTTCTGCTGTTTCTCTGTCTAATTTTTCATTAAAGGAAAGCTGAATTGATTCTTTATCCAAAGCTTTTGCATCCGTTAATTCCGGTGCCTCTTTGTCCTCTTCTGTACTGATGGCCACTTTTGCCCCAGTTCCGGACACCGTATTATGCACGGGTATGATTTCATATTCATAGTTGTTATTCGCTTCCATTGTCTTATCGGTAAATGTATTGGTAAAGGCCTTTCCAAGATAATCACCATTGCGGTAAACAGCATATTCCTTTACATTTCTGCCAGCTACGGAAACATGCTCCCAGCTCAGAGTGATCTGGTTGCTCTCCTTAGTTGCTTCTGCATTTTGGGGAACCGGTATTGCTGCTGAAGTTCCCGGTGCATCCTTAGGATCATATACCGTAAACCATGCATATGTTCCAGGCTCCATAGTCAGCTCAATTTCGATACTTCCATTGCTGTCAATGATATATTCCTGTGGGTTCATATCACCAAAACATAACACTGCTTTTTTATCCGTAGGAACTCCCTCCGGTGTATTAATTTCCGGTATCGGCGGATCATACCAATCCCCCAGGCCGGGGTATACTCTCATGTCATCGCGGTAATGGGATCCTTCCACAGGTGCCGGTGCCGCTTTTAAATCCGTAAGCCCTGTATAATATAGCGGTACTTTCACTTTCTGTGTTACTTTTTCTCCGGTCTGGTTAAAAAATGCGCCCAGCCCTTTTTGCTTTGTATCCGCAGATGCATGGATAAACCCATCAATATCAATTGTTTTATCACTTGTACGGCTGCCTGATCCTTCCGGGATATCATAAACCGGTGGTTTAATATGAATCACATCACCATTCAAAATATCATTGTATTTATTATAGAATTCACCCCATGTCTTCATAACATTTTCGGATGGCGCCCCTTGGTACAGCCCATTTGCGCCACGGTAAGAGCCGCCTACACCAAACATCATATTGAGTGCAATAATGTAATCGTAATCGTTAATTCTTTCGTCATATGGCCAGAAAACGGAATCGTCTCCCCCTGTATATGCTGAAAATGGAACCAGCGTCCATCCCATGGACGGCATTTTACCAAAAGTGCCATAATAAGCGATCTCTCTTCCATAGATCAGCTGGTGGGCTCTTGGTATTGCAAAAGCTGCCTCTTCATATCCCATTACACCCATACTTGCACCATTCATATAGTGCCAGTCCGGAGAATTGATATATACATTCATTTCTCTTAAATCTTTGTAGAAGTCTCTGACTGCTGTCTCCCACTGTTTTGCAACGGAATCCTGCTCTCCATCATGTCCGATGTGTTCTGGTTTCTTATTGTCACAAACCCAGCTTGGATAGGTGCCATCGATTTCAATACAATCCATTCCTGTTTCCTGATAAAATTTCAAGGCGTTTTGGAGGCTTGTTTCAGCCGCTGCAGAGGTCATACACCGCATATTTCCCCAGCATCCGTTATAGCTTTCGTGGGCACCCTGATCCCCGCGGGATACTACCATGGTATAGGAGCCGATCAAAATATCTTTTTCATGGGCGTAATCACAGATGCGTTTATACTTCTCAATATTCGCTGCCGAAACGTCCTCTACATTGACGCCTGAACCAAAAGAAAGAAGTACCATATTAAATCCTGACGCTTTTGCCTGATCAATGCCTTCTTTTATTTTTTTCTCGTCCGCACTGATCAAATGATAAATGGTCGGGTTATCCGTTGTCTGTGGAAAAAGCACCCGGTACATTTTCTTTACCGCAAGCTGCTGCCATTCATAATAACTGCTGCTCTGGAATAGTTCATATGTCCGAAAACCTGTGAAAGTCTCACCCGGCTGCAAGGTGTACGCAGGACCAAACTCTTCTATTTTCTGACCCAGATCCGGTTCATACGAATACTGGCTGATAAGCTGTCCGAATGTTTCATTGTCTTTCCACTGCACAGACTGGTGTCTTCCATTATTCCTGTCGTGATTTGGATTTCCGCCATTATAACTGGTTTCCATATACAGCGCTTCCTTTTTCGGTGTCTGTATAGGAAGTATTTCAGATCTCAGATGCTGCACCACTACTTTCTCTCCGCCCTGGTTCACAACTTTTACATACTTGGATATTACTGGGATTCCATCGTAAATTTCATACCGCACCTGAAGTTTCACTCCCCGGTACTTTTCCTCAACCGTATCTTTTGCCCCATAGTTGACAATCAAAGCTTTTCCCTTTGCAGGCCAGGCTGTGTCCTTCATAGTAGGATCCGACATACGCGGGTCATATTCCCAGTGAAAGATCTCTTCCGTATTCTCTTCGGTTGTATGGTTCAAGTATTCAAAATCTGAATCTTCCCCGCCTATCTGGTATCGTACTTCTCCATCGTCTCCATCTGTATAGTGATCATTTAACACAATCTCCATATCTGCCCCAAGATTACCCTTTTCCAGTAAATCCAGTCCTGTATACAGATTGTTATAACCGGTTGTCATGAAATTTTTAGAAACATCAAAAGTTCTTTCCACAATTCCATTGCTCATCGTAACTGTATTATCCTGCTGTGCAATCGCAGAAGGGATCTTAACTTCACCGTTGATCCAGTCCCCCAGATTGCTTTCGGCACTGTTTCCTTCCAGTTCTATGCCAACACTAAAGGTAAAGGTCTTCGCTTCTCTGTTCGTTATTCCCTGAAGATTCTCCAGTGCCCCCGCAGGAATGGTAAGGGAATATACATGTCCCGAATCCAGCGGATCCGCCGCCGTAATTTCCAGTGTTTCCGCACCTTCGATTTTCTCGTCCTTATCCACTACTTCATAAGCAGCCGGAACCGTTTCACCAGTTGTTTCATCTTTTAAAATAATGGCTTCCGTACTCAGTTGAACCGCCATATTATAAGTAACGGCTATCTTACCCTGTTTACCTATGGTACTGCCATCGGATGGTGAAACCCCTTTTATCTCAGGCGGCAGATTCTGAAGAATTCCTTCCGTTGACTTTTTAATCTGCTGTTCTGTCAATGCAACATTAAAAATTCTTACATCATCCATCCTGCCTTTAAAAGCATGACCGTTAAAAATAGCAGTTCCGTCTGCATTCCATCCGGAGCCAATCAGCAGGTCGTTGGGATTTAAAGCCTGGTCTATCTGCACCTCTACCGCTTCCGTGGCTATCAGCTCTCCATTCAGATACATTTTATAAGTATCTTTGTCACAGGTAACAGCCAGATGGCTCCAGTTGTCAAATGCCAGCCGATTGGCTTCTTTCCCTTCTAACCAGGTTCCGCCTTCAGACCCTTTAGTCTCAAATTCAATATTGCCGTTGTTCCTGACGCAAAAATAAAAGGAATCCTGTGGAATCGTGGTGCGGTCCCGCCCAAAAATTTTATTCAGGCTGTTTCCGCCGCTTGGATCGATATTTACCCACGCTTCAAAGGTATACTCATCGTGGATTTCCGGATTTCCGATATTGATATATGTATTATTTCCGTTAAACTCCAGAGATTTACCGTAAATACCAAAATCATCCACCCGATAGTTACCATTTACGGCATATTCTTTCTGATCCGTTTCATTGATCACAACCTTTTTCCCAACATTTTCCCCGGTTCCGTCTATGACCTCATCCATTGTAAACTGGAATAAGGATTCGGGCAGTTCTATCTCTTCATCCGGGTTTCCTTCCGCTGCCAGATCTTTCATCTCCGCATCATTTACAGCCGTATCATAAATTCTCAGCTCATCCATAGCTCCCTTAAACATATGGTCTTCAAAGGGAGCCGTGGCATCTTTATTCCAACCGGCACCAATCAATAGCGATACATCTGTATTGCTCATGTCCCCTGCGGCAGTGTTTTCTTCCTTTACAACGTTGCCATTTACATACAATTTCATTGCCATACCGTCGCTAACCACCGCCACGTGCTGCCAGGTTCCAAAACCAACTGCATTCTCATCCGATGCAAGCCATTCAGTTCCCTGATGTTCCAGCTTCCCATTGTTTCTGATGTATAAAGACAAATCCTTTTCACCGGGAACTGTTGTCCTGCTTCTGCAGGTAATTCTGGAAAGCCCGTTGGCATCTTCTGCTGTTTTTACCCATGCTGCAATGGTATAGCTGGACCCGACCTGATAATCCGTACCAAGATCAATGTAGTTTGAAATTCCGTCGAATTCAAGTGCTTCTCCATGGCTGCCAACGGAGTCTGTCAGGGATACGTTATTCCCGGCTACAGGATACTCACGGTTGTCCGCCTTATTCATAATCTTCCCATCTGTCAGCTTATCCATATCAAAATGAACAATTGGGTTCTGATTTTCCAGGCCTTGAGATCGATCTTCAACTTCCGTTTCCATCGAAAATTCCTCAGCCTCGGTGGCAGCAGCTGTTTCTGCTGATTCTTTTGTATCTGTAAATTCTTCTGTTTTTGCGGTTTCTTTCTGTACCGTATTTTCCGTGATTATTTCAGCCGCGCTTACCGGTACGGACCCCATTACCATACTTGCTGATACAGCCAGTGCAAGACTCTTTTTCATCCATTTTTGTATCATATTTTTCCCTCCTGCATTATAATTTTACTAATTTCATTTTTTTAAAGGGGCTGTCGCCTTAACGATTGAAAAATCTTAGTACGATAGCCCCTCTATTATGTTCTTCTCCTTTATCTGTTTAACATTATTTCTTTATTTCCACTCTACCAGGCAAACCTTTTCCCCTGAATAATTTCTTATAAGAAGAAACCTTATTTTTAGGTACACGGATAACTGCTTTCTTATTAATTTTCTTAAATGCGCTGGTACCTATGGAAGTTAATTTTTTCGACTTAACTCTGATGTCTGTTAAATTCTTATCTCCATAGAAAGCGTATTTGCCTATTTTCGTAACCCGTTCACCAATCGTAACTTTTTTAAGCCTTGTATTATTCTGGAATGCATAATTTCCTATAGTAGTTACATATTTTCCAATGGTTGCCGTGGACAGCTTATTGTAATTTTTGAATGCTTTTGCAGAGATTTCCGTTACACGGAATGTATAGCCGCTAATTTTCACAGTGGAAGGGATACTTACTTTTGTCATGGTATTCTTCGCGCCTGACACTACCGCAACTGTGCCGTCTTTCGCTGCAGATTTTGTCACTTTATATTTGAGGCTTCCGACCTTATGTACAGAACCTGCCTTTGGAAGTTGCACAGCCGGCGGTGTCGGAGGCATAACTGGCTTAAGCTGTAAACCATTTGCAGCCAGTCTCAGTTTTTGAGACATTGTCAGCATCTCTGCTTTATCTGCTGATGGTTTTGCCGCAAGGGCTGAGCCTTGTGCAATCGTATCCTTAAAAGCTTTCCAGCTTGTATCCGTATAGTTACCCTGACCTTTAGTCAGAACCGTATTCAGTACGGACAGGATGGACTGAAATTCTTTTTTCGCTTCCACAAAGGAAGTATCTACTTTAACTGTTAAGTTTCGGAATGCATTTTTTGCCTGGTTTACTGCTCCGTTTACTTCAGACGAGACTGCATCTTGCTTTTCTGACATCTGAATGGCATTGTTCACCGCGTTGATATATGCTGTCCAGCTGGTGTCAGTATAGATGCCCTGTCCTTTCTCCATCATGGCTTTTCCTACTAATATCTCTTTTGCAAGAGCTGTCTTTGCCGTTTCCAGATCAACAGACTCCTGTGTTATCAACCCCTGAACTGCCTTTTCGATTGCTGCGGCCATTGCATCCACTTCTGCCTGCCGGTCAATCGTCAAATCCCTGACAACAGCGTTAACTGCTTCTGTTACAGCCGCTGCGCTTTCACGGGTGTAGATACTGAGATCCTTCGGAACCTGATCCAGTGCCGCATCCACTTTTGTGTAATCAGCCGGTTCTTCTCCTGCATACTCAATGGTATAAACAGCATTTTCAGTACTTTCAAATTCAATTGTTCTCTCGCCGGTATTTACCGTAGAGCCTTTTTTATAATCGATTTCCTGTCCAGACTGATCGGTTACTCTTACAACAGAATTTTGCCAGGGATTTACCAGTTTAACCGGTTCTCCCTTTTCACTGGTGATTTCAACATAATCCACTTGTCCGCCTGTCATGCTGGAAGACAGTAAAAATGCGCCTCTTTCCCGCAGTCTGGTAAAGCTTGCATCCGCTCCGGTCCAATTGGGGAATACCTTTATAATATCATTGTCACTCTGTAATAACATGGTGTTAATAAATTCGATTGCGCCTGCCTTTTCTATTCCATGATAGCCGTCCTGAATTACGAAATTCTCACACATGGAACTATCCAGGAGAATCTTGAATTTGTCCATAATGTACTGCGGGTCAACACCGCTTCTTACCGCATGGAGGTATACCTTCGGGGTTTCGTTAATCTGAGACCATATATTTCTGTTTGCAATCTCTTTCAGTTCAATACTGTTTCTTGCAGCTTCCCGGACTTCCGGATCGGAATCATATCCCAGCTGCTGGCCCGGTGCTATAAACTCAAGCCCTACATTTGCCTCATGTGCCCTGAATTTCGCACCTACCTCGCTTAATGGGATATATGGTTTGTCATATGTGAAATTCGCATCACTTTGAGGCACAAATTCCTGAATCGGGTAATCTGCAAAGTTTTCATACATGTCTTTCCAGACAGCCAGTTTCTCTGCCGGAGGGAATATATTTCCATCCTCTGTTCCGTCGATCAGACATTCTAATATATTTTTTACGGTACCGATAGCTGTTCCGGAATTCATGTCAAAGGTATTCTCATGTGCTCCTGTCCAGATATTATAACGGTATTTACCATCTCCCAAATCTTCTTTTTCACACCATTTCTCATAAAAATTAGCATTCGCCAGCAGATATGGATAAATTTCCTTTAAATAGTCACCGTCTTTCGTATAATTATAATATTGTGTCAGACCCATTGCTGAAAATCCTGCATTGTATACCTGCATGAGATATCCGCCTGCTTCACCGCCCCATGCATAAGACCCCCATGGTCCCAGTGCAACCGGGTAGAGGATACCATCATCAATTCCATTTACGAGTTCAGGACGCCCGTCAAATTTACCATCATTAAAGGCTTTTCCATTTTCGCCCGGCTGATTTCCTCCATAGATATAATCATGATATACATTAGCCAGGTCTGTCTTTGCTCTCTGGCTGCCGCTTTCCATGAAATCTAAAAGCGGGTCTTTCAACGATTTGGAAAATTCCCCGCGGTTGCTGGAATGCATCCCATAAAACGGTGCAATAAAGTTATAATTCATGTGGAAGTCTCCGTTCCACATAGCGCCGTCCGTTGTAGTCCAGATCCCGTAGAGACCGGATGGAAGACTGTCCTCCCTGCTGGTACATGCCATATAGTATAAAGAGCCATAATAATATCTGTGCAGCTGTTCATCTCCGATGTTAATATAAGATTTCAGCCAGTAATCTTTCCACCACTGGTCATTGCTTTCTTTTAGGGATACCAGATCCTGGGCATTCTGATACTGTGCCAGGATTTCAGATGCCTCAATTTGCGGCTCTGTCCCCTGTAAACTTCCTGTATAATCGTAATTCTGGCCGCCGCCACCGACAGATGTTACAACCTGTACGGTCTGTCCCGGCTCTAAAGTAAACTTCAGGACTGCTTCGGAATCTTTATTTTTCTCAGCAACTGCTTCCGTACCCAGTACTTTTGATTTTAATACCACTTCAGAAGTCCAGGATTTTTCATTCTGGTTTTCAACCAGATTAACGGTCTTCTTTGATGCCCATGCCATGTCACCGTCAACTCCGGAATCCAGTGGGAAATCCTCAAGATCTGATTTTGTCCATACTGCACTTTCCAGATTAAGCGGTTTCTCTCCGGCGGATGTTATCTCCGTTATCATTATATTATCCGTAGCAGAGAGCCAGGACGAACAGGTAACAGGAACCCCTGCTATCTCCATACTTGTATCCAGTCTGCCGTCTGTAATATCCAGTGTTTCTTTAAAATCATACACAGTATCGCCAGTGATCAGATTTTTATTGGCTTCATCAAAGAACCGCATTTCTGCAATCCGGGCGGTACTGTCTCTTTCCGGATTCGGCTTTGTAATGAAGACTTTTACGTATTGTACCTCTATTGCTTCGTCCAGAATAAACTCGGTGGCATTATCCACATTATCCGTTACGGTCTGAACGGTTTCATAATTTTCCCCATCCTTACTCACCTGAATTTCAAAATCGGAAGTATTCATTTCCGTCTGGGAATTGTTATAGGATCCCTGATGGTAAAGAACATATTTCTTTAAACGGTTTACTTCCCCAAAATCAACCTGGAACCAGTGGCTTTTTTTATCATCCGCATGTTCGATTCCATTGCACGCCCAGGTATCCTTGTCCTTTTCCATCTTGTCATCTATAATCCCATCCAAATCATAAATATACTCAGGATCTGCATCGCTGATATACCCGCAGCCGGTTACATTTGCTGCTGCTTCGACACTTTCCATTAATGTCATTTCCAGAATGCGCACTGTGTTGTCTCTGTCTGCGTTAGGCTTTGTTATATCCACTTTGATATATTGTATTTCTTTTGCCTGATCAAACTGAAAGCTTGTTTTTTGCTGGTCATTATCCGTAACCGTTTGCACTGTTTCATAATTAATTCCATCGGAACTAACGGATACTTCAAAATCTGCCGTATACATTAATGGATCTGTATGGTGATAAATTTCGTATCCCTGTATGGATTTTTTCTGATTTAGATTAATCTCAAACCAATGGGCGTCCGGCTCATGATCGGTTCCCTTACATGCCCAGCTGTCTTTATCAGCTTCCATCTTACCGTCAATAAGGCCATCCAGATCATAAACGTATTCCGGGTCCGCATCATCAATGAACCCACATCCCGTAACGGTAGGTTTTATCTCCGGCACTTCTTCTTCCTGCATCTCCCGTATGGTCACTCCCCCTACGGACAGCGGGGATACCCGCCCTGCATCCGCAGAACCGATGTTATCCGTGTTCATATTACCGCAGTTCCAAAAATCTTGTTTTGATATTAAATAGGACTTTTCTTTTGAATTCCCGGAAGAGTTAACACCAACATCTCCATTTCCCATCAATGCAGTCTCGACCATTCTCTGTGCCACAGCCCCTTTATAAGTGGCATCATTCCATGTGGGAGTATAATTCTTCAATGTCTCACGCAGCGATTCCCACTGTGCATCACTGTTCACAGACCCTCCTTCATTAGCAGATACACTTACCGGCATCATGTTCAGAAACACCGATGCAATCAGCAAAGCAGATAATCCTTTCGCCATAAGCTTTCTTTTCATTCTCTTATTTCCTCCTTTTGTCAAATACTGCAAATTCATTCATCAGACCCCATACATTTTTTCTACAAGGTACCATTCCTTTTTAACAGAACTGCACATGCCGTCCAGGGTCTCATTCTTTCTACGATGATCTCACCGCCTTTCACGCTAATTACTTGGTTATGAAAACCATTTGCTATATAAAATCCCTCTGGGGCAGGAATTTTTATCCTCTCTTCCGGTGTATGAAAACTATGGCAGACAACCATAATCTCTTCTTTTCCTTCTCTGACCAGTACCTGGGTACCCGACGGATCATGCATGTTTCTGCTTCTGTTTCCATAAATGCGGGTGATCCCTTCCATAAGGACACCTTCCAGTTCCCGGTAAAACGCCAATCCTTTTTCCACTTCTATCCATTGTTTATCCGATAATTTATCGATCTCTCCCGATAAACAGATTCTTCCAAGGAATCCCGAAGCCAGCCGGTACCGCAGTTCATCCACGCTCTGGTCTGCATGCAGCACAACCCAGATCTGGCATTGTCTTGGCAGCATCAGATAGTGTTCATTTGCTGCTATATAAGGAATCTCCCTGGATTCATGAGCATCCGAAAAGGAACTCATAGCACTAACTCCTAACATAGACGGTTCCAGCCGGTGCCCTCCGGATGCACAGTTTTCTATGATGATATCCGGTATCTGCCGCTTGATTTCCTGAAAAAATTCTCTTACTGCGGCCAAATGCTGTCTGAGCCCCTCCCCGGGACTTATCCCGCTGTCTGTGTCCCCGATTGACCCGGGCGATACACTTCTTTTATCATTTTTATCACTGTCCTGACTGCCGTCACATCCGATTCCAATACAGCCGTTATAGTCTACTTTTAAATAACCGATTTCATTTTCGATCAGCCTGTCTATTACATGTGCCTGAAGGTATTCCCGGACATCTTTTCTCCTGAAATCCCAAAATGTCCTCCAGCCTCCCACATTTATCACAACTCCATTGCTTTTTAAATGCATATCATCGTATGTATCTGTATAAGCCGGCGAACCTTCTGTCGTTACTTCAAACTCCATCCAGAGTCCCGGAATATAACCCATTTTTCTTAAGTCAATGCTCATTTGTCTCATATCCGGAAAGCGCTTTTCATCTGCCAGCCACTCTCCATTGCCCCTTTGTTCCCGGGCATCCCTGCTCCAGCCTGCGTCAATCACCAGATAACGGATTCCCTTTTTGTCCAGGCATTTTGCATAGTTCATCATTTTATCCTGGGTCGGGTCACCCCAGGATGCACAGTATTCATTGAATACGATTGGCAGTCCTTTTTCTCCGTAACTGTCACAAGCTGTATTCTGCATATCCGTTACTGACTGGCAGGCTTTGGCTATGTCACCCTGTACACTGGACAGAAACGCTGTGGGAGCCTCAAATTCTTCTCCCGGTTCCACAGTACGGCTCCACTGCCCGAACTCGTAATCTCCCAGACCTCCGCTGAAAGATATACTGTCTCCTAACCTGGTTACTTCCATCTGCCAGGTGGCATTGTGGCATAACTGGGCTGTCCAGAATACCTTATTTTTCCGGTCCTCCACGGATGCAAGAGGAAAGTATCTGCCTACCGGAAAGCTGCCTGCCGATCCAAACCGCTCGCTTACCGTAAATGGAGCACACCAGGCTTTCTCCAGTGCAAGGCTTTCCAGGGTTTCGCGAACATGTCTTCCTTCCACCGCCCATCCTCCACGGAACCGGTGTAATTCCATCTGACCGTTTCCGTCCTCTTCCTGGAACGGACTTAGATTCTCAAAGGCAAAACTGGATAGCATCTCCAGAACCAACGGCTGCTGTCCTGTATTCCTGAATTTTGTATTACAGATCAGTCCTTTTCTGCCATCTATCCAGGTAAGTGAATGACAAACCTCATATCCTTCCGGTGATACTAATTTGGTCAGCACCGTTTTGCTGGCTTCGTCCTCAAGCAGAGACTGGCTTTCATATTTCAGACAGTCAGTGCTCTGGCTGTATTTCATGGTCATTCCACCGGAAACCCCGCGGCTGTGGTGGCGCAGATGCAGATGCACCAAACTGCCCGTTTTCCACTCCCGGTTGTAATTGGAACGCTGGCTGAAGGGTTCTGCTTCCCGAAGCCAGGCTTCCTTCACCGTTCCATTCAGCTGCCGGGGCAGCAGCCACAAAGATACGTGCCTGTCGTCATCGATTAAATAAAGCAATTTATGTTCACCGAAAATATATTCTTTTTTCTCCATCATAGTTATCCTTTAACTGCTCCAGCTGTAGTTCCGCTTACGATATATTTCTGTCCAAATATGTAGAGAATCATAATCGGTGCAACCGAAAGCAGAATATCCGCAAAAATCATATTCCATTCATTGAAATGCTGTCCGAAGAAATTATAAATAGAATTAATCATTCCAAGTTTTTTCGTATCGTTTAAAAGGTACAGCGGGGTAATAAAATCATTCCATGCCCCTAAAAAGTTAAGTACCAGCCCGGTAATGGTTACCGGTTTTAAAAGAGGCAGAATAATCTTAAAAAACAGTCCAAGAGGTCCTGCTCCATCAATAACTGCCGCCTCATCCAGCTCTCTTGGAATCCCGCCAATAAAACTGTCAAAAAGAAAAATCAGAAACGGTATACCAAATGCTGCATTTACCAGGATAATTCCTAAATATGTATTTTGAATATGCAGTGCCTTCAATACAAATATGGTTGCTACATAGTTTACCGGTGCAATAAGTCCCAGGAAAAAATAATTGTAAAGACCCTTATTCATTTTATTTCTGTCTCTGCTGATCGAAAAAGCAGCCATTGCCGATACAATCAGACAGATTACTACGGATGCTCCTGATATCAGCATACTGTTGCCAAATGCTCTGACCAGGCTTCCTGCTTCAATTACGTCGATGTAATTCCTCCACTGGATTACCTGGGGGAATGCAAAGTTCAATTCTCCAGCTTCACTTGAGGTTTTCAGGGAATTAATAACAATGAAATATAATGGAAGAAGTACGGTAAGGCTGCCAATGGCGGCTGTTATAAGTCTTAATATTCTTCCGGTCAACTGTTTTTTCTTCATTTTATTCCTCCTCCCCAACTAAAGCTTTTTTCATAACCATTGAAATCACAAAGGTTACCAGAAATACAATGACAGAAAGTGCATTCGCCATACCATAACGCCCGCTGCCAAATTCCTTGAACACCTGGGTATTGATAACTTCTGAGTAGGTTCCGGGACCGCCGCCTGTCAATGAATAAATAATATCAAATACTTTCAGACCATGAATGGTATTCAGTACCATTACCATCGTCAGCGAGGATCTTAAGAACGGCAGCGTTACATAGATAAACTGTTTCCATTTACCAGCTCCGTCAATTCCGGCAGCCTCATAATACTCTTTCGGGATCATTTGAAGACCTGCTAGTAAAATCATCATATTCCATCCAGCCATTCTCCAGATCTCAACAACCATGGTACTTCCCAAAGCAGTGTGCGGATTAGCCAGCCAGCCTTTTACCATGCCGTCAAGCCCCAGAAGGCGAAGAATATTATTAAACGGCCCATCCATTCCCAGAATGGAAGTAAATGCGATACCGATAATCAAAGGCGCCAATGTATAGGGCAGAAAATACAGACCCCTGAATAAATTTTTACTTCTAAGCCCCGTATTCAGGAGCAGCGCCAGACCAAGCCCCAGCAGCGTTTTGCCTATAACCGTTACTACGGTAAACAAAAGCGTATGCTGCACACTTTTCAGATATGGACCGCCGTGGGACATAAAAATATCTTTATAATTCTGTAGCCCTACAAAAGAAATCTTAGACCAGGAAGTATTCCAGTCTGTTAATGAAATGCCGATTCCGGCCACCACAGGTATAATAAACATCACTGTATACAATACAATTGCCGGAACTGAAAATAGTGGGCTGTATATCTTTTTTTTGTTCATAATATTTTACCTTTTCTCTATTTCATCTTAATATTTAAGAGGTAATGATTTTGCTTATCCATTACCTCTTTTACATTGAATTTACTCTATTTTTCGAATAACGGTTCTCTCATGGCATCAATGCCTTCCAGCACTTCCATAGCGGTTCCGCCCAGATACATATTCTGAACCTGGATACCAATCTCTGTGCTGTTCCAGTTGGTTACGCCTGTTTCAAAATTCTGTCCTACTCCTGTTCCATTGGCAACTACAGTCTTATAACCATTGGATACGTTACCTTCGATATCCGTAAAGGAACACTGTCCCAGATCCGGTCTGGCTGCATAATAAGCTTCCAGATTTTCTTTTCTGGTGAGGAAATTAAAATAATCTTTTGCTGCATCGATCACCTTAGAATCTTTGTTAATACTACGTCCAACACCGCCTGAAGACTGTGCAAATACCGTATTGTCATTTAAAGGAACCGAGAACATTTCCCACTTGTCTGCATTGGTAGAAGGATCTTTTGCCATAATTTCATTCTGGAAGGTGGTATATACCAGAATCATGGCATATTCTCCGGTTATCATCTTATCCACACTACTCTCCCAGGTGTTGGACATAAATTCTTCTCCAAAATAACCTGCTTCTTCAATTTGTTTCATCTGTTCCAGACCTTTTAAAAGACCTTCCTGTTCTGCAAACTTTGCAGTGTTTTTATTCAGGGAATCCCGCAGTCCCGGTTTTGCTTCTTCTGCCTGAGCCGAGATGGTATCCAGCCAGGTTGCCTGGTGCCACTGGGCAGCTCCCGGTTCGTAAATTGGTGTAATACCAATATTTTTAATTGCCTCACAGGCTTCCATAAAGCTGTCAAAATTCTTTGGTGCTTCTTTGATACCTGCTTTTTCAAAGATATCCGGATTGTAAAGCATTGCCCATCCGTCAGCACTCCAGGTGAGGCACTGTACTATTTTTCCGTCATAAGTAGTACCTTCTTTTGCCCAATCGCGGTAACGTGATACCCATTCTTCTCCCGATAGATCCAAAGCGTGTTCAGCCGGCTGATATTCCTCAATTCCTGCTCCTGACTGGGTGAGATAAATATCAGGTCCTTCGCCCACGGCAAATTTAGAATTCAGTACATTGGTATACTGGTCGTCAGGACTTGCCTGCCATTGAATCGTATTGCCGGACTCTTCTTCATATTTAGCAGCAAGTTCCTTATCAATATCTTTGATCCAGTTGGATGATGCTGCTACCGTAATGGTAACCCCTTCTTTTGCCTCATCGCTCTTTGCTGCTTCCGAAGAGCCCGCTTCCGTGTCATTGGCTGCCGTATCAGCTGTGGTTTCCTGAACCTCTTCCGTCCCTTTTGCCTCTGTTCCTTTTGCCTCTGTTCCTTTCGCTTCCGTAGCTGCCGTTTTGCTGTCCCCGCTTCCGCCGCATCCTGCAAGCGCTGCTGCTGCTATCGTTGCTGCCAGTGTAACTCCCAATACCTTTCTCAATTTCATGCTTTTCATTTTGCTTCCTCCTTATTGTTTAACATGTTTATACTATATCACCCGGAAATAACTTTGTATTTATACATTTTAGACTTTCCATTGTGGACTTTTTCTACTTCTTCTTTTCCTTCCTGTTTTTATCAAATAATTGCTTGTAATTCCTTAAAATAACGGATATGATTAAGAAAATAAGCACTTTTTGGGGGAAGATATGAAAAGAAAGTCCATTCAATCCAATCTTTTTTTGAGTTATTCCAAGTTAATTGTTATCCTGATACTTATATTAGTGGCTTTTTTCTATGCATATATATCCAATTCACTTAAGGAAAATGCTTCTAATGCTCTGGTAGACAAATGCGACAACCTGACTACCCAGATAGATACCCAGTTAGAGCGGCTCAATAACTATTCCAAACGTATCGCTGTGTCTAAACCGATCAAATCTCTTTTAAAGCAGGACCTGTATAGTTTTACACGTGACAGTGCTCAGAAAAAGCTGGACTTTTCCGATATGGTTTTTAGCGCTTTGGATTATAGAATTGATAATATCTCCATCAATATATTTGATTTTGACGGGCATTACATCAATTTATCGAAATCCAGCACGTTTAAAACGATTTCCCCGAAAAAGATTAAAAACCTCACATGGACCTCCGATGTTATGGATGCAAAAGGCAATAAAGTCCTCCTTGAGCCTCACACAGATGACTGGGGTTTTGAGAAAGAACCGGTTATTTCTCTTTGCCGCTCTTTTAGTGAAAAAAATACCCTTCCTCACGATACGATTCTGGAATTACAACAGCCCTTCTCTGTGCTTCAGAAGATTATTCAGAAGACGCTGTCCAATAAAACAGAATCTTATAACATTTACATATTGGACCAGAGGGGCCATATTGTTTATGCATATGAGAATACCGGTCACGATAACCATAATGGAAGCTCCAGCGAATATTGGAAATCCATTGCAGACAGTGAATCGCCTAACGGTCTTCTCCAGGGAAACACTGCCGAAGCCGGCAATACCTACTGTGCTTACCGGACCTCCGACCAGTTTGGATGGACATTCCTAGTGGAAACCTCCAGGGATGTACTGTTAAAACCTATTATCCAGTTCCGCAATATTATCTTTTTAACACTTGTGGCAATCCTGCTCACTACACTTCTGATCTCCTATCAGATATCCCGAAGTCTGGTAATACCGCTGCGAAAGCTGCAGGAAATCACAACCCGGCTGGATTTGAAGACAATATCCAAGGACACCGTTCCGGATTACAGCAGTCAGTATGATGAGCTAAACCAGCTGTACCATTCCTTCCAGTCCATGAACAAGAAACTGGAAGCATCCCTGGATGAAGTGGTTTCTCTGCGTTCCCATGAGATTCAGGCAAAAATGCTTGCCCTTCAGTCCCAGATGAATCCCCATTTTCTCTATAACACTTTATCTACCATCAGTATACTGGCGGAAGAAGACTGTACGACTGAAATTATAGATGTCTGTGACGACTTATCCTCCATTCTCCGCTATATCTCGTCCAACAATATGCAAAAAGTAATCTTAATGCAGGAAATCGACCAAAGCATTGCCTACATGAACTTAATGAAAATCAAATTTGAGGATAGGCTTGTCTTCCATATGGACATTGATGATTCCATGTACCATATAAGAATCCCGAAACTGATCATTCAGCCTCTTCTTGAAAACTGTATCAAATACGCAATCCATGTAATTCCCCCCTGGGTGATACATATTGAAGGAACAACAAAAGGAAATACCTGGTATATCAAAGTAACCGATAACGGATCGGGGTTCAATCCGGAAAAATTAGAGGCACTGGAAAATACACTGGCATCTATCGTTCCTGAAAAATCCCTTCCGGAACTGGAAATCGACGGCATGGGACTGATTAACCTCTATATACGGCTTAAACTGGCATACAGAGAAGATGCTGTATTCAAAATAAAAAACCTGCCTGGAGGCGGAACGGAAGTTACAATTGGTGGAATCATAAGCGAGGATAAACATTATGGAGACGAATAGACCTGTCCGCATTATTGTTGCGGAAGACGAATCTTTGATATTGAAAAATATCATTAAAAAAATTGAAAATATTTCCCCTGATTTCCAGGTGGTTGGAAGTGCCTACAACGGACTGGATGCCCTTCATCTTCTGGAAACCACAAAAGCCCAGATCTTATTTACCGATATAAAAATGCCTATGATGGATGGGCTGGAATTAATCCGGCGCATCCGGGAAAATAATACTTCCCTGCAAATTGCCATCATCAGCGGTTATGATGACTTTGAATATGCCAGAAGTGCAATCCGCTACGACGTTGCAGATTATCTGTTAAAACCGGTGAAGGAAGCGAATCTGGAAAGTATCCTGCGGAAAATGCAGGACACCATTAAGCAAAAGGAGAAGTCCATTGAGCGCAGCATTCTCTCATCTGCCCTCGCGGGACAGGCCTCGGATACGCTGATGCCTTTTTCTTTTTCCGGCAGACACTTTATGCTGTTCCTGATCTGTTTTGGTAATCTAAAATATCATATTCCCGAACTGACGGATCTGGCAGACGCTGCCTCTTTATTTTCAGAGCAGACTATGCAGACAGCCCTCAATACCTGTTTTTCTGAAGAGGAGAGCTGGTGGCTGATCGACGAACGGGAAATGAACCAGAAATTTTTAATTATTGCTTCCAACCAAAAGGATGAAAAAGAAATCTTGCAGAATGCCAAAGCTCTGCAGGCTGTCCTGGAAAAAATATATGCTCCGCTATCAATCGCAGCCTGTGAACACTATATTGCATATCAGGATATTGAAACTTCATCCAGGATGCTGCGAAACCGTTTATACCATGGCCTGATTCTCGGCTTCTCCCAAATCATTACTTCGGAATCTGCCGCCGGACATACGAAGCTTGATATTTCCGATATAAACAAATTATCCGCATCTGCAAAGTCTGAGAATTTTGCATCTTTTTCACAATTTCTGGAAACTTTGTTCAGCCAGTGGCAGAATTTAAAATGTCCCCAGTATATGATTGAAAGTCAGCTTCTGCAGATTCTCCGTCTTACAGAAAATGATTTTGAAACAACAAATGAAGAAAATAATGCACACGAAAAAAGGTTATATCACTGCATCCAGAATGCCGCCGGCATTGATTCATTATTTTCAGAAATTCTAGTACTATTTCAGGAGATCTTCCGGACACAATCGGGAAAATGCTCGGATACATCCTCTGTCATATTAGAAGTGGAGCGTTTTATGAAGAAAAACTATGCTTCACCCATCACCGTGGAGGACATGGCAAGGAAGTTTAATTTCAATGCCTCTTATCTCACCCGGATTTTCAAAAAGCAAACCGGAGAATCCCCCGTGAAATATCTCCTGCGGCTGCGTATAGACGAAGCAAAAAAACTACTGCTGGAACATCCTGATCTGTCGGTGAAGCAGATAAGTACCTTAGTCGGTTATGAGGATCAGCACTATTTCAGCCGTTTTTTTAAAGAATTGACCGGCGTATCTCCTTCTGACTACCGGAATAAAAGTCTTTGAGTAAAATGATATTAGCAGGATGCTATTTTGCATTGTACTATGTTGAACGAAAAATCAGCAGGTGCAGTTGGCGTTTGCCACTGTGCCTGCTGATTTTGTAGTAATGATCCCATAATTAGGGACTGCATCCATTTGCTTTATAAATTTCTATTTTTCTGCAGCATGCTTTAATACAGAAGCTGCGTCCTTACTGTCCGCGATACCATCCTGATCCATATCCGCCAGCTTGCTTTGCTCCTCGGAAAAGGTGCTAAGTTCCGCCGCATATTTTAAAACTTCAGCAGAATCAGCTGTATCTACCGTTCCGTTTCTATCCACGTCTCCCATAAGGCGTGCCTTCAGAATCTCGTTAACCAGGTTCTGAAGCGCTGCCCCTACTGTAGTCTTATCCTTTTCTTCCCTGTCATAAACTTCCTGTGCCTGATCTGTCACTACCTGCAATTCGGCAATACTTTCTTCCAGATATTTCCCGGCATTTTCCAGAATTTTATTCGCCTGCGCCAAAGCATTTTTCAGTTCCGTTTTATTTGCTTTTCTTTCAAGCGCGGTCATCGCCTCAGCCAGCCTTTCATAAGCAGCATTTATTTCCTGTTCTGATGCCTGGCTGTTTTCAGCCGCGGCCTTGGCTTCTTCCAGGGCTTTTTCCAGGTCCTGTACGCTTGAAGCTGTATATTGGTCTCTCATTTCCAGAAGTTCAGCTGCCATCTGAACCAGGGCATCCAGCCGTTCTGTTTTATCTCCTTCTTTCACCTGAACCTGTACTTCAGGACTTATATTATCCGGATTGGCTATTGCCTCTGGCAGGCTTAATGTACCTTTAAGCGTATAAATATCAGCCACGTTCTGGTCGTACTCTCCTTTATCCCAGGTTACACCTGCATTGATTTCGGTGCCGTTACTGAGGTGTACCTTTAATTCCCGGGGAAGTGTAAGCTCCTCAAAGGGCACCCCTTTCGTAACTGTAATATCCTGTGGCTTCCGGATTTCCTTCAGGCTGATGTGATCGGCTTCTGTAGGCGTATATAATTCCACTTGATGAAGCCTTGCAAATCCGTCTGGCCAGGGCCATCCTTTATCTGCCTGAAACTGGGGAAATTCCATATATATCCGGAAATACCGTCCGGTGACCGTTTCATCTAAAGTTCGGTCTGTGGTATTATTTACATTGTTCTGTTTAGAGTCTATGGTCTCCCAGCCATCTTTTCCATTTTTACTGACCTGAAGATAATAGTCTCCCCAGTTTCCGTCATCCTGTGGATCACCCACTGGATCTTCTGTATTCTGCGTCCGGTGTCCATTGTGTCTCAGTACCCATCTTGCAATCCTGTATTCCTGCCCCAAATCGATAGACAGCCACCTGTCGGATACATGTTCCCAGGATTCATTCGCACTGACCCATCCTTCATATGACGGACTCCAGTCACCGTTTATGGCACGCTGGGGAACCAGATTATCATGATGGCTGTTAGCCGCAGCAGTTCCCAGGGGTGCAACGTTTTCCTGACTGTACCCAATTACCGTTATCGCACACTGTGCCGAAAGCTCCGTTCCTGTTACAGATGCAGTAATGACTGTGGTTCCTTCTTTTAAGCCGACCACAGTTCCATCCACACCAACAACCGCCACTTCCGGATCAGAGGAACTAAAGGAAACAGATCCTAAGTCCTGATTTGTAGATACAGTAAGCTTTTTCATGTTACCTGTTCCCACCTGCGCCTCTTCCGTATCCAGACGGAGGAAGCCTTCCAGCTCTCCAACCACTTTTAATTCGTAGTCCACACCGGGCTTTGTTTCAAAGGAATACACAGTGCCTAAGGCATTCTGTGACTTATCTGCCGGAACTGGGCTGCCATTTTCATATACTTCCATTTCCTTTCCAGTCCATGGATTTAACACCGCACAGGTTCTTCCTTTTTCACTATGAATATTTGCATAGATAGTCTGTCCAAATGCATTCTGGTCTGCATCCACTAAAAATCCGCCCTCTGCCCGCATTCTTTTAAAGGTGGTCTCCTGATCATCAAACCAGTTGGCAAAAATATTGATAAATCCTTCATTACTCTGAAGCAATGAATCCTGAAGGATTGCAAGTCTGCCGGTTCCTCCTATATCACCTATCGTATTATTCCCGCGAAGGCCGTCCCAGTCACTTGGTGTTTTATTAATTGATCCGGCCTTTAACTGATCCATTATTTCATGGATATCATATCCCAGCCGTGTTGCACTGATCAGCCGGCGATGGTTCCCCATTCCGTTTTTCACGTCCAGGTAGTTGATATATTTTTCTTTTTCTTCTTCAGATGCACTCATACCAATGGAGTCAAAATAATAAACGGATTGTATAGTTACCGGATTTTCAGCAAATGTCATACCGGTATCCCATTCTGTCCGGCCTTCCACATCGCATATGGTATTTTTTCCTCTGTATTCCATTGTGGGCACTTCGCTGATGTGATCCAGTATTTCCTGCCAGATTTCTATGTTTTCAGAATCTGTCTCTAACGCTTCTGCCGCTTCTATGGTATTTTCCAGCATATATTTGCATGCATCCACATCCAGTATAGGATTTCGTCCGGGAAAATTTTCATGAGATGCCCCATATACTACGTATTTACCGTCCTCTAAGGTAATATAGTTTTCCCAGAAAACGGATACCGATTTCATCAACGGATACAGCTCGTTTAGCAGATCTTCATCCTGTGTATATTTCCACATCTTCACAACAGGCATTAAAACCGATGTGGCATCCGCAGGAGAGTTGAAGTAATCATCTCTGCCATCGTACTGTTCGGTTGACGCACCCCAGGGTCCGATATGGGTTGGAAACAGTGCTCCTCCCTCAATACCGGAGGTGAATTTCTCCTGTCTTGGCGTTCCTTCGATGATCCAGTTCAGATCTTTTACACTGCTTGATCTTCTCTGCGCCTCCGGCCAGTATTGATGGAGGACGTTGAGATAGTTTCGGATGCCGTCTGTTCTGTTCGCCTGCACAAGAGGGTGTATCTGCCTCTGGAAATCCGTATTGGTTGTATAATCCCCCTGCCATGCAGGGTGGTCAGCCGCCGTCCAGGGGAATAGTCCGGCAGCGATCTCCCCATTATGCTCACTGGATGTTGAGGACGAACACCCCAGCTGGTATAACATGCCATAGTACATTCTCTCTACATCAGCATCCTGAATATCTATGTAAGATTTCATCCAATATTCTTTCCAATAATCATGATGTGCCTGCAGCGCATCCGACAAAGAATCCTTATCGGTTCTGGTATTCAGTTTTGCCAGTGCTTTTTCCACGGATTGTTCCCGGGTATTTTGCTGTCCATCTTCTTTTCCGCCTTCCACTGCAGAGACCATCGTCACTGTTTGTCCGGGCTGAAGCGTAAAAGCAGAGACATTCTTCTTGTCATCCACATTTTGGGTTGTTTTATCAATGTCATCTACGATTTGTGATGCCATTGCTATATTGACATTCCAACCTTCCCACTTTCCGGTACCACTATCCCGGTCTTTGGGCTTGCTGACACCCTTCTTTGTAACTACCATCGTATCGGCGTCCACCTCCGCTGTCGTATTTGCATTGGCAGTCCAGGCGGAAACCTCCATGGGAAGTTCCTTTTTGGTGATGTTCGTAATATCCGTTACTATGATGTTTTCCTTTGCGGACAGCCAGCTTTTTGTTGTAAATCCCTGTTCGGACTTTGCTGTAACTTCCGCATTCTTCATATCCTGTTCATACCGGAATTCCTGCATTTTCCCGGTATTGCTGCTATCACTCTGCTGTATTGTAATTCCACCAAAGGTTGTATATTCCTGTCCATCATTGGTAGTGCGGTCCTGCCACATATTACTATGTGATATGTAGATATTCTGCGTTTTCCGGTCACCCGCCATAAAAGCATATACCGTTCCATTCCCCATTAAGGGTCCGTCAGGACTATAGCCGGTATCCCATGGTGATCCCAGCGTTGTATTTTTTGTATAGATACCCGTATAATCATCTAAAATCCCGGATACGACTTCCCATTCCGAATCTGTTTCTATTTTACTTTCCGCCATAGCTGCGGCTGACGGACTGAACGACACACCGGCTGTGGCAATGCATATGGACATTATACCTGCAATCATTTTCTTAAACTTGTACATAACCTTTCTTCCTCCATAGCGTAATCATCTTTTACTAAAATAAAACAGGGAAAAGACCCGCCAATACCAGAACGTGTTTGAAAGCAATTTTCAAACGATCCAGAATAGCAATCCTCCCCTGTTTAAGTATTTATTTTCTGATGTAATTATTTTTTTACGGTAACTTTAATTTCATTACTATACCGGCTATAGATATTCTTGCCGCCTGATTTCTTATATGCACGTACCTTGTAAGTATAAGTTTTGCCTTTTTTCACTTTTTTGTCCCTAAAACTGGTGTCAGTGCGGTCTGTAATTCCGATACGGCTCCAGGTTTTGCCTGTCTTCCTGTATATACGGTAGCCGGTTACCACATTGGATACTTTCTTCCAGGATACTGTGACTCTTCCCTTAGATACTTTTGCTTTTATAACCGGGCTCTGGGGAACCGCTTTAATGGAAACGTCTTTATATTTACTGTAGACTGTTTTTCCATCTGCTTTCTTGTAGGCTTTTACTGCAAATGTGTATCTTCTTCCAAGATCAGCCTTTTTATATACATAGGATGTGGAACTGTCTTTCTTAATTGTTTTCACCGTTTTCCATCCTTTGCTGGTTCTGTTCATCACAACATAACCATCCGCTCCGGAGACCTTTTTCCAGCTTAATTTAATATATCTGGATGCCTGATTTGCTGCCTTTACAGCAACAGTAGACCCTTTCACTTTCACTGCTGCTTCTTTGTCCGGGTCAATCCTTAATCCCTGGATTGCTCTTGTAAGCGCATTGACCTGTGCATCGATGGCTGCCTGGGTTGCTTTGGGGTCTGCCGCCACTTTTTCTGCTGCTGCAATAGCTGACGTCAGTGCATGAAAGGATGCATTTGTATAATTGCCGATCTTAATCGCTTTTGCCTGGGCAATTTTTGCATTTAATGCGGTCTTTGATGGCTGCGGTACTTCTAGTTTAAGATTGCTGATTGCATTCTTCAGAGCATTTACCTGGGCATCAATCACTGCCTGGGAAGCGTTTGGATCTGCCGCCACTTTTTCTGCTGCTGCAATGGCAAGGGTCAGAGCATGAAAGGATGCATCCGTATAGATGCCCTTTTTAATTGCCTTTGCTTCCGCAATTTTAGCATTCAGTTCTGCCTTCGACGGCTTTTTCGTTTCTTTCATATTGGTAACGGCATCCATCAGCTTCCGGCTTGCCTGGTTAACCTTCTCAGTATCCGCGCTGATATCCGCAAACACGATTTCCGCTTCTTCAAGCGCAGCCTTCACGGCATCAATACTTTCCCTTGTATACCCGGACAGCTGTGCCTCGTCTGCAAGAATGGCCTTGGCTCCATCAATCGCTGCCTTTAAACCTGTTTTCTGTACACTGTCTTCCAAAAGATCACATGCCGTAATCAGATTCAAAAAAGCATTGTCAATCTCCTGTTGAGTTAATTCCGGCTTCTCCAGGACTGCTCTTGCTTCATCCAGAGCTTTTTGTACCCTGTCCCAGCTTTCCTTTGTAAAACAGTTATAATCTTTTTGCTGCTGCTCCAACTTCCCGGTCTCGGTTACCGCAAGCTTCAGGCTGTCTAAATCTATTACAGATTTATTTTCATTTTCCGCTTTTTCCACATTTTCTACATCTTCTACATTAAATGAAGTTCCAACATTTTCTTCACCTATCAGGACTCCTTCATAGAATTCCTGTATTTCCTGAGACAGCGGTTCATTATTTGCTTTACTTTCTGCCTGAGTCTGTGGTTCATTATCAGTTTTACTCTCTGCCTGAGTCTGTGACTTATTATCTGTATTACTTTCTGCCTTAGTCTGTGGCTCATTATCTGTTTTACTCTCTGACTGAGTCTGTGGCTCATTATCTGCTTTACTCTCTGCATGCACATTAATGATCCCGGACAAAGCCGAAAATGGAGATGAAGCTGCTAATACACCGATTAATATTCCTGCCGTAAACTTTTTTCCACTTTTTTTCATTTTATCTTTTCCTTTTTTCATTTTCTGACATCAGAGTCTGAATTTCATTCCCTGGCGCTCTTTACAGTTATCGAAGAAATAATTACTTCTATTGACAATATATTACCATAAAGGACACGGATAGCTTTAGGACTATATTAAGACAATCTAATAAATTATCATGAGTTTATGGGGACCTGCTTGTACTATTTTGTAATTTTAGGATTATTTTAAGAAAGATGGATATCAAAATAATCCGAAAGCATACTTCAGCTAAAACTCTGTAATTTTTTCAGCCGCATACTGTAAAATAGCCGCTGCGTCAGTACTGTCAGAATTACCATCACCATTAACATCCGCCACTTTGCGCTGATCTTCCGTAAGTTCTTCAAGCTCCGCCACAGATTTTAATACCTTTGAGGAGTCGTCGGTTTCTACTTTTCCGTTCATATCCACGTCTCCCATCAAACGTGACTTCAGAATTTCGTTTACTAATTTCTTAAGCACTTCCCCAACAGTAATGCCATCTGCTTCACCATTGTCAAAGACCTCCTGCGCCTCATCTGTCACTTTCTGCAGCCCTGCAATGCTTTCATTCAAATACTTTCCTTCATTTTTCAGGATTTCATTGGCCTTGTCCAACGCATTCTTAAGCTCTTCTTTTCCAGCCTTTCTAACAAGTAATGTCATTGCCTCTGCCAGCTTCTCATAAGCACTACTAATTTCTTCACCCGCTGCATGGCTGTTTTCTGCCACGGCTTCTGCTGCCTGCAAAGCCTGTTCCAGCGCCTGCACACTGGAAGGCGTATACTGGTCTTTGTTTTTCAAAATTTCCTTTGCTTTTTGAATCAGGATATCCAGTCTTGTACCTTCATTTTTCACTATCAAGCCGGTAACTGCATCCATCAGTTTACGGCTGGCATCATTAACTGTCTGTGCGTCCGCACTGCTCTCTGCAAATATTTTTTCTGCTTCTGCCAGTGCTGTCTTTACTGCTTCAATACTTTCCTGCGTATACACTGCCAGTCCTGCCTCGTCTTCCAGGATGGCCTTCGTTCCTTCTATCGCTGCTTTCAGCCCTGTTTTCCACACGCTTTCCTCCAGAAGGTTACAGGCAGTAATCAGATTTAAGAAAGCTTCGTCCGCTTCCGCCTGTGTTATTTCCGGTTTTTCCAATACTGTTCTGGCTGCATCCAGAACTTCCTGCACTCTGTTCCAGCTATCTGCTGTAAAGCAATTATTTTCCTGCTGCTCCAGCTCCAATTTTTCGGCCATTGCCACTGCAAGCTTCAGACTGTTTCGGTCTGCTTCCGGCGTTTCGTCATGATTCTCTGTAATCCGGTACTCTTCTCCCTGGATCGCTGAAAATGAGATTGTCTTTTCCCCGGTATTTTTCGTAGATCCGTATGTAAGATCGATTGCATTTCCTTCAGAATCAATTACATCTGCTTTTTCCCAGGGAGCAGCAATGGTAACTGATTTGCCTGCTTCACTGACGATGTCTATGTACTGCACCTCACCTTGTGACATCTGGGATGATACCAGATATGCACCTTTTTCTCTTAATTGATAAAACTGTGCGTCTGCTCCGGTCCAGTTTGGAAATACCTTCAGGATACCATCCGAACTCTGCAGCAGCATATTATTAATAAATTCAATTCCTCCTGCTTTTTCAATTCCATGATGCCCATCCTGGATAGCAAAATTCTCACTCATATTTGAAATGTTGGATGCTCTGAATTTTTCCATAATATAATAAGGATCATACCCGGCTCTTATGGCATGGGTAAAAATCTTAGGATTATTGTTGATGTTTAACCAGATATCGGGATTCGATATTTCTTTAGCATCTATTGTATTTCGTGCCAGCTGCAGCATATATGGATCTGAATCAAAGGATAAGCGCTCTCCTGGATGTATAAATTCCAACTCAACAGAGGCTGATTCCGGGCGAAGGATCATTCCCTCTTCTGCCAATGCATAGACATCTTTTTTGAATGATCCATACTCATAGCTTCTGACCGGGACCGGCGCCATATGGTCGTACATATCTTTCCACATTGCAAGCTGCTGGTCAGTAGCTCCGGCTTTTTCTTTTAAAACATCAAAATTCTGTATGAGAAATTCATAAACATTTAAAACCATACCAATGGTGACTCCCGCATTTTTATCGAAGAATCCCTCATGAGGGCCATCGTAAAGATTATACTGATAGGTACCATCGGGTTTTACTTCTTTTTCACACCACTTTTCATAAAAATTTGCTACTTTCTGTACAAATGGGTAGGCTCTGTCCAATAAAAACTCTTCATCGTAAGAATAATTATAATAGGATATAAATACAGAAGCCGCGAAGGGTGCATTCAGCGTTTGTGTGAGATATTTCCCGGCATTATCTGCATTCCAGGATGCATGTCCCCATGCAGTAATCCCTACTGGATAAAGTACCGCGTCATCTATACCCCCTGCAAGGTCCGGTCTGCCTGCCACGTAATCTTCTTTAATCTCTCTCAGGCTGTTTTTTGCTGCCGCTTCAGCCTTTGGCATATAATCTATAATTGGCTGTGTCAGGGAATATGCTCCTTCCAGCCGGTTACTGGAATACATGCCGTAGTATGGAGCCATATAATTATAATTCAGATGATAGTCGTTATTATATTTTGCCACGTCACCGGTTACCCACATTCCATACAATCCCGGTGCCACTTTATCTTCCCTTGCTGCACATCCCATATAATACAGCGATCCGTAATAGTATCTGTGAAATTCTTCATCTCCAATATCAATATAGGATTTCGTCCAATAATCTTTCCACCATTGCTCATGGTTTTCTCTTAAAGTTTCTATATCCGTTTCTGCTGCATATTGATCTGCCAATGCCTGTGCCTGCGCCAGCGGTTCTTCTGTCTGCAGATTATCATGATTATCGTAGGTTTGTCCGCCCCCTCCAATTGTTGTTACAAGATAGACTCTTTCGCCTGGTTCGAGGGTAAATTTCAGACTGGAAGATGCATCATTATTTTTCTTCGTATTGCAGTCTTTTTCTCCCAGAATTTTAGTTTGAATAACGGCTTCCGATTTCCAGCTTTCCGGATTATCCTTAGCTGCGTTATTTGTACTTCTGGAAGCCCAGACTGCATTTCCATTTTCTGAAACATCAGATTTTGTAACAAATTTATCACTTCCATCTGCCTTAGTCCATGCTTTTGCATCTAATGCAACTGTCTGATCTCCATTTGAAACAATGGAAGTAATCATGGTATTTTCCGTTGCAGACAGCCAGTTGTTCATTTTTAAAGGAACACCGCCAATCTCCATATTTGTTGTTAAATCCGCCTCGGCTATATCCTGGTGTTCTAAAAAGCTGCCTTCTTCTTCCGGCGCAAAAATACTCTCATCTTCTGGAGATTCAAACAGCTCAAATTCCGCTATTCGCGCCCTGTCATTAGAATTTTGTTCCCCCTGTATAAAGTCTATCCTTACATATCTTGCCTGTACAGGCCTGGCAAATATACAAGACGTCATACTATTTGTGTTATCCGCCACATGGTCTGCCTCAGTCCACTTTTCACCATCGACACTGATACTTATCTTATATTCTCTGGTATTAAAATGCTGCAGATCCTCTCTGGCATATCCCATGTGGTACATGACATACTTTACAATGGTCTTTTCACTTCCCAGATCTATTTCCAGCCAACGGGGTTCCTCTCCCACTTTACTTGCCCACGCCTCTTCCCGGGAGCTTATTATTCCATTCACGGCTAATTGCGGCACAAATTCATCATGTACGCTGCTTGCCTTCACGGTAACATTGGAGTCCATGGTCAGAGACTTATTAACCTCAAGATCCCTGCTGATCGTCACGCCTCCAAGTGCTATCTGCCGGATCGACCGGTCATCTTCATGAAAAGGAGCACTCGTGACTAAATCACCGCCGTTTCTAAAATCTCCTTTTGAAATTAAATACGTCTTCTCCTTTGCATTTCCATAGGATACAATCCCGGTATCCCCATTTCCCTGCAATGCTGTCTGAGGCATGTTGTCATTGATTGCCTCCGTGTAATTCGGATTATTCCAGGTACCCCCATAGGATTTCAGCATCTCCTGCATAATTGGCCACTTATCTTCTGCCGAACCCTCTGCATGTACGTTCATCATTCCAGATATAGCAGGAAATGGTGCAGACGCCGTTAAAACACCAATTAATACTCCTGCTGTTATTTTTTTCCCTATCTTTTTCATATCATTCTCTTTCCTCTCATATTCTCTTGTAATGCCCGTAGTCCATCCGGCCAGAACCATATTGACAGTGCTGAATAGATTGTCAGCCAATTCTATATCAATATTTTACCAAAAAGAATGTGCATAGATTTAGGATTTTGTTATGACAATTTTATATATTATCAATACATTACTGTTTTAACTTGTACTTTTTTGTAGAATTTGGATTATTTCAGGAACAAGCCATCACCTCGCCTTTATATTCGCAGACTGGTCGAAAAAGAGCTTTAAAACTGTATATCCTGCAGTTTTAAAGCTCCATTTTTTTTCGTATTTTTTCTTTGATACCTTGAGGCGCTATTCTATTGCATCAATGCTGCTGCCCCATCATAGTAATCACAATTTGTCTGTTTTTTCAGCAGCATACTGTAAAATAGCCGCTGCGTCAGTACTGTCAGAATTGCCGTCACCATTCACATCCGCCACTTTGCGCTGATCTTCCGTAAGTTCTGCAAGCTCTGCCACAGATTTTAATACCTTTGAGGAGTCAGCGGTTTCTACCTTGCCGTTCATATCCACATCTCCCATCAAACGTGCTTTCAGAATTTCGTTTACTAATTTTTTAAGCACTTCCCCAACAGCAACGCTATCTGCTTCACCATTGTCAAAGACCTCCTGCGCCTCATCTGTCACTGACTGCAGCCCTACGATGCTTTCCTCTAAATATTTTTCGCCATTTTCCTGGATCTCATTGGCTTTCTCAAGCGCATTCTTAAGCTCTTCTTTTCCAGCCTTTCTAACAAGTAAGGTCATTGCCTCTGCCAGCTTCTCATAAGCGCTATTGATTTCTTCATCCGCTGCATGATTGTTTCCAGCTACAGCCTCTGCTGCCTCTAATGACTGTTCCAGAATCAACACACTGGAAGGTGTATACTGGTCTTTATAGTTCAGAAGTTCTTGTGCCTTTTGAATCAGGATATCCAGTCTCGTACCCTGGTTTTTCACCAGCAAACAGGTAACTGCATCCATCAGTTTCCGGCTGGCATCATTAACCGTCTGTGCATCTGCACTGGTCTCTGCCAATACTTTTTCCGCTTCAGCAAGTGCAGTTCTTACTGTCTCAACACTTTCCTTAGTATAACCTGCCAGAACCGCCTCGTCTCCAAGGATCGCTTTCGTTCCCTCTATCGCTGCCTTCAATCCTGCTTTCTGTACCCCGCCTTCCAAAAGATTGCATACAGTAATCAGATTCAGGAAAGCTTCATCCACATCTGCCTGTGCTGCTTTTGGGTTTTCCATCACTCCTCTTGCATGATCCAGGGCTTGCTGTACTCTGATCCAGCTTTCATCCGTAAAACTTTTATTTTCCTTTTGTTCTGCTTCCAATTTCTCCGCCATGTCAACTGCGAGCTTCAGGCTGTTTAAATCAGCTGAAACAGGTGGCTCCGGATCATCATTTTCTTCCATATTTAATAGATCCGGATAAATTTCTTTTCCTGACTCTGTTCCCAGCATAATCTCTTCCAGGACCAATTGCGAATCGCCCGCTGACTGGCAGGTGATTTCTGCAAGGCGCTCCGGCTGGCTATCGTAAGAAATAGTCAGCTTCAGCTTTCCATCTACTGTCTCCTGACGGAGAATGGTACCACAGTCTGTACGAACATCCGTAACTTCCGCACCATTTAATTCAATAACTGCATCTATCGCCCTTGTTTCAGATTTCTGATTTTCAAGAGAAAGTACCGCTGTACTTTTTCCTCTTTCTAATACCACTTTTTCAATATCACGATTTTTCTTACTCATTTCTTCCTGTGTAAGAAACATGTTCTCATCAAATACCTTGCCGGTCATAGACTGTGGTACTTCCATGCGAAGTGCAGACAAAACTATGGGCGAAATATCCGAATTGGTGCCTCCCTGTAAGCGTCTTCCAGATTGAACTGTCTGTCCCCCGACTCCCAGAAAGATATCCATATTCGACGGATCAAGAGAACCATGTCCATAACCGCTACCGCCATGGTCAGCATTTGTTACAATTAATGTCTCATCATATTCTCCGCTTTCTTTCAAAGCATCTATTACTGCTTTATACTGATCATCATACTGCTGAAGTTCATCCCAGAACACATCCGAATAATACCCGCTTCCATGTCCTACGTGATCCATCCAGTCATTCTGCATATAAACCACTGCCGTATTTTGAAATTCTTTACTCCTAATATAATCTGCTACATCATAAAAACTTCTCTGGGATTCAGAAACGCTGCATGTAACCGGCGCATCCGGTTCAATGATACCATCCAGAATCTCTGCCCACTCAGTAAATGCTGCATTCTGACGTTCCGGAAATGCTGCTTGGGCTGCCTTGAAAACAGAAGGATACAGTGGAGTTTCTCTTCCATAATCCGTATAATAATAAACATTTGCCAGATCATTATCTATTTGATAATCTACCGGAACATCCATCCAGGGAATTCCGTGAAGAATGGAAAAGTAATTCTGGGCAGATATAGACGGCACAGTCGATTGGGCAGTATAGCTGGTTGCAAATTCTTCATTCATAAGCTTCATGGCATATGTATTTTTTCTTTTACCCATTGTTTCCGTATCTGTATGCTTAGCCGGTAATACGTCATTATTCGGGGCATAGTATACTGCGTCCGGATCCCACACATTACCTGAACCGTCCATTGTGAGAATAACAGCATGTTTGTATGGATAAATGGCTGCCTCCCCTGCAGCGGCAGCTTTTAAATTACCCTCTGCAAGTGCCACATCTCCTGCACCAATAACGCCGTCTTCATTTATATCAAGCATATTTTCAGCATAAAGACTCAACTCTTTTTCAACATTTGGAAGTATCGCCAAATTTTCTGTAACGTCTGTGCCCCAGGAATAAGCTTTGAAATTTTCCGTACTTACTGTGGTGGTAACCGAATCTGAAATATCTTTTATCTTAAAGTTCAATTTACCCATTCTGGTAGCGCTGTAATTATGAAAACTTTCGGTTGATAAATCCATTTCAGAAACTACATGTAATCTTCCGCTTTCTTCTTCTGTAATGGTAACACCATCTTTTAAACGCTGCACACTTTCATACTCCATAAGAGTATTATCATAAACGATATCATACTCTATCTTGTCAATATCATTTGATTTGTTCTTATTCCCATGAATATTCAGATTCCAGGAAGCATTTTCTGCGATGCCGGAAGATCCAATCAATCCAAGATTTATCGGTCCGCCTGGTGTCACTGAAGTTCCTTCAAACGCTTTCTCATTCATTATGCTGATTTGTTCATCTGATAAAGCATTACTGTATATTCTGGCAAATCCAATATCAACATTTGATAAGAAATCTACATTGCCATCTGCCGTGATGTCTCCGCCCAATACCATATTCCAGGCATCTGTGGATGAAGGGAATTGAATACCTGAATTCCAGGCATCGGTATTTACAGCTTTTAGCTCACCATTCACATACAGCTTTACTTCCTTGCCATCTATCACACCGGCAATATGGTACCATTGATTTGCGGATACTTCTGCTTCAGGTTGTCGGTAACTTCCGTCTACATGTGCAAAAAAAGTCAGCATACCATTATTTAATCCTAAACCAATCCCGCCATATTCCTGATTTGAGAAGAAATCATGTTCACCAGACTGAATATCTTTAAACTTTACCATACACTCCATTGTCAGATTCTGTCTGATTTTATCATGGCTTCCCTGCCCAAAAGAATAGGTATATGCCGATCTTCCGTTAAAACTTGCAGTATTTTTATTCAATTCTCTGTCTTTCGCAATTTCAGGGGAACCCGTTGTTTGTATTAATTGATTTTGGAGCTGCGACTGGTCATCCGCGCCAATAGAAAAATCAACGTTAAAAATATCAGCAGCCGGAAGTTCCGCTAACTTCAAAAGTGTTTCATCTGATATTCCGGAATCCCCGCCGGCTGCCCCCGCATATGCAATAGACTGATTACTGATCATAGCAGCTGCCAATAAAATAATGATTAATCTTTTAGACCTGCCCTGTACAAAATAATTTTTGCATTTCCTATACTCCACGCTTTTAATTTTCCTCATCTCTTCCTTCTCCTCTCTCCCTCGTCATAAAACGAATCCAAAACCTCGCTCATTTTTGATTTTAATTTATTATAGCATGGGCCTTTTTAAGGCTTTTAGGACTAATTTCATGTCAATTTACATTATTTTATGATGATTACTTTTAAGCTTGGATATTTTAAATCAATTTGAATTTTTTCAGGTTTAAAAGAATAATGATTCCAAAAATAACTCAGCACAACAAAATATCAAATTGACATCCGTTGATTTAAGTGTTATTGTTTTCATATCGAAAATTATGAATATGAGGTCAATTAAAATGAAAATGAAAATCGCATTTATTTGTGTACATAACTCATGCCGGTCACAGATTGCAGAAGCCCTTTGCAAATATTTTGCCGCCGATCAATTTGAATGTTACTCTGCCGGTACAATGATTGCCCCCAAAATAAACCCTGATGCTGTAAGACTTGTTAACGAAATCTATGACATTGATATGACGAAATCACAGGCACCTAAATTAATAACGGATATTCCAAAGGTTGATATTGTAATTACGATGGGATGCAATGTTGCATGTCCTAACATACCCTGCAAACATCGTGAAGACTGGGGACTTCCCGACCCAACCGGTAAGGCAGATGATGAATTTAAAGATACTATACATTCCATTGAAACCAAAGTGAAAGACTTGAAAACCAGATATCAAACGCATTCCTCTCTATAAGATTTGAAAAGTGAAGTATTCGCTCTCCTAATATAACAATCAATTTTACATTTTTGCGATATCTTAATATTCTTTTGCAAAATTAAAAATGCCATCATAACGGGGATCGTTCTGATGGCATTTTCAAAAATTACCTTAATCGTTTATTTCCTTTTTCACCTTAGCATACACCATAGATTTACGATAGCTGCTATCAGTAAAATTAATCCTGATATCTTCGAATCAGTTCTATACATCTCTTTGTTTCAACCCTGCTGTCTCTTTCCGGATGAATATCCGGAATCCATCCCTCATACTCTACGCAAAGATAATGGTCAATGGGACTGTTATTTATCATATTCATCATCTCTGGAATTGGAAAATGCGGCTCTTCTCCCTGCTCATCCAGGGAAAGCAATTTAAAATGTACATAAGGTGAATAGGGCATACATTCTTGGAACAGCTCTATTGGTTCTGGCGTTGGTTTACCAGCACTGGGATCTTCACAGTGAGCTCCTAACGGCAGATCAGGGGTATCAATACGCCAGGCCTCTAAATCCGGGCAAACCGTATAATATTTACTGTTGAAATATTTAGCCATTTCTAAAGCTAACCCATTTGCCTTTTCTCTGGCACATTCATGTGCTATTGGCATATTATATTGCTCTGCAAATGGAAGCAGCTGTTCAAAATAATGAATAAATTGCTGTTTTATCTGTTCGTATGTCATTACTTTTAAATTCAGAAGCAGTGGAATACAGATGAATTCTGCTCCCAGCTCTGAAGCAATGATAATATTTTTCTTGTATACTTCCAGGGCATGTGCTTCATCACTTGCCTTAATAGCTCCGCCTATTTCGGTACAAAACCATGAAGCACCCATTTTTAATTTTTTGCTTTCTACAAGTTTGCGTATATCTCTGATCTTGGCTAAATCCGGCTGTGGATGGCAGGGAATATATTCTTCGCAAATGTCTATTCCTTCTGCTCCCATATCAGCAACAATATTAATAATATCCTCAATCTTAGCGCCTTGCGTAAAGGAAAGCTGCTGTAAACTCCACGAACTTATTCCAATTGTACTTTTCATTTACCTTCCACCTCCAGTTTTAAATTTCCATCGACAAATTCAATCCTTAGCGGCCACTGACCTTTTTTGTCAAGTACTTGTGTGTCCTCCAGCATACTCATTGTAAAAGTACATTTTACATAATGCATTCCCGGGCTTAGTTCATATCGTTTCAATACACAGATTTCTGCAATTTCCGAAAGATTCCAAAACACTTCACTGATAGTATACATTTTACTTGCCGGAAACCACTGTTCCCGCAAAACAAAAAAGATATCCTCTTCCTTAACCATTTGGTCGTCAATCCTTACTTCTAACTTCTTAATCCATCCAATCGGATGAACTGCATGTAAAAATTGATTTTTCACTTCCAGTTTGTAATATGATTTTTTCTCACTTGCTATTGAGATTTCCTTTATTTGGGATGATAACATCCCTTCTTTAAAAGTATACGATGTTCCTGCCGGCATATCCTGCACCTCCTGTTTTTATTTTTTAAATTATGCCCACCACATTGGTCCGGATTGTTCCTGAATAATTATTCCTTTTAAAAATCCAATGGCTTTTTCTATTCCTTCATTGATTGACATTAATGCATCCTCATGCTCAATACTGATCGTTCCATCATATCCTATCGTTTTAAGGGCTGATATGATATCCCGCCAGACGGTTTCACCATGCCCATAGCCAACGGTACGGAATACCCAGGAGCGGTCCTTCACTTTTCCATAATTTTTGGTATCCAGAATGCCATTTTTTTTCACATTATTTTGATCCACACGGCAATCTTTCGCATGAACATAGTGGATCGCATTCTCTAACTCATATATGGCTGAGACAGCATCCGTACCCTGCCAAAATAGGTGGCTCGGATCAAAGTTTGCACCTATTGTAGTACCGACTGCATTCCTTAATCTCAACATAGTCTCGGCATTATAGACACAGAATCCCGGATGCATTTCAATAGCAATCTTTACCCCGGATTCCTTTGCTTGCCTCGCTGCTTTTTCCCAATATGGCAAAAGACAGTCATTCCACTGATATTCTAATATTTCGCCGAATTCCGGCGGCCAGGGACAAGTAACCCAATTGGGTTTCCCGGATCCGGCACTGCCCCCGGGGCACCCTGAAAAAGTCACAACTGTATCTACCCCCATTAATTCAGCTACTTTTAAGGTATCTTCATATATTTGATTCGTCTTTCCGGCAATCTCTTTGTCCGGGTGTACCGGGTTCCCATGGCAGCTAAGCGCTGAAACTCCGATTCCGTAATATTCTAACTGTCGCTTCATTTCATCAATTTTACTGTAATCATTCAGTAGTTGTGATACCTTACAATGATAATCACTTGTAAAACAACCCGTTCCTAATTCCACCGCCTGGACACCCAGACTTGATAAGTATTTTAGCGTTTCTTCAAAGGACTTATCCGAAAAAGGAACGGTTAATACGCCAAGCTTCATCTGTCTCCTCCTTATGACCTGAATACGCTCTAGCAATCGATATCAACCCAACTATTACTATCATTGCTCTTTAAACAGGCTTCCACAATCTTCATTATATAGGTAGCATCTGCTATGGTTGCAAATTCCTGTTCCCCATTTTTATAAGTTCCCTTTTTAATTGCATCGTAAAATAAACGAAAATTATTATGAAGAGCATCTGCCCAGCCAACCGGATGACCACCTGGCAGAGTGGCATAATAATCAGCATCATCCGTCATCATTCCACATTCTGCAAAAGTTTTGGTCACACCATTCTCTCTGTCTCCTACGATCAGATGATCTGGCTCTTCCTGTTCCCAACGCAAAGAGCACTTAGCGCAGTCAATACATAGTTCCAATGCATTTTTAAAGCCGCCGCTGATTTGTGATAACAACACGCTGCCGAATGTCCCATTTGCAAATTTAACCATTATCATACCTGCATCTTCTGTGTCTACAGAGACTTTTTCATAAGCTCCTACCCCTGACGGGGTAAAAGTTCCTGTTTGTACTTCTGGTTTTAATCGCTCGGGATAAACTGTTATCAGCTTTGCATTTACCGATACTATTTTCGTATCCAGGGCAACCTGCACAGTGTCAAACCAATGGGATCCGATGTCTGCTACGGTTCTTGATTTACCGCCTTTCCCGGAATCCAGCCGCCAATTATAATCGGTATCATACATTAACCAATCCTGCAGATATGCTCCATGTACAAGTAACGGCTTCCCAGATGTTCCATTTCTGATCCGTGCACGTATTTCTCTGACCACTGCATTGCTGCGATAATTGAAATTAACCCCATTAGGAACCTTATACTCGTCAGCCAGTTCACAAAGTTCTTCAGCCTCGTCTACCGTCACCGCCAGAGGCTTTTCGGAAAAGACTCCTATTCCATGTGTAATTGCATATTTATTAATTGCAAAATGTTCATTATTGGGGGCACAGTTATGAATAACATCGAGATCTTCGCATTCGCACATCTTCTCGTAGCTTGTATATGTTACAGGTATCCCTAACCCCTGCGCTATTTCAGTGAGGTTCAAAGCAAAGGGATCTGCAATAGCCACAACCTGGACACCCGGAATTCTTCTCAGCGCATCTGCATGATTCTTCGCCATCATCCCAGAAGCTACGATACCAACTTTTAAAACACTCATGATTCCGCCCTTCTTTCTATTTCTATTTCTCTTTCGCTGCAATTTCTGTTTCTCTTAATGATTTATTTTGAATAAACTTTGTATATACATTATTACTTACCCGGTCAATGATTAAAGCAAGCAAGATTAAAGCACCTTTGGCAACTACCTGATAATTAGAATTAATGCCCATCAGATTCATACCATTTGTAATCATTCCAACAATGATACAGCCAAAAACTGTTCCTACAATATTCATATTTCCGCCATTCATAGCGGTTCCACCTATAACAACAGCAGCAATTACATCCATCTCCATATCCTTACCAGCTGCAATCTGGGCAGATGCCGAACGCGCTGTTGTTATAATTGCAGCAATCGTTGCACAAATACCGGTGAGCATATATACTCCCATACGTACTCTGTTGGTATTAATTCCGCATGCTCTTGTTGCCGACTGATTTCCCCCCATTGCAATAACATGTCTGCCAAAGGTGGAATAATTTGCAACAATATATGCAATCACAATCACTGTAAACATTATTAGAACCGGAATCGGTATTGGTCCCACATAACCTTGTCCAATATTAACAAAGGGTTGGGGTAATCCGGAAATCGGAACCATTCCCGATACTATGTAAACAACTCCTCTAAATAAGGACTGCGTTGCCAGTGTTACGATAAACGGTGGAATATCCAACGCTGAAATAATCGTGGAATTAAGCATTCCAAAAAAGATACCGGCAGCTAATGCAACAAGAATAGACATACCAACCGGCCATCCGGCTTCCGTCATGAGTTTTGCCATGATTACTCCATTAAGACCCAATATCGCTCCGATTGATAGATCAATTTCACCCAGTCCCAAGACAAAGGTAAATCCCATTGCCAAAATTGTGCTTGCGCAGACTTGCCGTAATACGTTAAACAGATTGTCTCTGGAAAAGAAAATAGGCTGGATAATTCCAATTACAAGAACCATTAGAATGGTGATAAACACAGCTTTATTTCTTAATAAAATATTATTTAATATATATTCTACCCTGTTTGATTTTTTCATAATTAGTCATCCTTTTCAATCTTTTTGAATTCCGAAAGCATAAGAGATTAGTTCCTCCTGGGTTGCTTCTTTTCGGTCACATCTGTGTACGATCTGCCCTTCCCGCACAACGTGGATGCGATCACTTAATGCTAGTAATTCAGGCATTTCAGAAGATATCAGAAGAATCGCCATACCTTCCTCTGCTAATTTAGAAATCAATCCATAGATCTCATTCTTTGAACCAATATCAATTCCTCTGGTTGGTTCATCCAGAATAAGTACTTCTGGTTTTGTTGACAGCCACCTTGCAAAATTACTTTCTGCTGGTTTCCACCGCTTAGCTGTCCGATCAACTCGTTTGGAGAACTAAATTTTACGTCAAATTCCGTTGCTGCCTTTTTGAAGAATAATTTTTCTTTTTTATGTGAGAAAAATCCTGCTTTATTATCTAAATTCTTCATCGCTACCAAGGTCGCATTCTTCATCACCGACATGGTGGCTATGGATCCTGTTCTAAGTCTATCCTCTGTAACCATCCCGATCTTATTTTCAACAGCCTGAGCCGGACTCTTATTAATTATTTTATTTCCTTTATATAAGATTTCACCGGAGTCTAATTTACTCAGTCCAAAAACCGCTTCAGCTATCTCAGTTCTGCCAGCCCCCATTAACCCGGAAAATCCTAAAACCTCACCTTTATGTATCTTGAAACTAACATCCTGAAAAACCCCTTTCTGGGTTAATCCGTTTACTTCCAATACAACTTCATCTGCAGCATAGTTTTGTTTCTCAAATGGCTGCGTATTTTTTCTTCCCACAATCATGCTGATCAGTTTTTCCATTGGTAAATCTTCCGACTTTTCTGTGGCAACAAAGGTACCGTCACGAAGCACGGTTACTCTTTCACATATCTCATATATCTCTTCTAACTTATGAGATATGAAGATTATCGCTGTATTTTCCCTGGATAGTTTCCGCACAATTCGATATAAAATGTCAATTTCTTTATTCGTTAATGCTGACGTCGGCTCATCCATAATAATAATATCCGAATTATAAGAAACCGCCCTTGCCAGCTCTACTAACTGCATATTGGCAACACTAAGCTCACTGACTCTTTTTAACGGATCTATTGGAATATCCAGTTCATCCATCAATTTCTTTGTAGCTTTATAACGTTTTTTCTTATTAATCAAACCATATTTTTTTAACTGCTTCTCTCTGCCCAGCCAAATATTCTCTGATACATCCATTTCCGGTACTAAACTAATTTCCTGATGGATCATTGAGATACCATTTTTCAAAGCATCTGCCGGCGATTTGAAATTAACTTTTTCTCCTTTCAGAAGAATCTCTCCCGCATCTGCCTCATACAATCCGAGAAGAATCTTCATCAATGTTGATTTGCCGGCCCCGTTTTCACCGATAAGCGCATGAATTTCTCCCTTATTCAGTTCAAACCGGACACCGTTTAATGCATGAACGCCGCCGAATACTTTCACAATTTCATTCATTCTTAAAATTGTTTCACTCATATCAGGTCTCCTCTTAATAATCAGAATAACTACCGTATAAGACCTTGCAGCAAGACCCTATACGATTGTTTTTATTCAATTGCAAATGAACACTTTTTATAATCGCCAGCCAGATAAGCATCTACATTTTCAGAATCAACCCTCATAACCGCATCTAATGTATATGTATCGCCGCCGTCCCAGGTTCCTTCCGCTAATTGAACAGAAATATCAATAAGCTGATCATTATCTGTAATAGAAGCTCCCACATCTAAGTCCTGTTTTCCTTCTTTTATTAATCCCGGACCTCCATCAAGATCTATACCCGTCAAAATAACTTTATCTTTAATCCCTGAACTTACCAGCGCATTGGAAGCTCCCAAAGCCATGATATCATTGGCTGCACATACAAAATTCATTTCTGGATATGCCTGAATCCAATCTTCCATAATTGCCATTGCTTTCTGTGTATCCCAGTCGCCATACCCTTCTGCTATAATCTCAATCCGGTCTGGCATTTCTTTTGCTAAATCTTTCATCAGATCACAGCGAATCAATTGCAGTGTCTGAGAAGCCTTACCATAAATCAAACCGCATTTTAACTTCACATCCTTATTTTTATCCAGATAATTTTTGATCCAGTCTGTTGTTGCCGCTTTGTACGTTTCCTCGTCGCTTCCATAAAATACAACATCACTTAAGTCAGATCCCATATCTCGGATATCAATAATAGATGCCCCAGAATCTTTCATCGTCTGCAGACAGGGCAGGCTTCCCTGGGAATCCACGCAGGAAAAAATAAAGACATCCGGTTTTTTTAAAGCTGCTGTTTCCACATTAGAAATCTGCTGATCCACACTTGCCTGCGCATCATAATAAGTTAAAACAACTTCTATATCATCTCTCTCTTCGTTAATCTGTGCAACTCTTGCCTCACAGGCGTCTAACATTAATGAACGTGTTGCATCTAAAGTATCATCACACCACGCAATATTAATTTTTTTCTTACCCTCACCGGAAGCTGAATCTGCTGCAGCATTACTCTCCACACCCGCCTGCTGACCAGAATTTCCACAGCCAGCCAAACTAAAAATCATTGCACCTGTAAGTATGATTGCCATTACCTTTCTCATAAAAAAACCTCCTTTTTCTTTTGTTTGTTACATGTAATATTGTATTGTTTCATGTACTTATTATGCCATTCTTTACATATGATGTCAATTCATTTCCTCTTCCATTTTATGTTTTGTTAGTTTTTGCCTTTATATATTCAGGTTTTTGTGGAAATTATACAAGGTTTTTCCCGTTTTTATGTAACGTTACATTTTATCTTATATTTTTGCAAACATTATGTACTTTTTCATTAATACGTGTTACAATAATTACATTACAAAAAATGATAATAAGGAGTCAGAACATGGGAACATCTAAAAACAAAGCTACTGTTCGTGAAATTGCTAAAAAAGCAAATGTCTCTACCGCAACCGTTTCCAGAGCCTTTAACGGGAGCGGCATTGTGAAAACCGAAACATATAACGCAATTATGGAAGCTGCTTCCAGTTTAGGATATGAATTTAAAAAAGAAACTCAGCCAGAAACAACTGTTGCAAAAAAGAAGGCTAAGAAAAGGCTTATTTTGATAAACATTCCCTCTATGTCTAATCCATTTTACTCAGAAATTATAAAAGGAATTCAATCTTCAACCAGTAATAATGACTTTGATTTCCTCTTATTTACGGACGATGTTAAAGAATCTACCCTGGAACACTCTCTTTCGTTTATTACCGGTCTGGATATAGCAGGTTTAATTACTATGAATCTCGTTTCAGATAATATTCTGAAAAGGCTAACCGACTATGTTCCGGTTGTTCAATGCTCCGAGTGTACGGAGAGCCCTTATGCATCTTCCGTCGGTATCAATGACTATAGCGCTACTCAGTGTGCTATTGATTATTTTTTATCTATGGGAAGAAAAAGAATTGGCTTTATAAATGGACCTCTAAATTTCAAATACTCCCAAGACCGTTTAGCTGCCTTTAAATCGATTACGCAGGATGCCAAACTGGAGCTTCCCCCAAATTGGATTATACAGCTTCCGGATTTAAATCCGGACATGGCATTTTCTTCAATTGTTAAGCTGTTATCTTTGCCCGATGCCCCTGATTGCTTTTTTGCAGTATCAGACGTTCTTGCCGCCGCTGCTATCCGTGCAGCACAGTATTGCAATTTCAGAGTGCCAGAAGATATTCTTGTAATGGGATTTGATAATACACTCGTCTCACAGCTGACCTCACCTTCAATTACTACAATAAGCCAGCCTAAATTTCAGTTAGGATTTCTGGCCGGGGAACTACTTATTGAAAAAATCAATAATCCGTTATCGGAAGTGAAACATATGAAGTTAAACACTGAACTTATAATTCGTGAATCAACAACTTCTATTTTATAATATGATCAAACAGAAAAACTGCACAATTTGAAAAAAGTGAAAGATAATGAATTTTAAAATTCAAATTCCTTATTCTTTCTCTATCATCAAATCATGCAGTTTCAGATGAAAAGATTCTGTGTTTCTCACGCTTACGGAATCAAGCAGCACACACAACAAATATTTACAAGTATAAACCCATTACTTCTGAAGAATAATGTAAGTATATAAAATTGTGGTGCACAGATGCCAGAGAGCAATTTCCAAGCACGCTCTAAACAAGAGGAGTCCAAAATGACAAGTAAATACACACTGAAAACCCAGCCTACTGACAAAGACCCCATTCAGGTAATTGCCGCAATTCCCGATGAAAAAAAGCAGGACGACGCAAAAGCTCTACTGGATATATTTGAAAAAGCCGTTGGCGAACCGCCAGTAGTCTGGGGTGAAAAGTTTATCGGGTATGGAACTTACAAATACCGCTGCGCCTCCGGATACAGTGCTGAAATCTACGCCACCGGCTTTTCTGTAACAAAAAGAAAAATCACACTGCATCTTTATTTGGATGAACCGGAGCTGCAAAGCTATCTGAAACGGCTGGGCAAGACCACATCAGGTAAAAGCTGTGTGTATATAAACAAACTTTCTGATATTGATACCACAGTCTTGACTGAAATGCTTGGCAGGGCGATAAGCTATGTCAGAGATCTGGTTCGCTTTACCTCCTAACCGTTTATCACTGGGGAATTTCGTTCCCAGACCAGATTTGAGAACATTCAATTCCTGTTAAATATCTCAACCATAAAAAATACATTCCACCATATCTAACATATCATTTCAACTCATTTTAAATATAGCAAAATTGATTTATATACTCTTTTCGTCTATCTTAATCTTTTCTGCCACATCTAAGATTCCAAGTTGATACTTCGCAATTTCTTTCAATATGCTAAACCGCTCATTCTTATCTTTTCCTTCCCGAATCATTTGCGCATTATGTGTTTCCAAATTAGAGAGAACTGTCAATTCATTCACAGTAGCAAAATCCCTAACATTATTCTTGACCGCCAGTTTGGGATTTGCTTCTCTCCATGCCTTTGCCGTAAAACCAAAGAGTGCAACATTTAAAACATCCGCCTCCTCCGCATAAGCCAGCCATTCCAGATTGTCTTTGTAATTGTTCTTAGGAATCAAGTAGTTTTTTACCGCATCTGTCTGAATTATGTAATTATTTTTAGACAAAAATCTCTTAGCATCCCATTCTATTAGTTCCTTGCTATTTTCTTCCTCTTTCAGTCTCTGAAATTCTTTGATTAGGTATAATTTGAATGTAGGACTGATTGCCGAAGCAAACTCAAATGCAATATCCTTATGAGCATAAGTTCCTCCATATTTTCCACGTTTAACATATAATCCAACTGCACTTGTCTGTTCTACCCACTCAGAAATACTTGGCGTAAATGTAAGTAACCCGGCCTGCTTTCTAAAGTGTTCAGATTCGAACACTTTAAAATTCGGATTAAATAATTGCTCCCACACAGAAAGATATTCCAAAGTTGAGCGGTTTCTCAACCAGTTCCTGATAATATCCGAAGCTCTGGATCGGTCTGATTTTGCATCCGCAATATCAGTAATGCAGATATAATCATCCATTTGCTCTGCTGAAACAGCAATAGATACATTTTGAACTGTTATAATTCTATTTTTTGCCATAAATAATCCTCGTTTCATCTATTATGTAATTGATTTGTTTTCATGTAAAATTCCAAAAAATGACATTCATATTTCATCGCAATCTTTTACTACGACACAATCCACCCTGCCCTGCCGGATATCTTCCAGAATCAACTAAAATGCCGGACGCTCAAAATTAACGCCGCTGAAACTGTCATCAACCCGTTCTAAAACAACTTCAATATTTGATTTGTCTTTGAGATAATACCTGATTAGTTCTTTTTGGTTGGAAATACTATTGCTTCTGATTTAGAAGCACAAGAAACATCACCATCTTCCTTCGATAATCTGACGTAGATGGCTGCTTTAAAGATATGATTATTGTCCATACAAAACCACCAATTTATATTAAGCAAGATTACCTAATAAAACCCTGGCGGTTTGCACTCATTTAATCTTGTAATGATCATATCACATTTCCGCCAAGCTATCCAGAACATTTTCAAAAAATAGTAGACAGCATTTTTTCAAACTGTTCCTGAAAACCAGGGCATCGATTTCATACCACGACCTGATATGTATGCCGGAGACACTTTCCCCGGTTGAAATCAAAAAAAGAAAGAACCAACATGTCCTTCCTCTCACTTAATTCAATCTTACATTCTCACAGCAAAATCCAGCGAAATCCAACCATCCAGATTCTGCCTACAAGATTTCAACAATCCACATCCAGATGCTCCAGCACATCTGCCTCTTCTACGATGGTAAATACTCCAGCACCAGTAAATTTGCCGACCAATAACAGTATTTCCATCGCTATGAGGACTTCCGTTAAGCATTCATAATTTCATTACTGCACTCTTTTTGTGTTAATTTTTTCTCCACTTGCCCCATAAAAGTAAGACGCCGTTGCCCCGCCATCAACAAGGAAATCACTTCCTGTAATAAAAGCTCCTCTATCCCCCATCAGCAATTCTGCTACATTGGCTATCTCATCTGCAGTTCCGGGTCTTCCAGCCGGGCAATTAGCAAACATATTTTTATAGAAGCCTCCGCGGGGACCATGAAATTCATCAAGGGCCAGGGGCGTCACAACAATTCCCGGTGAGATGGAGTTGATGCGGGCACCTTTTTCGCCCCATCTTACTGCTTCATACATGACACGCTTTTCATTACAGCGCTTTGCAATCTGGTAAGCATGCAGTGTATCCTTTATATTTTCAGGCTGTAACATCTCAAGCTTTAAAAGTTCTTCTGTGGGCGTTATAGCGAGCAGTTCATCCGCTTTTGCTCCAAGCTGCTCCATCCTGTGTCCCGACTGGCTGGATATTGTCACTCCCACACCTCCTGTTTGAATTACTTTTCCGATTTCTTCAAGAAGTACAGCCGTACCATATAGATCTACTTTTAGGATCGTCTCCACCGGAGCCTGACTGGGCGATACGCCGGCAGCATTGATTAATGCTGCAATTTCTCCATATTTCTGTCCTTCTTCAATAAGATTTAATATGGAGTTTCTGGGTGATAAGTCCATTTCCACAGGTGCCACATCAAATCCAGCCTCATTCATAATTTTTGCAATTGTTTTTGCATTTCCAGATTTTTATCTCCCACCACTATTTTCTTGCCATATCCTGTTCTTCTTGCAATTGCCATTCCGATCTGACCTGCTCCGGTCCATAAAATAACATCCTTCATTCTCCATACTCCTCTCTTTCTCAAGATTTATCTGCGTTTTCAAAACCTTCCAGCTTCTTCTCATACAATTTATTTGCTCTGGCATTTCTAAAGTACCCGCTAATTACCTTCGCCATTCCCCTGAAGAAATGCCCGTTGACTATGGTTACCATTCCCTCAGCCATTTCCATGCTGACTGCACCGCCCGTCATTTTAGCAATTCCGCGGAAAGGAATATTATAAATAAAAAGAAGATTCAAATCCGGTTTTCCCTTCTCTTCATTTTTTGCTTTCATCTTTGTCAGTATTTTATATATAAGTCTGGCGAGACCGCTTTTGGCATAATAGATCTGGCAGACGGCGTCATTGATCCCCAACTCTCCCGCCCATTTTCCAGACGGGATTGGGTGTCCCAGCAGCTTTTCGAATTCTGCGTCCGTTACTTCCCGCACCAGACCTGAGAAATACCGGGGCATTGTTTTGGAATCATATGGCATTTCACTAGAGCGCGTTTTAAAATTAATTTCTGCCAGCTGTATGTCACAGTTTGTGGGAGATTTGTCCCGGATGAAGGACGCATAGCGGGCTATGTAACCTGAATTCGGGGCAAATATGCCGCAAAGTGGGGTGTGCAGATGGTGGGAAGGAATTTTAAAGCACGCTCTTGTAGTACCTTCCCTGGCAATCGTCTGTTCCAACCGGATATCGGATACATTCGCTCCCACATATATGGTATAATCTCCGCTTTCCACTTCCCATGCATCTGTCCTGGTGTTCCAATAGCGGAACGTTTTATCATCAAACAAAATGGTAACAGGTTTGCTTTCTCCCGATTTCAAAAATACCTTTGCAAAGCCTTTTAACTCCTTATCGGGACGGAAAATCTTCCCTTTTGGTCCTCCTACATAAATCTGGGCAACCTCAGCACCGTCTCGTTCTCCAGTATTGGTCAGTACAAATTCTATTCCTTCCTTCGTTACTTTTAATCCGGAATAGGCAAATGATGTATAAGATAGTCCATACCCAAAGGGATATTGGACCCGTATCCTGGCAGTCTCGTAATAGCGGTATCCTATAAAAATACTTTCCCGGTATTCAGAATTTCTTTCTGTGCCGGGAAAATTAAGAAATGCGGGAGTGTCTTCATAACGAACCGGATAGGTTTCGCTTAATCTGCCGGAGGGATTCACTTTTCCGGTGAGCACGTCCATCATGGCACCTGCACCTGCCTGGCCGCCCAGATAACCGTGCAGAATTGCCTTACAGCAGTAATGCCACGGCATTTCAATAGAAGACCCGGCACTCAGTACCCCTACAATATTCGGATTCACCTTTGCAATTGCCTCCAAAAGTTCAATCTGGTTCTGTGGAATCCGCATATGGCTGCGGTCCATCCCTTCCACTTCGCTGATTTCATCCAGGCCAAAGCAGTAAATCACGGTATCGGCACACTGTGCAAGCTCTAAGGCTGCCTTTTTCATTTCTTCATCGTTCTTTCCAGTGCGGTGATATCCCCTTGCACATCCAACAAAATTTATGGGGTAATTTCCGATTACTTTCTCCAAAGTCTCGACTTTTGTAGGATTAACCATAGAAGAACCCGCACCCTGATACCGCGGGTCAATGGCGAAATCTCCGATGAGCGCCACGCTGCAGCCATTTTTTAGAGGAAGAACGGCTTCGGGCTGGGCTGTATTTTTTAAAAGCACGATGCTTTGTGCTGCTGCCCTTCTGGCTAACGCATGGTGCGCTTCCCGGTGAAAATCCGCTTTTTTGTGCATGCCATCCTTTTTCAAAGTTAAAATTGCATCCAGGAGATCATCTACACAGAGATCCAGTTCGTCTGCCGTGAGTTCGCCACTGTCCAGTGCCGCAAGAATCTGTCTGGCTGAATCCAGTCCCGGTGCGGGCATCTCCAGATTGGAACGCGCTGCCACCCCGCGTACATGGTCATTGGATCCTCCCCAGTCTGTTATTACAATCCCGTCAAATCCCCAATCATCACGAAGTATATCTTTTAAAAGATGTTTATTCTCATTGGCATAAGTTCCGTTTACCTGGTTATAGCTTGTCATCAGGGCTTTGGCATTACCTTCCTTCACCACAATTTCAAATCCCGTCAGGTAAATCTCCCTCATGGTACGCTCGTCCAATACGGCGTTCATTGCCATTCTGCGCAGTTCCTGGCTATTCACTGCGAAATGTTTTGGGCAGGCATATACCCCCTTGCTTTGAATTCCCCTTACATAAGATGCTGCCATTTTCCCGGCAAGATAGGGATCTTCCGAAAAATATTCGAAGTTTCTTCCGCAAAGAGGGCTCCTTTTGACATTAAGACCCGGTCCTAACAGTACATTGACATCCTGGGCGGCAGCTTCTTCTCCCAGGGCTTCCCCCAACTCCTCCCCCAGCTTTTCATCCCAGCTGTTGGCAATCGTCGCTGCGGTGGGAAAGCAGGTCGCCTTAAGTGACGGATTAAGTCCTAAATGGTCTCCCGTTCCTGCCTGCTTTCGGATACCATGGGGTCCGTCAGCGCAAAAAATTGACGGAATCCCAAGCCTTTTGATTTCCCTTGTGGACCATTCTGATTGTCCGCTTAAAATGGCAGCCTTTTCTTCAACCGTCATTTTACTGATTAAATCCCCATGCTTCATGCCTCTTGCTCCCTCCTGTTCCCAACTGGCATAATCCAGAACTTCATAGCCGGATAACTGATTACTACCTGAACCACTATATTCGCCACGTTTGCAAGTGTAGGCGCAATATTTTGCGGAATCCCCACCGATACAAAAACTGCCTGGCTGTATGCCGGAAGCGCAGCAGATATAAGCACCAGCAGCACCGCCAGAAGAATATATTTCGGCACCGCTTTTCCAAAGTCAGCATTCGACCGAAACACCAGGTTTTTCTGTACAAAGAAATTTACAGTCTGGGCACACGCCGTTGCCGTGAGGAAACTTAAGAATCCGCATAATCCCAGATCCCGTTCCACATTGGTGTAGTGAAAAATCAGAAACTGAAAAGGTCTGTCTGCAAATGCCCGGTACACGAACCCGGTACATACCCACATTACGATAAAATTTGCTGCCGTTGCGCAATTAGAAAGAATATTGAATAAGATAAATTCCCACAACGAGGGATGTCCATCCATCCATTTCCTTACTGCTTTCATCTGTTACCCTCCTTAAAATCTGCTCCAAATGAAGGTCGCATAGCGGGCTATGTAACCTAAATTTGGTGCGCATATACCTGGAAATACTTTTCTGGCTATATGATTCCCGCAGATTATTTACTCTTTATCTCTTCCTCTATAACTTCAATTTTTATAGTATTCTTTTTCTTTTTCAAATAACTTCTTATTATGAAAATCTCCGCCAGCAGAACCACCACAGCAATGACTCCGTCTGCGATATACAGCATCTGCATCCAGGAAGGAATGGTTCCCGGTGTGTACTCCTCATACGCCGCACTATTGACTGTCACATAGAAAATATTTTTTACCGCCTGGCGCATTGCGATTACACTTGTTGCACTTTGATCCGTCATGATTGCTTCGTTCCCGGCAGTTCCCAGCATCAGATCTGTTCCTCCGCGTACTGCACGGTCTGCATCCATATACCCGTAATTGCCAAAGTAATCGGAAATGACCATTCCGCGGTATCCCCACTCTCCTCTTAATATGTCATTCAAAAGTGCTGCACACCCGCCTGCCCATTCTGTACCGAGAAAATTGTAGGAAGACATTACCGCCAGTTTTCCTTTTTCAATATTTTTCACACAATATTCAAAGGGCTTAAAGTAAAGTTCCCTTACGCTCTGTTCATTGAACCAGGTGCATAAAAGGGCATTTCTGTTTATCTCCTGTTCATTCAATACAAAATGCTTTATGTAAGGGTATATCCCTTCTTCTACGGCTGCAGAAACTTCAGCCAAAGCCATTTTACTGCTTAACAGACTGTCTTCCGAATAATATTCAAAATTACGGCCTCCAAAAGCACTCCGGTGTAAGTTCATAGACGGTGCATACCAGCCAACGATATTGTAGTCTGTAAATTCTCTGCTGATTCCCTGTGCTGCTTTTGCCGCCAGCTCTTCATTCCAGGTCTGGGCTATTACGATTTCCGAACAGTATCCGGTTCCAAAGGCACCTAGTGTGCTGGAATTTACGCCAGCCGGTCCGTCTGTATCAAGAGTTCTCAGTTTCTTAACAGAATCTACAGCGGCAGTCTGATGGCCTCCATATGCAATCAGTTCCACCATCTCATCCACGGTCACCTGGTCAAGAAGCTTCTCCCAACGGGGATCATCATACCCGGCTCCTCTTAATTCAAACAATTCCATATCATGATCAGCCCCGGTGATTGGCATCACATCTTCCGGATTGTTATACTCCTCCGGGTTATAAGTTCCATTTCCCTGAACTTCTCCCTGTAGTTCAAAACTTTCCGGCGCTTTTACAGCTTCTTCGTAATTGGCAAATCCATCTGCCCGGGATAAATAAGTCACCTCCCCCTCTGCAAACTCAAGCCTGTTTTCTGCCGCTACTGCATCATCAGAATGAGGATTATCCTTATCGTATACAATCCTGCGATCTGCCTTATACACCTTTTGGTCAATTACATTGTGACTGTCTAAACGAAGGCTGATCTCATAATCACCGGCATCCAGAACATATGCCCCGGCTCCATAAGTGTCATAAGAAGCCATATCCTCGATTGGAAAACTGATTGTCAGTGTCTGGGACTGCCCCGGCTCCAACAAATCCGTTTTATCAAAAGCCGCCAGATTGACACTGGATTTTTCAATTCCTCCATTTACATACGGCGGGGTATAATATAATTCAGCCACTTCTTTTCCGGCTCTATTTCCCGTGTTGGTAACCGTTACATCCACGCTGATGCTGTCTTCGGTGATCTTCAGTTCTCCCATGGTCTGATCAAATGCCGTATAGCTTAAACCATATCCAAAAGGATACATCACCTGGTCATTGTAATTAATCAGCTTTTCTTCTGCTGCTGTCTCATAAAAACGATAACCGGTATAAATGCCTTCTGTATAATTTACAAAAGAAACAATGCCGTCTGCTTTTTCCCATGCTGCTTTTGCTGCCTCTTCCACATTTTCCGTATTGGTATATGCGAAGTGTCCAATATTATTGATATATGGTGTCTGCTTTAAATCTTTCACCCAGGTATCCACTGTTTTACCTGACGGATTCACATTGCCTGCAATAACATTTCCCAGGGCATTGAATCCCGTTGCTCCTGCGCCGGCGCACAGCAGAACACTTTTGATCTGTTCATAATCATTGGTCCAGCCAAGCTCCAGTGGATTAGCGCCGTTATATACTACAATTACATTTTCAAACTCGCCGCATACCATATCAACCAGATCTGCTTCGGTGCGGCTTAGCTCCAGATAAGACTGGCCCGATTCATAATCAGCATATTCCACTGAGTTATTGACATAACTGCCTTTCAGATATTTGGTTCCTATATCCATGGTAGATCCGTCCATAATACTTCCCATATCCTGGGGAAGATCCGTGCCCTCACCGCCGGTACGGGAAAAAACCAGAACCGCCGTGTCTGAAAATGCTTTTGCATTCTCTAAGGTTTTATCCAGATATTCAGAAACCGGTATCTCCGGAAGCGTCCATTCCTGCCCTTCATTAATGCTGATCACCGGGCGGTCTGCACGATAATTCACATAGAGATCAGACAGTTCACTGTTTGTCTCAAATCCCGCATTCGCAAGCCCTTCCAGAATCCCCACTGCTGTAGTTGTATCCACTGTTCCCGAACCGGTGCCTCCATAAATAGGATTTGTAGAAGACCAGCCAAATACATTGATTTTCTGCGGCTCCAGCGGTAAAAAAGAATCCTCATTTTTAGTCAGGACGATGCCTTCTTCGGTTATTTCTTCAATAACCTGTCTGGAATGATCCATATTTTCCTGACTCAGTTCACCTTTATCAGACAACACTACATTTAAGGTGTTATACAAAGCGCCTGATAACATAGTATTTACCACCAGAGCTAAAACCACGATGAATGCCATAAATGACTGAAACCTGATAAATCCTTTCACAGGCTTTTTCCATCTGCCTGCAAGAATCATAACTGCTATCATACATACCAACGCAGCTGCTATTACGATCAGATGTGTCCTGACTAACTGGATGACGCTGATCACGTCCTCCCATGCAACTTCAACATTTCCCATACCTTTTCCCTCCATTATCTTTTTTTGTACTTCTTATGTTGTAAATCCAAAATACCACAAAATAATACAAAATATAATTTCTGGTTCATTTGGTATGCCACAGGGTAAAATTGGTCATTTTTTGCAGCAAAAAACAGCGGATACAAGATACCCGCTGCCTTTTTGCTCTTTACATATAAAACAAAATATCTACCTGAAACCGTTGCTCAGCAGCCTGCATCAGGACATCGCCTTTATACTTGTCCACAATATATTTGATACTTTTCACACCAAAACCATGATAAGCCTTATCCTTTTTGGATGTCACCGGCAGTCCATCTTCAAAAGTGAGCTGTTCACCGCAGTAGTTGTCCACATGAATATGGCATCCCTGTGGTTTCTTCGCCACCAGAATACTGATAATTCTTTTCTCCTCATCTACTTCCTTCATAACACTTTCAATCGCATTGTCCAGCAGATTCCCGAACAGCGCATATAAATCGGTGGTATTTATAAAATTCATAATAGAACCTTCTATCATACAGCTCATCTTTATTCTGTATTCATCACACAGAAGACTTTTCTCTGTTAGCACAAGATCCAGGATATCATTGCCTGTCTGGTAAATATTATCATAAATTGCCACTGCTTCTTTTATCGTTTCAATATACTCCTTCTGCTCTCCCGCGTCATCGATTTTAGAAATCTGGGAAATCCGGTACTTCAGGTCATGGCATTTGATATTAATAATATTGATGTTTTCTCTGGACAGCTTCTGCTGTTCCTTTAAATTGTGCAGCATCGTTTCCATTATTTCATTCTCATGCAGAATCCAGTTCTGTCTAGTCAGATTATATGCAGCAAATATCGCCATGGCACAGCAGAGCACCGCATATAGTTTGCAGAAAACATTTCTTAAAATTCCGGGTTCTCCCTGAAACATCTTGTTGTCTACCAGTACACTGATAAAAATCGCAGTAAGCAGGATTACAAATGCCAGAACCAGCATGCGGCTATCCCGGTCTTTCAGTTCACTTTTTCCTTCATACCTTCTTACCAGAACGAAATATACGAATAATGATATCAGCAAATATGGCAGAAAACGAAAGAACAGGAAATCCGGAACCGGGCTTAATACAATTCCGGTGATCTCCTGAATCATCATGGAAACCGCAAAAGCAATATGCTGCGTGGCATAGGCGCAGATTCCGGCAAACAGGATCTCCTTTGCCTTAACCTGAAAACAGTATCTCATCCCAGCCAAAGTCAAAAAGAACATACTCATATAATATAACGTATAGATGATCGGATTGCCGCCCGGAATGCTTACAAACAGCCGAAACAATAGACTTACGAACACAAAATATACTGCAAAGGATGTGAGCAGCCGCAGTAAAAAATGATGCTTCCGGTTCCACCCTAATATAAAAAAGGCTTCTACAATAATCAATTGTAAAGAAAAGCGCACACATGAGATAAACTGCATATCTTCCATCCCTACATCCCTCCTATGTATTTCATCAGGTCCTCTTTAAATTCCTTTTTCCGCTGTCTGCTTAAGGGGAGCTGTATCTGATCGACCCATACCATATCTTTTGATACCTTTGTTACATATTTCAGGTTGACCAGACAGCCGCTGATACATTTCGAGAATGCTTCCGTCTTCAGTTTTTCTTCCGTGGAGATCATAGTTCCTCTTACACGATAGGCATCTCCTTTTGTATGGTAAACCAGGTAATTTTTATCTTTTTCAATATAGGTGATCTGTGAAACCCGCAGCTTCACCACAATCTCCTCTGTATCAATTACAAGTTCCTTTTCCGTATTCAATATGGAAAAACGAAGTGCTTTTTTTAATTTATCCGTAAAGACATAATATTCCACCGGTTTTACAATAAAGTCAATGGCATTCACTTCATAACCCTTTATGGCATACTGCGCCATATTGGTCACAAAGACAATCCCCAGGGTCTGGTCCTTTTCCCGAATTCTCCTGGCTGCCTCCAGACCGTCCAGATGGGGCATTTCAATATCTAAAAAAACAACATCCAGATTTCCATCATATTCTTCTACAAAGTTCAGTCCGTTGCGATATTCTGTGATCGAGAAATTCATGTTTTCCTGCATACCATATTTTTTTAAATATGATTTCATTAACTCCAGATGCCGGACATCATCGTCCACCAATGCAATCCTAATCATGATACTCCCCTTTCCGTTTAATAAAACTTAGGTTTATATTATCATTAGTTATCTTATAAGTCAAAGGGTCAGCATCCTTTTAGGTATCAATGACTATTACAAAATCACAAGAAATTTATATTGAAATAATCATGCCCCGGTATAATTAAAATTTCGCTATTTTTTCTGAAGCATACTGAAGAATCAGAGCCGCATCATCACTATCTGAAGATCCGTCACAGTTCACATCTGCCACCTTTCCCTGTTCTTCTGTCAGAACGTTAAGTTCAGCCGCATATATCAGCACTTCTGCTGAATCCTCCGTATCCACTGTTCCATCTAGATTCACATCCCCCATTAGGCGGGCTTTCAAGATCTCGTTGACTAACATCTTCAATGTTTCTCCTACTGTGTCGGCATCTGCATCTTCCCTATCATATACACCCTGTGATTCATCTGCTGCCGCCTGGAGTCCCGCAATACTTTCTTCCAGATATTTATCTGATTCGTTCAGAATTTCACCTGATTTTTCCAATGCATTTCTTAACTCCTCTTTATTCGCTTTCCGCACAAGTGATGCCATAGCTTCAGCCAGAGAATTGTAAGCTTCACTAATTTCCTTATCTGCAGCCTGGCTGTCTGCATCTACCTTCTTCGCAGCCTCGATAACAGATTTCAGCTTTTCAATACTTGAAGACGTATACTGATCTTCGTTCTTAAGCAGCTCCGCTGCTTTCCTGATCAGAATTCTCAGACGGGTGTTCTCTTCTTTCAACAACATGCTAGTCACTACGTCCATGAGCTTTCTTGACGCACTGTTCACAGTCTCCTGGTCTGCACTGGATTCCTGATATACACGCTGTGCCTCTGCCAGTGCAGTCCTCACAGCTTCCACGCTTTCCGAAGTATATTCTCTTATTGCATCTTCGTCAGCCAGAATCATTTCTACGCCTTCTATTGCTGCTTTCAGTCCTATCTTCTGCACACCATTCTCCAACAGGTTGCATGCAGTAATCAACTCCAGGAATGCATTGTCAATTTCATTCTGGCTCGCATCAGGTTTTTCCAGCAGGGCCCTTGCATTATCAAGAGCTTCCTGAACTGCCTGCCACGTTTCTGCAGTGTAGCAATTATTTTCTATTTGTTGTGCTTCCATCTTCTCTGCCATGGCAACAACCAGTTCCAGGCTTTTTCGGATGCCCCCATCTTCACCATACTGTGCCGTAACAACAGTGTTATTTGCCGGCATAATAAACAAAGTTACATTATCCTGAGCATTTTCAAAACTTCCACCATCGCTGCTCATCCAACCTGCAAATTTTTTCCCATCAAGTGTATCCTCTGCCGAAATCTCAACTTCTGTCCCTGCCTCATATTCACCGCTGCCGATTCCATTAACTACTGAAAGGAAATATTTCCCCTCCTGCTTTACAGTGATTGTAAATGATGCCTGCTGTCCATTATTTCTTATGAAGATTTCTTTAAGACCCACTTCGACTATATCAAATCCACTCTCATACATACTGCTGTTCATCGGGATGACATTTGTACTACCATCGCTGTAGGTCTCTGTGAGTTCTCCGCCTAACAGAGATATCTCTCCCTCATATCCCGGCCGATATTCAATTATATTCGGGAGTTTTGTTATCTCAATACCTGTTAATTCAGAAACTTGCTGTGAAGCATCTGCTAATTCCGTATAGGTCACTTTCCACAGCTCCAAATAGGATTTATCCTGACCTTGTCCATTATGATATACGCTGATACTCTTCGCATTATTATTCATTCCTTCCACTGCATAAATCTCTTCATGAAATCCATTTCTCGAAAGTATAACTTCTTCTTCCCTTTCTTCACCTGTTATCTCATCCTTGATAATGACCCTAAAATCAGCTGAATCTTCTTTGTTCGCCCCTTCTATCGAAAACGATGTGAAATTGCCCTTAAACTCAACGTATGCTCCCTTCACAGTCGTATCGATATGATCCTTCCTCACCATCCAATCGCCTTTTCCCGAATCAAAATCTCCACTATCTTTTACACCTTCGTGATCGTATACTTGCCATTTTTCTCCCCTGTTTGCCTGAGATGGGACATATTCTCCTGTCTCTTCCATAAGCTGCAGACTTTCATGTGCCTCCAAGAGCTCATTTGTTGCCTGGATAATCTTGCTTTGGCTGCCTGTATCACTTTCCAGTTTCTCCATTGCACGATAATATGAATTGTAAAACTCCATCCATGAATCCTTCGTATATTTAGCAGCGATTTCCTCATCATTTACGATATCTGATGCAACCTTAACCGCTGTCCCTAATGCTGACTTATCCAAGATATCTACACCTTCACTAATTTCAACAGTTTCTGTTTTTTCCAGGCCTTTTTCATCTTTCATCTTTAATGATAGCTGTCCGATATTATGCTCTGAAAGAATAAATGCTGCTTTTGCCTGACCATTTTCTTCTACCTTTACTTGTCTGAGCCCGATCATATCTCCGTTTTCGTTACTAATCTGTAACAATACCTGTTCTCCTGAAGTAAATCCTCCTGCTGCTATCGTCAGAAGACGGTCTTCACTTGTGTAGGTATAAATAACTCCATTGTTCGATTCATCCAGGATTGTAACTTCTTTCTGTACGATATTCTTACCATTTATCAAATATGGGTAGGCATACGGTTGTCCGCTTTCTTTTCCGTAAACATAAACCTCAAGCCTTTTGCTCTCACTGTTTTCCGGTGTTTTAATACTAAGCTGCACATTCTCACCGTTCCCTGATGCTAACGTTATATCTTCTTTAGTCAGCATTTCCAGTTGGAGTACACCTTCATTTCCGCTTATCAAAACAGCCGCTGTAATATCTATAGGCTCTGCCTGATTGCTCTTCAGTGGAACTTCTATCTTAAGCTCTTTCCCGGATGTCAGCTCTGTAACCCTCACATTGTTATCCGTAACAGTAATCGGTTCTGTGACAACATCATTAATCTCACCTTCTGCCTTAGTGAATACCTTAAATGCATCAATGATCACATAATCTCCACTTATGCGAGTTAGACGAAGTGTATAATCGCCCTGAGGAAAAACATTAGAATTAAAAATTAACTGCGCATCCTTCTTTCCCTCTATGTATGCGCTGCATGTGGATTCCTGAACCTGCTCACCAGTCTCATCTACGATCACAATTTTGTATTCACCCAAATTACTCTCCATTCGGCTGAAAAGTTTAATCTGTGTTCCGTAAAATGGGACTTCCACACTGATATCATCAACATCTTCTGCAAACCCTACATTCATGGCAGTCAGAGTCTTGTCTATACAATTTAATGCATTTGATGCATTATTGTCTGGCGTAGATTCTTCCCATGTACCCCCACTGTATTTTATAACAGAATCCTGGTCATCGATGATTTTTTCACTTCCTGTCTTCATAAAGTTTAAGCTTACCGTCAGCTGATTCCTCACCAATTTGATATTTACAATGTTTCCTTCTTCGATCTCATTATATTTTGAAACAAATGAAGACTTTTCCCCTATTGTTTCTCCATTCAAGCTCTTTAGCACATCTCCTGCCTTAAATCCATAAATGGCTGCTTGTGAATCCTGCAACACTTTTTCCATGTATACTCCATCCACTCCACCTGCTCCTGTAGATGACATAATTGCATCATCAACAATGCTAATAGTCGCGCCGAGCCAATCTTCGCGCTCTAACATATCTTGATTCCCATCTGCTTCTGTTTTTTCATAAACAGGAGCCTTATATTCACAGCCCGGTTTTCCAAACTGATTCATCGGGAAATTTTTGAAGTTGACTTTCCCCATGCTTTCTGTATTCATTACTGTATAGTCATTTGATGATGTGTCTTTAAACAGGGGATTCGCATTCACTGAATTTACATCATAGCCCAAATTTGTCCAAAAATCAGGGTATGATGCTGTCATTCCCGGATCATAGAACCAGTTATTATCTATTCTGTCTTCACTTACTCTAAAACGATATTCATCTGTCGTTGCGAGTGAATATGGATTGCCCTTGACAACGATGTTTCGTTCAATCACATCATAAGAGTCTTCATAAGTGCAGTGCAAATTAATCTGTCCATTTACGAGAATATTATTATAAACCTCCCTGTGGAATCCTTCTCGTAACTTGATCCCCATATTCAGGCAGAGATTATTATATATCTTATAATTCGTAGATCCGTCATCCAAATCGATTCCAAATGTCGAACCGCCGTCAAGTCTTCCGCCAAAATGCATTCTGTTGTCATGAATCTCAATTGGCTCTATCACGTCCAGTAGACTGTATGGTTCTTTCGCTGCGCCATTCCATCCCTGTGTATCATACCCACCTAAAGACCAGAATCTGTCTCTTCCCCATGAATTGAACATTCCGTGATCATCTGTTTCCTTCTGTACATCAAAGATATCATTATATGCCAGTTCGTGTCCTCCAAAAGTCCCATCACCGATGTTGATCCCTGCTCTCGGTCCATCATGCAGGGTATTGTGGAGTATCTGGATCTTATATGCTACAGACAGCGCTACCTGACTCGACTGCTTTTCCCAGATACCCACATTCTGAATATGGTTGTTTGAAATCACAGCTTCTCGTGGATAATGTTCTTTCGCCGGCCCTTTAGTTGTGTCTTCTATAGTCGTTTTATGGACATAAGCGTTCTCTACTTCTGGTCTCAGAGGGTTTGTATATTCCCAAAATGATGGTTCTCGGCAGGAATCTGGAAATCCAACGACCTGCACACCTGAAGAGCCAATATTGATGATCTCATTATTATCAATAAGAACATTTTTGGAATGTCCTGAAAGAAAAACCCCGTTACCACCGATATTGCGTATCATACCGTTTTTAAATGTGACATCCTCTGCATTCTGAATGAACAGAGCACCTGAACGTACTACACACCAGTCACTGCGCATCAATGGCACATACGTTCCCGTAAACATTGTTCTTTTTGTATTCTCAAGTGTAATGCCGTCGAATGTGAGGTTTCTTACCTGCTCACCATCTTCTACTCCCTCAACATGAAGAATTTCTTCCGTGACTGCTCCTTCGACCACAGAGTTTTCCAGGTCTGTCCCTTCCCGGGGATAAACATATAATTTTTTTTTCGCATAATCATAGTACCATTCCCCAGGACTATCCAATTCTTCAAAAATATTTTCAACCATGATGGTGGATGAAAGCATTTCTGAACCCCGGTTATTATCTCCGACCCACTCATAAGTTAGTCCGAGTGATGAATTATCTTTTCCCTTTATTTTATAGGAGTTCCCTCCCCACTTCTTCTGGTGAAGCGATCGGATATAACCTCCTGCGGGATCACTCCAGTTTTTACTGCGGGCTTTGACTTCTTCCAACGTAGCAGATCCCTGGAGCACCTGTTCAGGATCATAATTGGGATATCTCGACAGAATTTGCTGTTCTCCGTCTATAAATAGCTGATCGATTTCCTGTCCTGATTCCACCGAAGCCACTTTGATACTATCACTATAATTTTCCCATGTTAGATCTGTTAATGTCTTAGCACCTGTCAGGACTGCATGATCACCTACATATGTTACATTACTGTCTTTCGCATCAAATACAATCGGTTCCCCTACAAAGTACTTTCCTTCTCCAATACTAACTCTGACATTGTGAGTGTCTGAGCTCAGCTCCCTTGCCGCCTCTCTTGCCTTATCAAGGGTTGCATATGGTTTTGTTTCTGATCCATCTCCGTCAGTATTGCTTCCATTTACCGCAACATAAATATCATATCCGGAAATCTTATCTTCTTTTTCTTTTGCAGCAACATTTTCTAAAGAAATGCTTGAAGCGGATATTGCCAAACTTAATAAAAACAAACAAATTTTTTTTGAATTCAATTCTTTTCTCCCTTCATTACCACCGTTCTCATCGTTCTTCTGACCATGGCTTCCTTCCGTTTAGATTACCAATATTCTCCCTATTCCAGAAATCGTCTTTTTCCTTCTACACCACCACGACCGGCATACTGCCTGACAGCATTACCGCAAACTTCTCCTGCTTTGGACTTATTTGCCGTTATTCTGTTAATATTTTAGCATGGAATTTTACAAAGATTATAGGACAATTTTAGGTTTGTTTATTACTATTTGTGGATATTTTTTATGTTTTAGAATAATCTTTAGAATTTATGACTATTTCAAAGTTTTTTGCCTGTATTCTTGATGATGTAGATAGAAAATCGGAATTGATAATTGAAAAAACAGAAATTACTCAAAAATCAGATCTGCCATTGAAAAACTCTGATACTTATAACTAAAATATCTTCCTGATTCAGATACATTTCTTCTGAATCAGGAAGATATTTTCGATAGCCAAAACACGTTTCATGAATTTTTACGATTACTCTGTTACATTTTACTGCATCAATCGCAATGACAATCATCAGACATATCAATGAATTTTACCTATACACGTTCTGCCCGAATTGCTTTTTCTTAAAATAATGAGCATATCTTCATAACATGGCGTAAGTTACAGTTGTTTTCCATCTTGTTTCCAAACCGCCTGATATTCCTCTTTGTTTTGAAGATCAATAATTCTGGGACTGGAATTTTCACGGCTGAGCCCAAGTGGGGAAACATCCAGCTCTATATTCGTGGGAAGATAAATAACATATTTTTCATCATCATGTGCACAGCGGATTTCAGGCATATTATGAAGTAATTCCAAATCTGCTGTACATCCGTCCGGGAACAGTTTTTCGAATGTCTCTTTCAAAAAATGCATATCATTTGCTCCTTCAAATTGCAATGCTTCATGCCAGTCAAATGGAAGAGCAAATCCGGCACCCTTGCGGATAAAGGAATCAAAACTCTCCCCGTTATGATGCCAGCTCCAGATTCCGTGGGCACCATAGGAAACTCCTGCTCCTGCACCAGACAACACGGACTGCCATGCAGCCATCCTTACTTCCCGGCGGGTAAATCGTATCTGTCCGGGTGATGCAATTTGTACATAGCACGGTTCCGTGTTAATCATGGGTTTCCCGTACCCCTCTGCCAGCATTGCTGCCGGTATATCATATGCAAAATGCTGTCCCTTGCGGAAATGTCCCGACTGGTACGTGAAGAAATCAGCCATTTCCTCCAACTCTGAGGGAATATCCCTGCTCTCACCGCATATATGGAATGTATATAAAGCATTCGGATCAGTTTTCTTTGCGGTTTCAAAAACTTTTTTATAATACCGGAATGTCTCCGGCTGTGGGAAATCTGTATCACCACTCAAGAACAGGTGTCATGCCATACTCCTGAAGCACCTTCAGTTTTTCTTCAGCAGTATCAAAGTAACTTTCATTTATCCTGGAATAGTCAAATTTAAATTTTGCTCCCCGTTCTTCTCCATCCTTAGAAATGGGGAACGGATAGAGGTTCAAATCATCACCACTGGAATCCCACTGCTTTAGTATGTTAATCTGGATACAGTTGAATCCCTGTTCATACCGGCAATAGCGCCAATCCTTTATGCTGATATTGGTAAATGCGCTCCAGCATGTATCCGCAAGGTAAAAAAATGGTGCGCTATCCTTAAAAATCCTGTTATTTTCAATCTGAAACATATCTTCTCCTCCATTGTATAGTATCCCGTGTTACATCTTTTATTTATAAAACTGATTTCTTTCTACCTGCCGCTAAGACCAGAACCACAACGATAACCGCCGCCATAACCGCATACATCCAGCCTGCATTTCTCATTACCGCCGCAGGTGTATCCCCCATGTATCCCGCAATAAACGGTGCGCAGAACGCTCAATACTTGCCTCAGTTGCCGTACCGATTCCTTCCGCAACAAACAGCTGCGCCAGTTTTACGCCAAATATAGTAGCCCCTACCAGGAAAAAGAAAAACAGTACTGCCAAAGAAAGAACAGTTCCAAGCCCCGAAATTGGGGTTTAGCTGAGGAAGGGACGCTTTGTAAATGATAGGTAGTGTACGGAAAGAGAAGGGGGCGGGATATAGTTTATTGATACAAAGCTGGTTTTCTCAGCATGATGGGACCCTGGGGTTGTGGCATGCTGAACGTGATTGGCGTAAAGCTACTGATATAAAGCAACTGATCTTGTGACTGTGATTTGTTTTTCATTCTGTGATTTCATTCCAGAACTAAAGAGTAAACTTTCATCTTCTTTTACGCATAAACAGCCCAAAATATACTGCGCTGTATCCAATAAAGAACAGCCAGCCACAACCCTGGGGTTCCAAAATGCTGAGAAAACCAGCTTTGTAACGATAAACTGAAACTCGGAAAGATGGGCGTGGGAAACTGGTATGGGCGGAGGAAGCGTAGAGCAGAGCTGAGTATTTACTTACCTTTTCGGAGTGTTTTTTGGCGGATAGTATTCGACTGGCTCCCATCGGATACTAAGCGGGCAGTGAGCTGCGAAAT
>OASR01000015.1_pt1 | contig 154919 bp, 107 predicted proteins | sample 1475751 | NCBI WGS metagenome assembly OASR01 (sample SAMEA2579907, study PRJEB22360) | human gut metagenome | biome: human gut; feature: human-associated habitat; material: faeces | place: Denmark | collected 2008/2010 | reverse complement strand
TTCCTCCGCCCATACCAGTTTCCCACACCCATCTTTCCGAGATTCAGTTTATCGCCTCAAAGCTGGTTTTCTCAGTATTTTGGAACCCCTGGGCTGTGGCTGGCTGGACGCTATTGGCGTAAAACAACTGATGTATAGCAACTGATCATGAGACCGTGTAGTGCCTGTCTATACGAAATCCCTCTGCATAAAAAGCCTGCTCGGTACAAAGGCTCTCTGTATAAAGAGTGATCCGCCCGTTCTTCTGCTCATAAGGAAACACTTCTCCTGTCCGCATGGAGCGGATTTCCCGGATATCTGTATCTAGGTCAAGTGTTAGTATAGATGGGAGACAGGGTTTTTCTTCGTACAGATAAAATGCGTATATAGCAGAGGATTTTTTTGTATACTTGATCCTTTCCTGGAAATAGGGTGGTATGATTGATGTCTCATAGATTCCCTCTCCGAACAGAGACAGCCATCGTCCCAGGTCTTTCATGGAGTTTATGGCAGGTTTCGGCAGCTCGCCATCGGGCTGGGGAGCGATATTAAGCGCCAGGTTACCGCCTTTGCTCACCACGTCCAGAAGCATATGGACAAGTTCCCTACCGGTTTTAAAGTGATCGGTATAATGAAAAGAAAATTTTTCCCCAACCGTAGCGCAGGTTTCCCAGGGGACGAACAGAGGCTGGTCGGGAATCTGCTTTTCCGGAGTGATTATATTTTCGTAAGGTCCTCCCACACAGCGGTCACAGACGATCAGGTGAGGCTGGGTGGTGCTGCGCAGGGTTTCCACTACTTTCTCCAGATGGATGTCCTGGTTCAGATTATCACTGCTGACCCAACCGCCATCCAGCCAAAGCACATCTATTTTTCCATAGTTTCTTCCCAGTTCCAGTATTTGCCGGTGTGTAAATTCTATAAATTTTTCCCAGAGTTCAGGATGTTCGTTCACATTATAATTTACATTTCGGGATGGTGCTGTGCCAAATTCTCTGTGCCAGTAGTAGTCACAGTTCCAGTCGGGTTTGGAGAAGTAAGCAGAGATGGCTAGACCTTCTTTGCGGAATGCATCATACAAAGACCCGGCAATGTCTGCATAGGGTGAGGTATGAAACGGGCAGGATTCGTGGGTGATTTTGTAATCGGTAGTGTCTGTGTCAAACATGCAGAATCCATCGTGATGTTTGTTGGTAAACAGGAGATACCGGAAACCGCACTCCTTTGCCAGGGATGCCCAGCGGTCCGGGCGAAATTTTACCGGATTGAAAGTCTTATTTGCATTCCGATACTGTTCTTTAAAAGTGGGAATGTCCGTCCAGTCCACGTCCTCCTGGGACCAGGATCCGTCTCCGTCTGAGAGCGGCCAGGATTCATAAGTGCCCAGCTGGCAGCCGGGTGCCCAGTGCATCATAATTCCCAGCTTTAATCCCATAAACCATTGAATGTGTTCCCGGACAGCCGGGCTGTCTGCAGGAACATATTTTTGGGCATCGGTATAGGTGTGTATTCCATTTGTTACTACTTGTTCTTTCATGATCAGTTACCTCCATATATTTAGTTTAGTTGTTGTCAAAAGTGATACGGGCAGTGAGAACGCCGGCGGAGTTTTTTCGGTAAGTCAGTCCGCTTTCCCCCTTAAAATTTAGCTGGATCCGCTCATTGATATTACGGATGCCAAATCCGTTGGAAACTTTCAGGGAGGTATCCCCGGAGTGGTCCAGAAACTTATTGAGTTCTCCTGCATCGCAGCCTACCCCGTCATCTGTAATGTCAATAATTACGCCATGGGATGACCGGTAGATATGAACCTGAATGTGCAGATCTTGATCGCTTTCCACCAGCCCATGGGAAATGGAGTTCTCAATCAGAGGCTGCAGAGTGAATTTGGGGATGTATACGGAATTCAGGTCTTCTGTTGTGTCTATATCCAGCATTAGTTTCTGAGAATGCCGCAGCTGCTGGATGTTGATATATTCCTGGATATTTTCCAGTTCACTTAAGACAGGGACAAGTTTATCCGGGTCCGTAATGCTGTACCGCATCAGGTTTGCAATGGACGATACAATTTCTGCGATGCTGTCTTCATTTTTTGAAAGCGCCATCCAGTTAACAATATCCATGGCATTAAAGATAAAATGGGGATTGATTTGTGCCTGAAGAGCCCGCAGCTCGGACCGCTTCTGCTGTTCCGTCTGGGTCTGAATATCCCGGATCAGCTGGTTGTTGTGGGTGATCAGCTGTGAAAAGCTGTCGCAGAGCATGACGATTTCCTTATCTTTGGAAAAATGCAGGGTGTCTACCGAAAAATTCCTGGTATCATGTATGGTGCTGATGGTCTTTGCCATACGGATTATCGGGCGTGTGAAACGATTGGAAATCAGGTAAATACCGCCCATCAAAACCAAAAAGATCATTAGTACAAACAGCAGATAAAAGCGCATCAGGTGATTTAGCTGAGACTGGATATCCTGGTATGGGGTCAGAAATAATATTTTCAGATCATATCGTTCCAGGGAGTTCAGACTCATTACATACCGCTGATTATTCAGTGCTACAATCTCTCCGCCAAATGCCTTTCTGGCCATGAACCGGTCACAGGCTTCCTGGTAAAGGGCTTCCTGAACATTGCTTGAAAATAAGAGCTCCTGCTGGCTGGTAAAAATGGCATAGCCGCTGTTCACACTGATTGGCTCCAGGGCAAAGGTACGTGCCAGATCTTTGGATGCAATACTGATTACCATTACCCCCTGACCTTCTTTGGAATAAGGTCCTGTATAGTAGTTATTATGTATGATCTGTGCAAAACAGAAATTATTCGTCTGGGGATCCAGGAAGATGCGGCTCCTTTTACCGGATTCCATTAACTGCAGATACCAGTCCTCTTTTTTTACTTCGGTATCGGCAAAGATGTTGCTGGAAGAGACAAAAGGATTGGTATTCAGTGTCTCACTTCGGAAAAATTTTGAAATGGGCAGGTGGTCGTTGAGAAACAGTGTGTTTTTCAGATACAGGCTGCTTCCCAGAATCTGATCAGTGGAATAATGAGAGAACTGGTTGGTAATGGACTGCTGGATTTTAATTTGTTCCAGAGCGTCAGTGACCTGACCGGTACTTAAGTATATGCCGATGGCTTCATCTCCAATGATCCGCAAGGAGGTCTGTCGTATAGAATCCAGGAAACTTTCAACCATATTTGAATTCATCGACACTGCTGATTTCTGATAGCGCATTATTTCAGTCTCATATCCCTGACGGAAGAGAATGAAGATAAAGGCGTAGGATAAGAGCGTAATGACTAAGATTCCGCAGGAAAACGCTAAAAATATTTTCTTTTTTATTCCCATGTTTATACCGTCCGGTCAGATGCTTTTTTCAGGTTCAGCGATTTTTGAATACATAAGTTACGGTACTCGCTGGGTTTCATGTTCATCTGCTTCTTAAAATATTTTGCAAAATATCTGGAATCCTCGTATCCGGATTTCAGGGCTACTTCCGAAATAGGATACTGCACGTCACTGAGCAGTTCTTTTGCCCTCTCCATGCGCAGATTTGTCAGATAAGTACTCAGATTTTCGCAGGTGGACTGCTTAAAAATAGTGCTCAGATAAGAGATAGATACATTCATGGAATCCGCCAGGTACGAGATATTAAATGCCGGAGAATCAAAATGTTTCCCCATGTATTCCCGTGCCGTCTCCACCAGCGTGTCGGTACTTGCGTGGCGCTGTCTGCTGCTGGCTGTCATGACATCGCTGTAACGGGTGATGATAAAATTAATTTTTTCCTCAGGGTTTGGCAGATCGTAAAACTGGCTCAGCGTCTTGGACCTGGATGTTTCTATTACAGGCTGAGAAATATTGAGCTGTTCAAAATAGGAAAACAGATAATTCAGAAGCTGGGTTCCAAGTGCATTGCCTTCCTGGCTTTTCATAGGACCGAAGTAATCTTCGGAAGAAAAATAACAATCAAAAAATGTCAAATCACATTCTCTTAGTGCGGTAAGGATCTCATCCTTTAAGGAGGGGCTCCATGATTTTAAATAAGTGTCCTTTCGGAATTTCTTTTCCTGGTTGATTCGCAGCAGCAGTTCCTCCAGGTCTTGCAGCTTTTGTCTTGTTACCGGCTTTAAAATGTAATCGGTTACCCCGTACTGGATTGCTTTTTGCGCATAGGTAAATTCTCCATGTGCACTTAACAGAATCAGTTTTATTTCCCAGTTCTGCAAAAAAATCTCTTTCGCCAGTTCCAGACCATCCATCACAGGCATCTTGATATCCGATATAATAACGTCCGGAGGAGAAAGCTCTATCAGTTCCAGGGCGTCTTTTCCATTAGAAGCAGTCCCGGTCAGAGTACCGTCAAAACGCTTCCAGTCCAGCATGGATATCAGGCCTTCCACAGCGTACTTTTCATCATCAATTAATAATATATTCATAATTCTCCCTTCTTTCATACAGACCCCAAAGCCTGTTATAACCTTATATTTGATCAATTTGCACGCTTGTGCTATTCAAAAATCAGCAGCTAGAACGCTGTTCTCACTTGATTCCGGAAGCATATGAAGCAGAATTATGCTAATTCAAAATCAATTGTGTGAACTTTGTCTGAACTTTGTTCCATTTTTAGATTATAACGGATTTTATAGGAAGAGACAAGTAAGCGTGGCAAACGCAGAAAAATAGTGCACCTTATCAAAAAAAAGTCAAGTTGTTCTGTCGGGGTCGGTACTTGTATAATAGAAAAGGTAATAGAACCGGGGACATGTACAGAAGTTGCTTAACGAACGTCCACTGGACGTTCAACAATCCTCGCGACAGTAACCAAATGGACGCGCCAGCGTGTCCCTTTGGCTCGTTGTTCGCGGATATGAAAGGAACCCTGAGATGGTCAGGGGATGGAAAGGAGGATAAAATGCATATGAAAACAAACGGTAACAGAGCCGGAGAATCCGGTGCCGCCAGAAAGAGAATGCTTTATTTTAAGAAAAATCTGCCTTTGACTCTGATGGCACTTCCGGCAGTTGTAATTATGATTTTGTTCAGATATCTGCCTTTAAGCGGAATTCTTTTGGCATTTAAGAAATTTAATGTTCGAAAAGGGATTTTTGGCAGTGAATACATAGGATTAGACAACTTTAAGTTTTTATTTAAAAGCTCAGATGCATTTATCATTACAAGAAACACACTGCTTTACAATATCTTATTTCTGGTCATTGACCTGGTGATTGCGGTTGCAATTGCCATAGTGCTGAATGAACTGTGGAATAAGAGGAGATCAAAGGTTTTCCAGACCATATTTATGGCACCTTATTTTTTATCCTGGGTAGTGGTTTCTTTTGTAGGGTTTGCACTGTTAAGCGTGGATAACGGATTGTTTAACCGGTTATTGGAGCTGTTCGGTAAGGAGGGGGTCAACTGGTACAGCGATCCGAAGTACTGGCCGGTTATCCTTGTAATTGTCCAGATCTGGAAAACAGTAGGATATTCTACCGTTATGTATCTGGGATGCCTGACGGGGATTCCGGGGGATTACTATGAAGCCGCGGTCATGGATGGCGCCACGAAATGGCAGCAGATCCGCTATATTACCATACCATGTATGCGCTCTATGATGATAATCCTGTCCATTTTGGCAATCGGAAAAATCTTTTTTGCCGATTTCGGGCTGTTCTATCAGATGCCGAGAAATAACGGACCGTTATTCCCGGTGACAAACGTTATCGATACTTATTTATACCGTGCGCTGAAGGAAACGGGCAATATCGGAATGGCAACGGCTGCAAACCTTTACCAGTCCGTAGTGGGATGTGTACTGGTGGTGGTTTCCAATATGTTTGTAAGAAAAATAGATAAAGAAAGTGCACTGTTTTAAGGGAGGGAATCGGCATGAGTGCTTCAAAGAAAAGAAAGAAAGAGGAGCTGCTGGAATCCAATCCGGATTTTAACCGGATATCGGGGAAGTCCAATGCCATCTGGAATATTCTCCTGACGGTTATGGCATTGTCCTGTGTGCTGCCGCTGCTTCTGGTGGTAATTGTGTCTTTCAGCAGCGAAAACAGTATCTATCAGAACGGATACAGCTTTTTTCCATCCGAACTGAGCCTGGAAGCATACCGGTATTTCTTCCGCCTGGGAGACCAGATCGTCCGGTCATATGGAGTGACTATTTTCGTCACGGTCTTTGGCACATTGTTCAGCGTGTTTATCACCTGCCTGTTTGCCTATGTACTATCCAGGTCAGATTACCGTTATAACAAAATATTAACGTATATGATGCTGTTTACGATGTTGTTTAACGGGGGAATGGTACCAAGCTATATTGTGAATACCCAATTTCTGCATCTGGGTAATTCCATATGGTCACTGATACTCCCAATGAGTTTTAATGCTTTTTATGTGGTAGTACTGCGAACCTTTTATAAGAGCATACCAATGGAGATTATTGAAGCGGCGAGGATCGATGGATCCGGTGAATTCAATACTTTCCTGAAAGTGGTATTTCCATTGTCAAAACCGGGAATAGCCACGATTTCCCTGTTTACCATGATTGCCTATTGGAACGACTGGTTCCTGGGGATGCTTTATATCATGGATCAGAAAAAATACCCGATCCAGACCTTGCTGTGGAGCGTGCAAAACAGCCTGGAATCGGTAAAGCAGTCGGCATCCAACGCCCTGGAGTATGCGGAGGTTGCAAAGTCCGCACCTACTGACAGCGGGCGTATGGCGCTGACGGTATTAGTTGTGATACCTATTCTGCTGGCTTATCCATTCTTCCAGAAATACTTTGTAAAAGGATTGACGGTTGGAGGAGTGAAGGGCTGACAGATAGTATATAAAAAGATTAGTTTAAGGAGGAACAGGTATGAAAAGAAAGACAATCGCAGCTGTACTGGCTATCTCTATGGCAGCTGCACTGCTGGGAGGGTGCGGGGGCACTGGAGAGACAGGTTCTGCGGCTTCTGAGACAAATGCCAAAGGCACGGAACAAGGGGCAGCGGAGTCAAAAGGCTCAGAAGCTGGGTCATCAGATTCAAAGGATACAGATGATGGAGCATCAAACTCATCAGACACAAAAGATGCGGCTTCAGAGTCTAAGACGTCTGGTTCGGATGACATTGTAAAATTAAAATGGTATATGTCCATCAACCCCGTAGCACCGGACACCGATAAGGTGATTGAAAAATTAAATGAATACACCAGAGATAAAATTGGGGTTGAAATTGACTATCAGGTCATTGCCAATCCCGATTATAAAGAGAAGATGCCTACGTATATTAATTCCGGAGAATACTTTGATATCTGCTTTACTGCTAACTGGACCACAAATTATGCCCAGTTTGCCACAAGAGATGCGTTTATGGATATCACGGACCTGCTGCCTCAGTATGCGAAAGATACCTATGACTTTATTCCCAAGGAGGAATGGGATGCGGTAAAGGTAGACGGCAAGATATACGGAGTACCCTCTTATAAAGAAATGGGCTGGCAGGGTTCCATCTATGCAAACAGTGATATGGCAAAAGAATATGGTATCGATTTGAGTAAGGTTAAAACGTTAAATGACTATACAGAAGTTTTAAAAACCGTCAAAGAAAAATCCCAGGCAGAAGGAAAAAATGTGATTGGGTTATCAGGACTTAACAGTGGATTCCAGCTGGGTGTTCCCTTTGAATCCCTGACAGGTACGCCTACTTTACCGGGTGCATCTGCAATTCCAGAAACGAACCTCTTCGCAGACCAGGAGGAAGTGTTCAACCAGTATGCCACACCGGAATATATGGAATATTGCAAGATGATTCACGGATGGTATCAGAATGGCTACATCTCCAAGGACCCGGTACAGTATGATTCTGACATTGCAAACAGAGATAACGATTTTAACAACGGAAATCTGTTTTCCTATGTGACAGCAAATGCCCCCGGTGCGGCACAGATGCTGGAGACAACGGCGGGACACGGAATTACAGCCATCGACCTGACTATGCCGATATTTGAAACGAGAAGCGCTCTTGGTGGACTGCTTGCAATTTCATCCGGAAGCGAACATCCGGAAAAAGCCCTGGAATTCATTAACCTGTTGAATACAGACCAGTATGTGGGAACTTTAATCCGCCATGGTATTGAAGGAGAACATTATACAGCAGTGGGTGACAACCAGATTGACCGGACTATGGGCGGTACACTTTCACCGGATAAGAACGGCTATGATTACACTTTTGGATGGCAGTTTGGAACGCCGTTCAATCAGAAATGGGATATCTCATATCCTGAAAATATTGTAGAATTGTTCGAGGAATACAACGGCAAGAGCATTACAGCAAAACACAATGGATTTATGGTTGATACTACTACGGTAGAAACGGTAATTGCTTCTGTGACAAACGTGGTGGCACAGTATGGACCGGCGCTGGAATCCGGTATGGTAGATCCCGAGGAAAAGATTCCGGAATTCCTGAAACAACTGGAGGAAAACGGTGTGGATGAGCTGTTAAATGAGATCAGCAGCCAGATTAAGGACCAGAAATAAAATGAAAGAAGGGAAGGGAAAACCAAATATAGTATTTATCCTGACGGATGACCAGGGGGCATGGGCAATGCACTGTGCTGGAAATGAAGAAATCAGAACACCGAATCTGGACCGTCTTGCAAAAGAAGGAATGAGGTTTGAAAACTTCTTTTGCACTTCCCCGGTGTGCTCACCCGCAAGGGCATCCATTCTCACCGGAAGGATTCCGTCCCAGCACGGTGTGCATGACTGGATCCGTTCGGGGAATCTGGATCGGGAGAGCCTTGGCGGAAAAAAAGAGGACCCTTATTATGCAAGTGAAGGAAAAGCGATTCCCTACCTGGAGGGAATGCTTACTTACACGGATGTACTGGCGGCGAACCACTACAGCTGCGCCCTTGCCGGGAAGTGGCATCTGGGTGACAGCAGGAACCCCCAACATGGATTTACACGCTGGTATACCATTGCCAGAGGGGGGTGTCAGTATTATAAGCCGGATATGATTGAAGATGGTGAACTACACTTTGACAACCAGTATGTAACGGATCTGATCACGGAAAAAGCAATTTCTTACCTGGATACAATGAGCGGGGAAGAGCCCCCGTTTTATCTGAGCATCCATTACACGGCTCCCCACGACCCCTGGGATGAAGACCAGCATCCAGGAGAATTTGTGGAGCTGTACCGGGACTGCAGCTTCCGTTCCGTCCCGGATCTTCCGGTACATCCAAACCAGATTGAAAGCGCTCCTTCCGGTACCGGAGAGGTCCGCAAGTCGCTGTTAAGAGGTTATTATGCGGCAGTATCCGCTATGGATGCAGGGGTTGGGAAGATACTTGACAGACTGGATGAACTTGGGATCAGACAGAATACCATCGTTATGTTTATGGCTGACAATGGTATGAATATGGGGCACCACGGAATCTGGGGCAAAGGAAACGGAACATTCCCGTTCAATCTATATGATACGGCAGTGAAAGTACCGTTTCTTGCATCCTGGCGCGGAAAAATACCGGAGGGTATTACAGCGGAAAGCATGCACAGCCAGTATGATATTATACATACGCTGCTGGATCTGGTCCAAATCCCGGTGGAGCTGCCAGAGAATCTTCCGGGGAAGAGCTTTAAAGAGGTATTGCTTACCGGTGATCAGAAGGATGACGGAGAGGTTGTGGTCTATGATGAGTATGGTCCCAACCGGATGATCCGTACCAGGGAATGGAAGCTGATTCACCGTTATCCCTACGGACCGGATGAACTGTACCATTTAAGCTGCGATCCCCGGGAGACGGATAACCTCATTGGCAGGAAGGAATATGAAACCGTAGAGAAAGAGCTTCTGGACAGGCTGACCCGGTGGTTTATCCGGTATGCAGATCCTAAAATGGATGCTTCCCGGGAAGGAGTTACCGGTTTTGGTCAGTTGTGCAGACCGGGGTGGTATTCCCAGGGAAGCAGCACTTATGCAAAATCTGAAAAATATCAAAACAAGGAGTAATGGAACTGATTTTATGCCCCGCAGCTAGTTATAAAATATTTTGGGGTGGGGTTTTCAAATGGAAATAGGAGGAAAAGGGTATGGGAAAGAGATTAATCAGTATGTTTTTGGCACTTATCCTGCTTTTGGCAGGTATTCCGGAAATGGGGCTTCTTGCAAAAGCGGCAGAACCGGGAAGTGCGGATTTGTTGAAGCTGGTTGTAAATGAGGTGCCAATGATTCAGCAGGAATTTAATCCGGAGCAGACGGAGTACACGGGCACTGCATATATGAGTGTTAAAAAGCTGAATGTATGGGCGGTTCCGTCCGATCCCGAAGCGGAAGTAAATATCAACGGTAAGAAAGTGGATTCTGCAGATGTCTCAAAAGCTAATAATTACGGCAGACAGGCAGTGGAATTTGACCAGAAACAGCAGGCGGACATTACAATACAGGTAACCAATGGAGACAGTGCAAAAGCATATCATGTGCTGATACAGAAAGAGGATACGGACTACCGCGGCAGATCCTTGATTGAAGTGAAGAGTGTTTCAGCCAAAAGTGAGCAGGAGGGATTTGAAGCCGCAAAGGCCATTGACAAGAATGAGTCGGTGGGCTGGAAACCAAATGCTGCCAACGCAAAAGAGGTGGTTGGACAGTACATTGATTTTGACTTAGGACAGAATTATGTGTTGAGCAGAATGACGGCACTGCTTAATACCCCGGAAGACTGGGGACAGAACAGCATATGGAAAAACATGGTGGGTGTGCAGGTTCGGGAAGACGGAAGTGAGGAGTGGACAACGGTATTTGAAAAAGGGAATTTAAGAAACCGAACCCCAAGACAGATTACCGATCCATCCAGACAGTTTCACCGTTATGAATTCGGAGATAACTACACAGGAAGATACATCCGATTCTCCTATACACAATATGAAATGAGTCTGATTCCGGAGATAAAAGAAATGATGATCTACGGTTATGAGCCTGGTGATCCCAGTATTCCGGAGCCATCCAGTGAAGAGATCAATCAGGAGTGTGTCGTACCCTCCAACCCCAATATTTCACGTGGACAGGAAATTCTGATGGATAAAGGATTCCAGTATACTTCCTGGGTTGCCAGCGGTGATTACGGAAGGGGAACTTATGATGCAAAAGAATATAAGGGCAGCGAACTGACCGGATTAATTTTTTACGATCCGCCGCTGGAAAATACGGAATTTTTTAAGTATACGCCTAATGCACAATGGGGAATTGCAAAAGCACCATGGGGCGGCAATGCCATGAGTGGAGCCGGAGAGCCAAGGGATTACCTCCCGGAAGAGATGCGCCCGTATGTTGCCAACTTTGTCAGCTCCTGTTTTGGGGATGAAGGACTATACAGCCTCACAGAAGTAAATTTATTCAAAAAGTGGTTTGACTGGAGCAAAGAAAATTATCCTGGCGTCATTCTGCATTCCAACCAGGCTCTCGGCAGAGGATGGGAGAATAATAATGCCGAGCCAATGCATGTATTTACGGAAATTGCACAGCCGGACCTGCTGACCCATGACAACTATTATTATAACGGTACCGGATGGGACAATGAAACCGGGTCTACAAGAAACGTAATTATGTCCAGCAGCTGGCAGAGAGAAGCGGCACTTGCCGGACTCACCGGAGATGGAACCATGCCGATCCTCTTTGGACAGTATGTGTCCGCATTCGACCGTGACCTAACAGAATCACAGAAATATATGATCAATAATGTTTCCCTGGCAATGGGAATGAAGTGGCTGGATTTATGGCGGACAGAATTTGCTTTTGATGAATGCTTCTTATTTGACTATGACGGAACACCAAAGCGTTCTTACTATGAATGGGCTGATATTATCCGCCAGACAAAAAATATGGGGGATGCATTGATCCGGTTAAACAGCGACACCCTTGTAACGAAGACGGGGCTTAACGCCAGCGGGAATCCCAATACGGCAGCCAGCCGGCCGGCTACGGATGTAGTTGGGGGAATGGGAAGCTTTGAAGACAATACAGAGAAAAACACGGAATATTATATATCCGGTGTAGAAGCTGAGAATCTGGGTACCGTAAATGGAGGAAATCCGGGAGATGTGGTTCTGGGTTACTTTAATCCTCTTCCGGGGCTGACCTCCAAAGAACTGACTGATTATTTCGGATGCAGTTATCCGAAGGGATTTATGGTAGTAAATGGTCTTTTTGATGGAATGAAAAAGGCTGCACAGTCAGGAAACAATGGAAAGAACTGGATTCAGGTGGATGATGGAAGTGAAGAAGAAACAATGCAGCATATTACTCTGACTTTTGCAAAGGACCATCCGCAGCTGAAGAAGGTCAACCGAGAAACAGGCAAGATAGAGGCAGTGGAGATTGGCGCAGACAATACCCTGGAAATTACCATGGGCGGTGGAGCGGCAGAACTTTACTTTTGGTCTGATGTGTCCGCAAATGCTTCTTCCAATCCGGAACAGGCAGAAGCAGCCTTCGACCAGAATATTTCCACCGCTTGGGCAGCAGCAAGCGACGCTGTTTATCCGATCACACTGGATAAGAAATTTTCCGGTTCCTACATGATCAATAAAGTTACCATAAATGAATCCGGAAGTAATATCACAGGGTTTGATCTGGAATACCGTACAAGTGAGGGAAACTGGGAAAAAATTCCGTTAGACGATGCCGACACCGGAAGTATAGGGGTGAGTAAAACCGTGCAGTTTGCGCCTGTGAAGGCAACAGGGATACGGCTTGTGATCCGGGCGGCAGACAAGGTTCCGGCCATCCGGGAAATCCGCTACTTTAAGTATGATGAAGCGGCAGATGACACCGCTGAAAAGATCGTTACAATTAATGACAATGATATGGGAGAAGGTATCAACCAGTTCTCATTTGATGACAATTTCACCTACCGTGAAACAGAAGAGGGCAATTTCCCAACCAAAATCGGGAATGACGTTCATTTTACTAATGTAACGGGAGCGGAATCTACCCTGCATTTTTATGGTACAAAGCTGGAGCTGTTTTACAGAAAGTACAACAGCAATGCCAATATCAGTGTGTCTATCGATGGCGGTGAACCGGTGACAATTGACACGTCAGCCGGTGGCGAAAAGTTTGCTTCTACCGTCTTTGCAGATCTGGAACTGAAAGAACACACTGCCGTAATTCGTAAGACATCGGAAGCTCAGATAGCCATTGATGGTGCAAAGGTTACCTATAAAGGACAGCTTCCTGACAGCACCGGGCGGAAGGCTCTGACTTATGTCAATGACAAGTCTGATCAGATTACTTATAATCCGCAGGCAGTGTCCACCACAGCAAATGAAGAGCCGGATAAAAGGGCAGCAGGCTGGGCACAGTTTACGCAGACAGATTCCACCAACACCGGCTGGACTTCCAGCAGTAAAGAAGGGGCTTACTATGAAATTGCATTCTATGGTACGGATGTGACGGTTTATGCTCCCAAGAAGCTTCGCCATATATTCGGAGGAAACGAAACGATTCCCTGGGGAGAAGCGGAAATTACACTGGACGGAGAACCAGTAGATGCCGGATATGATGTAGATAATGAAAATGGCAATGTGAACTTCGGACTTCCTGTTTTGAAAGTTCATGCCAGTGACGAAAATGCAGACCATAAGCTGCGGATTACCGTAAAAAGCGGTGTCAGCCGGATTGACTATGCCGTAGTGGGAAGTATTGCAGAGAAAGAACCGGTTGAAGTTACTACGGCAACCGTTACAGCGATTGCAGGAGAGCACGGAAAAGTTGAGCCGAAGATCCAGGAAGTGAAGCTTCATGATGACGCTCTGCTGCGTGCGATACCGGATGAAGGCTATATGCTGGATCAGATAGAATCAACGGGTAACTATTCCGTAGAAGGCAATACGATACTGCTTCCCGATGTTCAGAAGGATCATACCGTAACGGTGACATTTCGCCGTATTGCAGATAAGACGGCACTTCAGACCGCACTGGAAGCGGCAGAAGCTTATATTCCCGATGGATATACAGAAGGGAGTTATGCCGTATTAAAAGCAGCGATAGAAGAGGCAAAGGCTGTTTTGGAAGATGAAAAAGCAGAGCAGGATGCAATAGAAGAGCAGATTAACAAGCTTCAGGAAGCCATTGCCCAGCTGGAAAGCATTCTGGCCGACCTGACACAGCTGCAGTCCTTATACAATGCTGTTTCACAGATGGATATGAGCATTTACACGGAAGACAGCGCAGCAACCCTGAAAAATGCACTGGATCATGCATCGGCAGTCCTTGAAAAAGAAAATGCTTCAAAAGTGGAAGCGGCTGAAGCAGAGTCAGGTTTGCTGGTAGCGCTTGCCGGACTGGAGAAGAAAGAGACAGAACCCGAGACCGATAAATCATTGGCTAAGGCATTGCAAAATGCTTACAAAGATCTGGATCTGTCCGGATATACCCAGGATAGTGCAACCGTATTTACCGAAGCCCTGGATCGTCTGTCTGGCGTGATTGACAATGAAAATACCACACAGGAAGAGGTTGACAATGCCATAGCAGGGCTTCTGTCAGCAGCAACTGCACTGACAGTATTGCCGGAAGATCCCGAAAAGCCGGAAGTAACGGTAGACTTCTCTCTGTTGAAAGTACTCTTCGATGCATATACAGGAATTGACACCGGAAAGTACACAAAAGACAGTGCCGATGCATTCCTTGCAGCACTGAGAGCTGCAGAGGAGGTACTGAATAGTAAAGAAGCAGATCAGGCAGTAGTTGACCAGGCAGCGGCAGCCCTGGCGAAAGCAGCGGCAGAATTAACAGAAGCATCGGTTGTCACAACGGACACCACGACGCTGAAAGTACTCTATCAGGTATATTCCGGACTTGATACCGGGAAATATACGGACAGCAGTGCAAAAGCCCTGAAAGACGCAGTGGCAGCGGCATCAGCAGTTTTAAATAATCCAAATGCAGCCCAGGCTCAGATTGACCAGGCGGCGGCAGGACTGATGTCAGCAGCAGCGGGACTGGAATTAAAACCGAATGAGGCTCCACAGCCTGTGGTACCTGCACTGAAAAAAGGCCAGATCCTGACGTACAAGGGACTGAAATACAAAGTGACCAATCCTGAAGCAGGAAAAGCGGCTGTAATGGTAGTTGGTGCTGCCAGCAGGTCAGTTAAGAAGGTGAATGTTCCATCAGCGGTAACTTTAAGAGGTGTAAAATGCAAAGTTACAAAGATTGGACCGAAATCATTTAAGAATTACAAGAATCTGCAGCAGATTACCATTGGTGCAAATGTAACGGCGATTGGAAAACAGGCATTTTACGGAGACAGCAGGCTCACCAGAATCAAAGTTAAATCTAAGGTATTGGACAAAGCCTACAGCAATTGTCTGAAGAAAATATCTTCTAAGGCAGTAATCCAGGTTCCTGGATCGAAAGTCAAGGATTATAAAAAACTATTTAGAAACAAAGGACAAAAGAGCAGTGTGGAAATAAAATAGCAGAATGGGATTGTAAAAAATGATTCCGACAGCGAAGTGAAGCACATGTATTGACTGGGAGGGGGCAAATATGCCCTCTCCTCGTTGATTCTTTATACAGGTGTCGTCTGTTTAGTGAAAGGATAAAAATAATGGATTATAAATTTAAATTAATAAGTTCTCTGAATAAAGTCTTTCCGGGAGTGGAGCCCGGGGAGGATTTGGAAGGCATAACGTTATCGGGCTTTTGGGGAGAAACCATTTCCCTCCAATGTGCATACCGGGCGGATTCTTTGTATACCGGATATGGAAGGTTAGAAGTAAACGGAAGCTTAAAAGAAGCGGTGCGGATACGGGAAGTAAAGCTCATGCCTTCTGTTCTGCCCTGTGGCGGGGAAGGTGATGGACATTATCTTTCCAAAGAACCAGGTCTTTATCCTGATTTGTTAAGCAGTATTTCTCTGGAGAGGATAACATATATCCCACGTCAATGGCACGCTTTGTGGATTGATCTGGAAGCAGAAGAGGGAATGGAGGGAAATCAGGATCTCATATTGCGGTTTTATAATGAAGAACAGATACTGGTGGGTGAGGTTCGGACAGAGATCTGTATTTATCCCATACATTTGAAACCCCAGACCTGTTTTCATACAGAATGGTTCTACTGCGACTGCCTTGCGGACTATTATCAGGTAGAACCCTGGTCTGGGCAGCACTGGGAGATCATGAGAAATTTTATCACCTTGTATGGCAAACGTGGCATGAATATGATATTAACCCCGGCTTTCACTCCGCCGCTGGATACCGCCATAGGAGAAGAGCGTACTACAGTGCAGCTGGTGGACGTCAAGGTTATGGGCGGAAAATATATCTTTTCCTTTGAGAAACTGTACGCCTTTTTCCAGATGTGCATGGAATGCGGGGTGAAATATTTTGAGATCGCCCATCTGTTTACCCAGTGGGGGGCGAAAAGTGCACCGAAAGTAATGGCAGAGAAGGACGGTACCCTGGTGCGGATATTCGGCTGGGAGACGGACAGCCAAAGCTTTGCATATCAGGAATTTCTGGGACAGTTTCTGGACGCCCTGATGCTCAGGCTGGATGAGTGGAATTTAAGAGGAAAGGTATTTTTTCATTTATCAGATGAGCCGGAAGAAAAGGATCTGGAAATGTACCGGAAAGTCCGGGAATCCGTATCCGCCCATCTAAAGGGTTATCCCATTATGGATGCAGTGTCCAGATATGCCTTTTATGAGAGCGGGGTTGTGGATAAGCCGGTCCCGGCAGTTGACCATCTGGAGCCTTTTTTAAAACATCAGGTGCTGGGACTTTGGACCTACTATTGTGGAGCCCAGGGAAAAGAGGTGACAAACCGCTTTTTTGCAATGCCTTCCGGCAGAACCCGGATTCTGGGAGTACAGATGTACCAGTACGGGCTGGAGGGATTTTTACACTGGGGATTTAATTTCTACAATTCCCAGTACTCCCTGTCCCATATTAACCCTTTCCAGGTCACGGATGCCGGGGCAGCATTCCCATCCGGCGATGCATTTCTGGTATATCCGGGAGAAGATGGCTGCCCGGAGGAATCCCTCCGCCTTATGGCATTATCTCAGGCGATGCAGGATATCCGGGCATTTCAGATGCTGGAAGAACTCACATCCAGGGAATATGTAATGGATTTGATCAGACAGGCAGCAGAAGAACCCATAACCCTGGTTTCTTATCCATACAGCAGTCGGTTTTTTCAGAAACTCCGGGAAATTGTAAATAAAGAGATCGCGGACAGAAAATTTTAGTTTTCCTAAAAAATCCTAACATTTTATAAAAAATTAATGACTATAATTATTTTTAAAAGCTGATATGATGTATATATAACAAGTTTTTCGAAAAACAAAAGCACTTAAATTATAAAATGAAGGATTTATGGAGGAAAATAGAATGAAAAAACGTATACTTGCAGCCATTCTCTCTGCAGCAATGGTTATGGGGGCTTTAGCAGGATGTGGTTCTTCTTCAGGAGAAACGACGAAAGAGACACAGGCAGGCACAGCAGCGGATACCTCTGCTGAAACAAAAACAGATGCAGCAGCAGATAATAGTGAGGACGGAAATGATACGGCATCTGCAGATTCTGACAAACCTGCTAAGAAATTCAAGATTTTATCCATATGGGCGGAAGATACAAAAGAAGGAAAATTATTATATAATCTGACAAAACAGTACCAGGAAGAAGTAAATCCTAACTTTGAGTTTGAATTCGAACTGGTTTCTGCAAATGACCTGACCACGAAAGTTGCTACATTAGTGGCTTCTAATGACCTTCCAGATGCGTTTGCTTATGTTGCCGGACAACCACTGACAGAACTGATCGATGCAGATAAAGTGGTAAATATATCAGAACAATTAGAAAAACTGGGTGTATCAGACCAGATCGAAGAAGGCGCAGTTACCCTTTTGAAAGGTCTTTCCAATACCGACAGTATCTACGACCTTCCGCTGGGATTGAATATCGAAGGCTTCTGGTATAACAAGAAAGTATTTGAAGATGCAGGTGTGGAAGTTCCAAAGACCTGGGATGATTTATTAAAAGTATGTGACACATTAAAAGAAAAGGGCGTTCAGCCAATGTCAATCGGTGGATCTGAAAAGTGGCCGTTAAGCCGTCTGGTGAATGCATATGTTATCCGTACCATGGGTGTGGATGCACTGACAAAAGCTACATCAGGAGAACTTTCCTTTACGGATCCTAAATTTGTAGAGGCAGCAAAGCAGGTATCCGATATGGCTTCTAAGGGTTACTTTGGCGAAGGTGTTACAACGGTTGACCAGACTACAGCAGGAAATATGATGCTGGCTGGTGAATCAGCAATGTGCTACAACGGAAGCTGGTTTACGGAAGACATCACAAGCGAAAACAACCCGGCAGGAGAAGACGGAATTGGATATTTCAGCATTCCGGTTGTGGATGAATCCATTAGCCCGGCAACAGAAGTACCTATGAACTGCGGCAACATTCTGGCACTTACCAAAGATAAGTATGATGATGCCACAGCTGACTGGTTAAAATATTTTGTAGAACATGCAGGCGATTATGCAATGAAGGAAATGGGTTCTGTAAAAGGATATAAATATACGGTGGAAGGTGAATTAAGCCCGATCAATCAGGAAGTTGTAAACACCATTGATTCCGTGACAAATGCAGCGACCTGGTTCGAGGCAATGATGAATAACGAGACGAAGACAGCAGCACAGGATAACGTTCAGACTCTTGCCAACGGTGAAATGACACCGGAAGAATATATGCAGTCCATTCAGGATGCATATGATTTGAGCAAATAACCTCCCGGCAGTGGTCAAAATGGATACGCAATCATATCCATTAGGCTCTTTATCCGGGGGAATAAATAAACAGAGCGATAGAATAGGGAAAGACAGCAGCATGGAAACGTGTATCAGACTGGATCTCGGCCTGTCGCTCTTTTTATACCCAAAATGCAGACAAAAGACGCACTTATTAAGGCTGTATCGTGAGCGGGCTTACGATTTACGATATGCAAATGGAGGCAAGTATGAATAAAGTATTAGGAAATAAAAAAGCAATTGCTTTATTTGTAATACCGGGCCTGATCTTATATGTAGGGCTGGTATTCGTTCCGGTTATCTGGTCATTCGTATATTCATTCTACGATGGCACACCTGGGCTGAACTGGAGTTTTTCCGGTTTAAAGAATTACGAAAAGTTATTTATTGATGCACGTTTTAAAGATGCCCTGGTAGTGAACTTGAAGTATATCGGCATGGTTATGTTAGGTCAGGTTGCACTTGGACTGTGTATGGCACTTGTATTTAAATTCTGGTTAAAGAGATTTAAAAATGTGATTCGTACACTGATCTTTTTCCCGGTAGTACTGCCAACAGTAGCGGTAGGCCAGTTATTTGCAAAAATCTATGAAATTCAGCCAAACTATGGATTATTAAACAGTATTCTGGCAAATATCGGTCTTCAGGACTGGGTGCAGCCCTGGATCGGACAGGCAAGTACGGCACTGAAAGCATTAAGTGTCATGGATGTCTGGGTTTCCATGGGATTCTATGCAGTCATTTTCTACGGTGCCCTGCTGGATATTCCGGATGATGTCATGGAAGCTGCCAAGATTGACGGCTGCAATGCGTGGAATTTATTTAAAAGCATTCTTATGCCGCTCCTGCGCCCGGTAACTATCACCTGCCTGGTATTCAGCTTCTCCGGTACGGTGAAGATGTTTGAATCCGCAATGGCGCTCACCGGAGGTGGCCCTGGAAATGCAACTACTTCACTTTCCATGTATATGTATAATGCGTCCTTTGGATTTGGAAAGGTCGGATACGGCAGTACCATTGCAATTGTAATCTTCATTATCTGTATTATTGGAACAACTATTATTAAGAAATTTGACAGACAGGGATAGGAGGAACGGATATGAACGGATATAAAGCAAAAAAAATAACAAAATCTGTATTAATTAAAATCTTTATCTTTATCCTGGTGATTATCGAAGTGTATCCCATCTTCTGGATGTTGACGGCGGCTCTTAAAAAACCGGCAGAATTTGTTACAAAAGCAGCGTATGCTTTACCTGACGGTCTGTATTTCCAAAACTTTATTGATGCGTGGACCAGGGGAAACATGGGGCTTTTCTTCAAAAACAGTTTAATCAACACACTGGTTTCACTGATATTTATCGTTGTCTTCAGTATGACAATCGGATTTGCCGTAACGAAGATGGAATGGAAAATGAGAGGATTTTTTGAGAAATTCTTCTTACTGGGAATTATGGTTCCCGTTGCAACTGCCCTGATTCCCTTATTTCAGATTTACAATAAGATGGGGCTTGTGAATACCCGCCTGTGTCTGATACTGACTTATATCGCATTCGGTCTGTCTCTGTCGGTATTCCTTGTGACCGGGTATATGAAGTCCTTGTCCAATGATATACTGGAAGCATCCGTAATTGACGGATGCGGCATTTTCAGCATGATGTGGCACATTGTAGTTCCGCTTATGAAAAATGCTGCGGTAACGGTATTGGTACTGCAGTTCTTCTACAAATGGAATGACTTGATTTTCTCTATGACATTTATCAGTGACACCAAGCTGAAAACCATCCAGACCGGGCTTTTGTATTTCCAGAATGAGTTCGGGGCAAAAAACTGGGGAGCCATATTTGCTTCCGTATCCATGAGTGTTCTGCCAATGCTGGTTCTGTATATGATTTTAAATAAAACAGTTATCGAAGGTATGACAGCCGGAGCAGTTAAGGGTTGAAAAAAGGAGGGTGTTTCCAAAGGGAAACGCTCTCCTTTTTTCTGCATGTTTACCATCTAATCGATATGGTCTATTTGATCAGATTTTCAAATTCTTCCAGGGGCATTGGTTTGGCATAATAGAATCCCTGTGCCCGGTGGCAGCCCATGTCTATGAGCATTTCAGCCTGTTCTTTATTTTCCACGCCTTCACAAATGATAGAAATATTCAATCCGTGAATTACTTTTATGATTCCCTCTATGATGGTGCGCATACGCTTTTCGGTGATCCCTTCCTGGAGGAAACTGCGGTCCAGTTTGATTACATCTACGGTAAGGTATTGCAGCATGCCAAGAGATGAATATCCGGAGCCGAAGTCATCAATGGAGATCAGAAAATGAAGCTTCTTCAAACGGTCCAGATAATCTAGAACCCGTTCTCTATTCTCCATAACGACACTCTCTGTAATTTCCAGTTCCAGATATTCATGAGGTACCTGATACTGGTCTGCGATCCTGCAAAGGGTCTGTGGAAAATCTTCATTTCGAAAATGGAGTCTGGAAAAATTACAGGATACCGGTTTTACATCCAGCCCCTGATCGATCCAGGAGCGGATAATCCGGCATACATTTGTGTAAATATATAAATCTATTTCTACGATAAAACCGTTTTTTTCAAAAAAGGGAATGAATGAACCGGGATATTTGATTTCCTTTTTTTCGTCAATCCAGCGGACCAGTGCTTCACTTCCAATAATGGAATGGTCAGCCATGTTGTATTTAGGCTGGAAATATGGGATAAACTCATTATTTTCCAGGGCAGCATGCATCACATTTGCAAGTTTACGCTGGTTTAATTCATCCTGGCGCATATTTGCATCGTACTTGATCGTCAGGCTCTTATGGGTAATCTTTGCACTTCTTCTGGCATAATTCGCCAGATCCAGCATCTGGGAAACATCCTGGGGATCGGTATCCTGAGTGAGATAAACACCGGAAGATAATAATCAGCCGGTAAGTTTTATTGGCTTCCACCAGGATATGATTCATCTGCTGGTCCATGGCTTTCGTCCGGTCAGTGAGCTGATCCCAGCTTTCATAGCGCAGCATCAGCACAAACTGGTCTGCGGAAACCCGGGCACAGCATTCCCCATCCCGTATGCTCTCCCGGAGGATATTGGCAAAATTGCGCAGCAGCTGGTCGCCTTCAGCAAAACCAAAGGTATCATTAATGGTCTTAAACTGATTAATGTCAGCATAAATAAAGGCATAAGGCTGGTTTCCGGGAGCAATTAGAATCTGCTCTGCCTCCAGACGGAATTTATTTAAGTTCCAGATGTTAGTCAGATCATCCAAATACATAATCTTTTCAATTTGCCGGTGATTCCTGGATTTCGTAATCAGGATGTAACTGAATACGCTGACCACCAGTATAAAAATAAGAAGTATAATGAGCATCGTCTGCAGCGGATATTGATAGAGCAGATCATGCCAGGTGACAGAGTGGGAATTTAAACTGTTTTTTAATACCAGCTCATTAATCACGTCATTGGAAGTATATTGTAATACTTTATCCACGATGGAAAACAATCTGGGATCCGAAGAACTGGATACGCCAATACTGATCTCATCCGAGTAATTTGTCATGGTAACAATGGAAAAAAGTTCATATTTAGGATCAGATAAAAGGTGTTCCGCAATATACGTATTGGAATAAGTAATATCTGCATCACCTTTGGCTAAGGCTTCAAAACAATCTTCCACAGAGTCATAATACAGAATTTTCTTATCCTTATTATCTCCGGCAATGCTATCAGAGAGAAATGATCCGTCTGACAATGCCAGTACCGGGGAAGGTGTCTGCCGGTTGGCGCTGATCATTGCTACAGGAGCACGGAGAAAATAGGAGGTTGTGGAAAGATGATTCTTTGCGGACCAGAGGTAGTCATTGGCTGCCCCGGCAATCACCTCGGCGGAACCGTCTTTCACCGAAGCAAGCATGTCCGTATAGTTTTCTTTGGGAGTATAGTTAAAATGAAGCCCTGTTGCATCACTGATCATTTGAAACAGGTCTGCCACTACTCCGGAGAACTTGCCTGTTACAGAATTTAAATAACTTAAGGGAGTGCGGTTGGAACTGTAAACCACATTAATCGGAGCGGTTTCCCGGATAAATGCCTTCTCCGATTGGGAAAAGACAGGTTCCTGTGCTGAACTGACGGAAAAATACTTTTCATACAGTTTTATATCATAATTAGGATCTCTTAATTTAATACGGTTTAATGTAGCATTTAACTGGGTCAGCAGATCTGTCCGGCTTTTCGTAACAGCCATATAAATGGGGCTCGGAGAAAACTGGGCGATGCTGCGGTAGGTACTGTTTTTTCCCAGATGGGTGATGGCGATGGCATCTAAAGTATGATCATCCAGAGCATCTAGAAGGTTCTGGGTTTCCGCATAGGGAAAAATCTCTGCCTTAATATCATTTGTCTTACAATAAGATCTAAAATTCTCCGCATCTACGCTATCCTGGATAACCCCCACCTTCATGCCTTCAAAAGAGGAAAAGTCCTCATAGTCATAGCGGGTATCATCACAGCGTAAGTTCAGTGTGGTGTAAATATTGCACATGGCACTGTCCGGAAACAGAATATCCTTTTCCCGCTCTTCGGTTAAGTATAAGCCAGGCAGCAGATCAATTTCACCTGAAATCAACATATCATATGCAGAGGTAAAGCTTTTTGCATCCACAATCTCATAGTCCCAGCCGGTATATTTTGCTATTTGCTGCAGATATTCAAAGTTAAATCCAGCATAATTACCATTGCTGTTGCGGCTCATGTAATCTCCGTCCTCGTAGTAACCGATACGTACTTTTTCGGAAGCGCGTACAGGTTGGGAAAGAAGGGAAAAGCAGCATAAAAGCAGGCATAAAAAGAACAAAGATTTTAAGATACATGATTTGTTTTTCATGGGGAACCCCTTTCCGCATTTGCTATGTAATATTATATAATCTTTAGGGAGAAAAAGCAATAAATTATGTGACTGCGGATATGGATTGGGGGGCTGAGTGAGTCGCTTTGTATAGGCATGCAGTACAGCCACCCCCCAGTATCATCAATATTCATTAATGCAAATAGGACCGGCTAATACCTCCCTGCAGATCGCAACGGTAAAGTCTTTCCTGGTGCAGTAGGTCCATTTAACCAGGGTAAAACAGTGTTTTTCAATTTCGATTCCGGTTATGCATCTGGGATGAACGCAGCTGCCTGTGTTAAAGAACGGTGTTTCCGATACATCTGCCAGCATCGGGCGGTGGGTATGGCCGGTTATCAGGATGTGCCCTTCATTTTTTGCCCAGGTGCTTAGATTTTGTTCTATTTTACGTTTCCGGATGTTATTTTTAGCTGCGCTGGTAGGGTCCAGAATACCGATGTATTCTAATGGACGCCACAGATAGCGAACCAGGAAGCGGGACAGATGCCAGAGCTTTGTATTGAAAAAATCAGCCTGATGGCCATGGGCAAGGTAAACATCATGAATACCCGGTATGACATCCAGAATCAGACCTTCATAAAACTTTATCCCAGGCAGTAACGGGGTATAGTTTCTGGATTCCGGACAGTAATAGACCGTACAGTTACGTTTGGTATATCCGGGAAAGCTCTTCATAATGTCATGGTTGCCGTAGATCAGGTAAAGTCGGTTTTCTTCATAAAACTTAGACATCAGCCAGAAGGTGTTGCTGTGTATGTTTATAATCTGAGCCATGGAACGGTTTTCCCAGAGTTCATCGCCGTCGCCCAGCTCAATATAAGTAAAATTATTCATATAATAATATTGAAGTGCTGCAAAAAACAGATTCTGGTTTTTTAAGAAATTATCCGTAGAGGTGCCGTTGCCCCGGTGGCAGTCACTCATTAGAATATATTTCGAATCAGGTGTAAGCGGCAGATGCAGTGCATCTTCAAACGCCTTACTAAGACGTGTATAGTAGCTCATGGCAGCCGGAAACGTTTGCTGGAGATTCCCATGCAGACGATTTTATGATAGAGGGGCGGCAGGTAGAACAGCAGATAGATGAGGCGGTCCTGGGTATCCTCAAAAGGACGGGTCAGCAACAGGTAGGATTTCATGCACATCCGGTTTGTGACAGTAAGCCAGTAGCTCCCGGAAAATATTTTCATACCCTTATTACGGGATGCGGGGACTTTTTCCGGTACAGATCTGGGGGAGGTAAAGCAAAACGCTGCAGTCAGCTGGTAGAGAGACAGGTCGCTTAACTCATAGCCCAGGATTAACAGGCTGTCAACAAAGGCATCCATCATGCCGGTGTTGGGAAATGTAATGGATATCTGCATTCTAAGGGAATCCGGACTGGACAGATGCCCCGTAAGAAAGCCGGATAATCTTCGGTACATGGGGGATACGGTAAAGAGGGTGTCTGTTCCCTGCAAGAGCCTGAAAGAAAAACGCAGCATTTCACTTTGGGAAACGTTTTCAAAATGTATTTCATTGAGGAATACAGATGATACAAGGTGATCTGCGACATAGACGCCTATTTCTGCACCCGTATGGATTCCGTACTGCCCTTTCCAGAACTCAATCAGCCAGGTCTTCCCCTGGTATTCAAAGTAGACAGGCTCACAGTCGAAAAGAATGTGGCAGCGGGATGCTTTTTCATCAAAAATCCCCGTATATCCGCTGTTTTGATTCCGGTCATTTACAGACGTGGTAAAAATATGTTTCCCGGAATGCCACACCAGTCCAAAGGGCTTGACAGATCGGCTGAGCAGTACTTTTTTTTCGTAGTCCGTGAGTGTGGATACCTTTTTTATCATTTGCTTCCGTCTGTAATAGATCAGAACCAGGCAGACGGCTATCAGTGTATACAGCAGATAAAGAAGAATATACATAATGTACCTCATAATAAAATCCCTTACCATTATTTATATGCAGGAGAACGGCATTTGGAATGTAATTGCGGGATGTTATATGGGGGAATTAGCAATAAGAGCGGATTACCAAAGAACGTAAGAAACTACTCTAAAAATAAATTATAAGTAACTAATTTTAAAAATAAGTTGCATTATAATATATGTTGTGTTAAGATGATAAGTAGAAATATTCTAATCACTGGCGGTTCCGCCAGATCAATTCCAACAGACATAACAATTCAATATAAGGCGTTGCTATGCTTGCCGTAAGTCGTTATAATAGATCTAAACCTTCTTACGCTGCAAGGAAAACTGCCTTTCAGTAAGAGGAGGACTAACAATGAAAAATTCGCCCCAGGTAACTAATATTCAGATGAAAAATGAACTGCTTCAATGGGCGAAATTCCTAAACGGAAAACGGGAGGAGGATTTCAGGGAAATGGCAGAGAAAAACGAATACATAAACGAAGCATTTCAGATTTTAAAAAATATCAGTGCTGACGACAAAAAAAGAGTTGAATATGAATCCAGAGAAAAGGCAATCCGTGATTATAACCATCTTATATATATAGCAAAAAAAGAGGGGATGGAGGAAGGAATGGAACAAGGAATCCAACAAGGAATAAAATTATTTATCCAGGATAACATTGAGGAGGGAATCCTTCATGAACGAATCATAGAAAAGCTGCAAAAACGCTTTAAAATGGATTCTGATTCGGCAGAAAAATACTATGATCGGTACAAGTAATAGGAATGTCATACTTTCTAGCCGCAACACCCACAGCGACGCCAGAAGTTAGTTAATAAATTCGAATAATCTCCTGTGAATATTGTATGTAAATAAGTACATGCCCTGGATATAATTAATTTATCATACAGTAAATTCAAGGAGGGTGCCAATGAAAAGGAGAAAAGAACAGGTAAACATCTTTATTGCAGTGTTACTGGCAGTCAGTATGCTGCTGCCTTCGTTAAGCGCAGCAGCAGGGGAAAAGGAACCGGTGAAAGCCGGAAAAGAGTATGTAATTGACGTAACCGATTATGGGGCGGACCCAACGGGAGTAAAGGACAGTACTGAGGCAGTATGGGATGCCCTTCAGGCAGCTAAAACAATGGAAAAAGACGGGGAATCAGTGACGCTGAATTTTCCAAAGGGTGAATATCACATCTATAAAGATCATGCTCAGGTAAGAGAATATCACACTTCTAATACAAACAGTATCCAAAGCCCTCAAAAGACGATTGGCATATTAATCGATGGTCATGAGAATTTAACAGTCGAGGGAAATAACTCCTTATTTATGATGCACGGAAACATGATGGCGCTTGCAGTGGTAGATTCCAGAAATGTTACGCTGCAGAATTTTTCATGGGACTTTGCAGTACCTACAGTTTCAGAAATGACCATAACAGAACTGGGGACAGAAGGCGGTAAACAGTATACTGATTTCTTTATTCCCTCCTGTTTTCCGTTTGAAATCAAGGGAAACACGATTGAATGGCAGAGTGAACCAAGTCCGTATACAGGAGAGCGCTACTGGACAGAAACCGGAATTCATAATGCATATGCTATTGTAGGGCATCTTCCAGAAGAGGAAATGACAAGGAGGTATGCAACTTCGGATTCTCCTTTTAACAATGTCTCAGACATCACTAAATTAAGCGATACAAAAATAAGAATTACCTATCAGTCAGCCAGACCATCCATGCAGAAAGAGGGGATGATGCTGGAGCTTTCAAGCAGTGCTTATCGTGAAACGGCAGGGGCATTTACCTGGGAGAGCCAGGATGTGCTGGTTCAAAATGTAAATGTACATTTTATGCATGGATTCGGATGGCTTCTGCAGATGACCACCAATGTAACGTATCGGAACTGTAACTTTATGCCCAGAGAAAATTCTGGTCACTATACAGTCAGTTTTGCAGATATTATCCATGCATCCGGTGCAGCAGGAGAGATTAGTATAGAAAACTGTAATTTTTCAAATCCTCATGACGATCCCATCAATTTACATGGAACGTTTACCAGAGTGGAACAGAAAAGGGATGAACATACCCTTCTACTGAAATATATCCATACTCAGCAGGGCGGATTTCCGCAGTATCATGTGGGTGACCAGGTTGCCTTTTTTACCAGGGATACTTTAGAATCCACGGATCACGAAACACTCTATACGGTTTCAGAAGTCGTATCCAATCCGGGTGAGGATGGAAATGACCTGAGAACAATGATCATTAAATTTCAGGAAGAACTGCCGGCCAATCTGTCGGAACAGATTGGCGGACAGCCTAAATTTGTAGCGGAAAATGTTACCTATGCTCCAAAGGTTACCGTAAAAGGGTGTACGTTTAAAAATGTGCCTACCAGAGGAATTCTGTGTACCACCAGAAATAAGGTGTTGATTGAGGACAATACATTTTTAAATATGTCCATGGCAAGCATTTACTTATCCAACGATTCCAATGAGTGGTATGAATCAGGTCCCATCCGTGATATGACTATCCGGAATAATACCTTTTACATTAAATCTACGGGCCAGACCGAGTGGGAATATGCATCGGCAATTTATATTCACCCGGTTACAAAAGGCGGGGGACTGCCATCAGAAAATAATCCCATTCATAAGAATATTCTGATCGAAGGAAACACCTTCCATATGAATAACGATACAGTAGTTAAGGCGGAGAGTGTAGAGAATTTGACCATCCGTAATAATAAAATTCTAAGGACCGACCCGGATATTCAAATTCAGATTGAATCCGGTCAAAATGCAGTAAACGTAGGAGAAACCAGGAAATTAGCAATGACTTCCTCTGGGGATAAGCACGAAAACCCCCAGGACAATGCATATGAGTTTACCAAATGTAAAAACGTATTGATAGAGGGGAATACATACGATGATGGCTTAAAGCTGTATGCAGTAAAGCATCCGGGAATGTCAGATGAGAATCTGGTAATTCGGGATAAAGAGATTAAAATGGTGTCTGACCGAAACCAGCCGGCAGCGGACCCGGTGAGACAAATTCACTACGCAAGTACAAATCCTGATATCATCTCTGTGGATGACAATGTAAATATAACCGGGAAGGCCAATGGCAGCTCACAGATATTTGCCTATTACGAATGGAACGGAACGATAATACGTTCAAATTCACTGGAACTGACGGTGGGGAACGGAACACCGTCAGAAACGGTATCCGTAACCATTGAGGGAGAAGATAACCTCCTTTTGGATGAGGAAAACCTGGATGGGGAAAACAGGGCTTATCAGTTTACCGCAGTTACGGATCCGGAAGCCGCAATCACCTGGTCTGTAACGGACTTCAAAACAGAGGAAGGATCGGATACGGCGTCAATTGATGAGAATGGTTTATTAACAGCTCATAAAAGCGGGATTATCTGGGTAAATGCTTCAGCAGGGAATAACAGGGCAAGAAAAGCAGTTATTATTGCGCTGCCGAATACAGATACCTTGAATAAGCAGTTTTCCATTGTAAGAGAAGATAAAAATAACTATACGCTCAATCCGGAAGGCGTAACCATTGATCTGCAGACTGGTGATCTCTACCAGGACAGCAACACTGTAAAAAACTTATTTTTATATGATATACCGGAATCGATCAACAAAGAGAACATGCGGACGGTTATAAAGGCAGATAACCTTCCGGTGAAAGAAAACGGCCAGTGGGATACCGGCTCCTTTATCCTGTATCAGGATGACGACAATTATGTAACCATCGGAAAAAAGTCTCATTATGATGGCATTGCCACTGTAGTGGAGGCAAATGGCACGGCTGCTGAGACTGGTGGGAATTCTGCCGAAAATGAGGTCTCTGGTGCATATCTGGGAATTACAAAAACAGAGGCGGGAATTTCTCTGGATTACAGACTGGAGGAGGGTGCGTGGCAGCATGTAACGGATATCACGGATCCACCCCTGAGTGATGCATATAAGATCGGGTTTGCCGGATGGGAAACCAACGACAGAGAAAAAACCATTACTTTCGCAGGACTGAAAGCAGGGGATGCGTCACTTACTTATGAAGAAGTAGAGGCATTAGAACCGATTTCTTTTACAGGGTTAGAAAATCAAAGACCAGGTGCAGTTAATCCCGCATTCTCCCAGCAAAGCTATCAGACAGGTGAGACTGTCAGCATCAGCTACGATTTTGAAGATCCGGATGGAGACAGTGAAGGAGAGACCCTCTATCGATGGAATTATGCCGGCAGTGGTAAAACGGTTATCACGCCAGAACCCTCCATAGAGGCAGAACAGACAGGGGTACTGACCTGCCAGATCTATCCGGTTGATCAGTACGGCACGCCTGGTAATCCGGTATTAGCTGAAACGGTAATCGGAGCTGGCGAAGGAACCACCGCATTGAAATCCTTAAAGGTAAACGGACAGTTGCTTTATAAAAAGGGCACAGAGCAGAAAGAATTTACAATCAACATCCCGGCGGGACTAGAAAAAGCAGAGTTATCATATGAGTCCGTGAATAACGAAATTGGAGTGACAGAGATAACCAGAAATGGCATACCTTTAGAAGAAGAACTGAAAAATTCAGACAATCTTGTAATACCAATAGAAGACGGGGATATCTATAGTATCAAACGAAGTGACACGGATATGTATGCAATCCACATGAAAATCATAGAAGAGAATAACACGCAGATTCAAGGTATTTCATTGGAGGAATTAGGATTTTCAGCAGAAGAGCCACAGGATAAGAGCTATTTCCTGAATGCGGATACCGCCGTGAGCAGCGGAACCCTTGTAATTACCGCAGATGACCGTATTGGAAAAGTAGAAGTACGGGAGGGAGAATACCGCAGAGAGCTGGATTTGAAAAAGGATGGAAGTACCTGGTCCGTACCGGTAACATTTATGAACGGATTAAATTCCTATTATGTGCAGATAACGGCAAAAGACGGTATCACCATGAAACAGCATATGATTCATGTAAATTACGAAGCAGATACGAAAGCATTTCTGACGGAAATCCAAATTAATGGAAAAGCTTTAGAAAATTTTGAATCAAATCACTTACAGTACCGGACTACTCTGGAAGAAGGGGTCCAGGCACTGGGTGTAAGTACGGTGCCTAATGCAGGGGCAGACACAAAGATTGTTATCAATGATGAAATAACCCAGGGAAATGAGGCAGTATCATCCCATCTGCAAAAAGGTGAAAATCTGGTAAAGATAATTGTAACGGCGCCGGATGGCATTAACAAAGCAATCTACAGCATAAAAGCAATTCTTCCGTACGAAGAAAACGTAAAGATCGAGGAACTTTTACTGGATGAAAAGAATGTTGCGGCAAATTTCCCAGAGGACAACACCATAACAGAATACATTCCAGGGGATACCGTAAAGGTTAGGGCAGCTGCCCAGGATAATGGCGCTAAGGTGGAACTGTTTTGCGGGAACCAGAAAGCGGAAGGCATTCGGCTGGCAGAGGGAGAATTCACGGTATTCAGACAAGATTCACAGATAAGAGTTAAAGTCACGGCAAGGGATGGCAAGACGACGGAAGAAAAAGTAATCAATCTGAAAAAAGCAGCATATCTGTCAGATCTTACTTATGAGCCGGGAGCAACGGTTGGATATGGAGAGATACAAAAAGACAAATCATCATCCGGAAATACACTCAGGCTGGGAGATGACCTGGGTAATCCTGTTGTCTTCCAAAAAGGAATTGGAACACATGCGGAATCCGTTATAGAATATGACATTTCCGGTAAAGAGTTTGAAAAACTGGAGGGGTATGCAGGGGTCGATTATGCCCAGTATCATGCAGAATATGGAAGTGTACAGTTCCAGATATTTGTCGATGGAGAAAAGAAATTTGACAGTGGGGTCATGCTTCAGAAGACGCCCATGAAAAAGGTGGATCTGGATATAAAAGGTGCATCCAGGATTACATTAAAAGCACTGGCAGGTGAAAATAACTGGAATGATCATGCTGACTGGTCAGATATGAAAATGCTGTCAGAATTTAAAGAACAGCCAATCATCGAATTTAGTCAAATCATCCGGCAGCCGGAACATGGAAGGATAACCTCCAGCATAGAAGGTACAAAAATAACCGCTGGAAGTAAAGTAACCTACACCTTTACACCAGAAGAAGGCTATCGTTTGAAAAGTGCCTTTCTGAATGGAGACATAATCAACCCTGAAAACAATATCTACACCATAGAAAATGTGGACAAGGATATCACGGTAACAGCAGAATTTGAGCAGATACCGATACCACAGTTTACGGTAACCTTTCAATCAAATGGAGGAAGTCTGATAGAGAATCAAAGGATTCAGGAAAATGAAAAAATAGCACGCCCGGCAGACCCCATCCGAAACGGCTATACATTCAGCGGCTGGTACAAAGATACCTCATGCACATCAGTCTGGAACTTTGAGTCAGACCGGATCACATCAGACACCACACTTTACGCAAAATGGATAAAAGAAGCCGTTCCGTCACCGGTAAAGGTAAATCAGATCACACTAAATAAAAAATCGGCGACCCTTGGGTTAAAAGACAGCATGAAGCTTTCCGCCAGTGTCCTGCCCGCAAACGCCCGGGATAAAACGGTCACCTGGAGTTCCTCAGACAGCAGAGTGGCAGTGGTAGACCATACAGGAAAAGTCACAGCAAAAGGTGCAGGTGAAGCAACCATCAACGTAACGGCAAATGACGGAAGCAAGGTCACTGACCATTGCAGAATTAAGGTGGGATATCACATCACATATAAATTAAACAAGGGTAGAAATTCCATAGCCAACCCGTCTGTTTATACCAGTGGCCAATCCGTAAAATTAAGTAAACCAGCCAGAAAAGGCTATCAGTTCTCAGGCTGGTATAGGGACAGTAAATTTAAAAAGAAAATAATCAGGATTTCAAAAGGAACAAAGGGGAATCTGACCCTATATGCAAAATGGTCCCGAATAAAAACAGGAAAAGTAGAAAAACTGGAATTGTCCTCTAAAAAGAAAGGAAAACTAAAAGTCAGTTTCAAAAAAGTATCAAAAGCATCCGGCTATCAGATCGTATACGCAGATAACAAAAAGTTCAAAAAATCCCATAAAATAGATGTTAACCGTAACCGGACATCCAGGACAATCAGTAAACTGAAAAAAGGCAGTTATTATGTGAAAGTACGGGCTTACAAAATGGATTCAAGAGATAAGAGAATGTACGGAACATACAGCATTGTAAAGAGAATACGGATAAAATAAGAATGTTTGCCGGAGACTTTTATAGGTAAATAGACGCCATAAAATAACTAATTGCAGTTATTTTATGGCATCTTCCCAGACCGTTTCAGTCTCCCACTTACCAGTATCAAAGATTTCCCTCAGAAAACGGCTCATATATTCAAGCTTCCTGCGAAGAGCCGGATACTGGAAATAATCAATGCCCTGCGGATGCATGGCATTTTCCATAATCCGCGCCCGGTCTTCCGAGGGGAAGCTCTTGGAGTAATAATCTATAAAATAAACGTTATCACTCTGGGAAGCGGCAGTAAATGCAAGGTCTTTCTTATCTTCATTTCTCCGATAGCTGTAATCATAGGAGAATTCCGCAGGATTCAGCTGGTTGAATATATCATCCTCATAGTCATACAGGGATTTTAAAGGCGCCGTAAATTTAGCATACAGGTCAATGGCATGGCTGATTTCATGATAAATCGTACTTTCCAGACTGCTGAAATTGGAGGCATTCAGAACCAGATACTGGCTGCCTTCTTCATGAAAGTAGACACCGTTGGCGTGGTCCGGATTATCATTTCCCACAGTACTGAAATTACCGGCAATATAGATGCCCAGCTTTCCGGTCTCCGGTATATTCAGCTGCCGGAAAAAGTCATCCGGATAGGAAGATAGAGCTTTTTCCAACACCGTCAGGCTTTCTTTTATCAAGCGGGTCTGGTATACGGGTTCTGCATGGTAGCCAGGAAATTCTCTTTTGCACTCATCAGCAAGGTAGATGTTTATTCCATATTTTTCCCCAAGTACTTGGGCACGGTCTTTCAATGCCTGAATCCCTCTTTGGTCAGGCTGGTCTGAGGAATAGTATTTTGCGGAGTGATCCGCCGAATCCCGGGTGAGTTCCGTTTTTTGATTCAGATCCCAGAGTACTATGTGCGAGTAGTTGTGTTTAAACTGGAATACCGCCATATGGATAGATGGCAGATAAACCAGATCCTGTGGGGACCCCACAAATGTCTCTTCCCCTGACTGGAGAGAAAACGAGGTCTTATATGTATTTTTACCGGTATCCAGGTTGTAATAATAGAGATTACAGCTGTTGTATCCGGACGTTCCTTCCTCAGAATTCTGTACGAAATTTTGTATCGATGTGAGAGCCAGTCTGTTTTCCAGATCGAAAATTAAGTTTCCATAGCCAAGGGGGTCATCCGGCAGAAGTTCCCGAATCTCCGTCCTGCTTTGAGGAATCTGATAGAGTGCTTCCATTAACCCATCCTGATAAAGAGCACCAAAGGAATCACCTGTTGAGGTGAGCTGGATGCTGCCGGAAATGCTTCTTAGTATCTCATCGGCTGAGATGTCTATAAAATTTGTAACGTATGCATTTTGTTCAATGCTGGTACCGCTCACTGCCAGCACTTTTTCGGAGGACAGCAGCATCAGGGTGGAGCAGAAATTATTTTCGGCAAGACCGCTTTTTAATGTGCGCAGAGACCCGCCAGCAGTAGAAAGCTCCTTTAGTCCGGATCCGTCTGAGGCAAAATAATATATAAATTTCTTATCCTCTGTAATCAGTGGTGTACGGATACAGGGCTCTGACAGACGAATGCGCCCGGTTTCTGCCAACCTGCGGTTCAGATAAATAAATTCCTGTGAAACACTGTCAAATAAGCGGAGCTCTTTTCCGGATACGGTAATGTTCTGCTTATCCAGATGAATGGAACCAGTAAGAGAGGCTGTTTGGAGTACCTTATTGGTAAGCGGATCATAGAGATAAAGAATCAGTGCATTATGATCCTGCTGGATAACAAGCAATTGATCCGCAAAGTACAACAGCATTTGGTCTGTGAATTCTTTCTGGAATGGATAATCCAGGTCAGACACACTGCCGCTTTCATTGAGGGGAGTGCCATGAGGGATTGATGAGGGAGCCTCTTCGGTGGAAGTCTCGGTTTCTTCCGCAGCGGACTGTTCAGTCTCCTGATTGTCGTGTGTATCGGAGGGCGCGGTATCAGGAGTGAGCAGGCTTGGCAGCTCTGACCAGGGAGAGCTGTTTTTCATGCCTGGAAGTGACATAAAGGAAGTATCTGCACCTGTAAGGGCAGCTGATAAAACAGGTAAGTGTATAAACGGATCTAAGGATAGATCAGAAGAAGACGCAATAGCAGAGGATGGCGAAGGTAATGATGCAATGGCAGAGGAAGACGCAAAAACAGAGGCAGCAGAATATTGCTGCCCGCAGGCTAAAGGTATAAAACAGATTGTAAGGATACATAATCCGGTTACTTTTTTTTTCATGTCATCACCATAATCAAATCGTTTGTCCGCTCATCTGACTAATCAGCGGAAATTCTGTTATAATTTCAAAATGTCCTTCCCGATATGAGGAGTGCATCGTGCCACAGGATTTTTGCGTCAGGGCTTTGGCAATATTTAAACCAAGTCCGGTATTGGTGTGAGATCTGGCACGGTCAGATACGTAAGTACGGTCAAATACGCGGGGGGACTCATCCGCTGAGATCAGATCCGTATCATTGGAGAAAATAATTACAACTTTGTTGTCCGTCAAATTCAAATGAACGCTTACACAGGATTTAGAATACTTTAAAGCGTTCTGAGTAAGATTTGTAAAAATACGGACAAGGGCATTGCCATCCAGATTCAAAAGAGGAATATTTTCCTCCAGATCCATCTGTACTTCTATCTTTTTCTTCTCAAAGTCTTCATAAAATGCCAGGACTACTTCGCATAATATTTCATATACATTCAGCGGTTTCGGGCTAAGCTGATAGTCTCTGGAATCGATCAGCGACAAATCATAAAAGCTTGTGATCAGAGACTGAAGTACTTTTGCCCGTTTGCGGACGATTTCCACATATAGCTTCTGTTCCCCAGGGGTTGTATCCGGATCATCCATCAGTTCCAGATATCCGACGATGGAAGTAAGCGGCGTCCGAAGATCGTGTGAAATATTAGCAATTTCCCGGCGTAGCTTATGTTCTTTTGCCTCATAACTAATTCGAAGCTTCTGTTTTTCGTCTAATTCCATATTAAGATCCAGAAGAAAATTCTCCAGATCTTTATTGGGGACAGACTGGTGGATGCGAAGATTGGTGTCTGCCAGATCTATCAGCGATTTAAACTGCTTTCCGGCATTTCTTATGCCGAGGCGCAGAGAGAAGTAAAGAATGGCAAAAACGATGGCTGTTAAGCCGGATATCACGCAGAATAAAGACATCTTCAACCTCCATTCCTGAAATGAATCGCTATTTCACTTCTTTTTTCAGAAAACCTTTATAACCAATATAACCGAATATCAGAGAAAAGACAATACCGACTATCCAGCACCGGAGCATTCCCATAGGAGTATCCCAGACCATATTTAAGCGGTAAGCACCCGGCAATTTCCCATATTCATTGAAGATTCCCATGGGTAAGACGGAAACTACAGCCCGTGGCCACTCGTAAACATTTCCAATAATTCTCAGTAAATAATAAGGTCCGAAATGAATCATACAAAACACAGCGATTATAGTACTGCTGTTATCAAAGAGAAAGAACAGGCAGTGAAAAGTAACCAGTCCGGCTATCCACAGCGGTATGGAACCGATAATGGCCCGAATCAGGGCATAAAAGCTTTCGCTTCCGCTGTTCTCCATTGTTATATAGGAAGAAGCGATGATGACTCCTAATAAAAACAGGGTAATTGCCATACACAGAATTATCTCTGTGATAAATTTCCCAAAATAAATGGAAAACCTTCCGGTGCCATAGGATACGGTGTTTTTTAAAGTACGATTTTTGGACTCCTCGCCAATGATCAGATTTGATATGAAAAAGGTAAAAACCATCGGAAGAATCATAGCGCTTATTACATTCATAAAGATAAAGTCAGTATTGGAATAGCGAAAACCAGCACCAGACATATTCTTAATGGACAGTGTAAACAAGCAAAGTCCGATAAAAATCACAGAAAGAACAGCTGCAAAAACATAGAAAAAGCGTTCTCGGAATCCCCGGTATAATTCACTTCTGATATAATTAATCATTTGTATTTCCTCCCATCAGCGACAGATAATATTTTTCCAGGTCGATACCCTGGGTCTGCATCGAAAAGAGCTGAATCTGGTTTCCAATGAGCAGAGAAGATAAAGCGGGTCCCTGATCCATGCAGCCAAACAGGTGTATGACGCCGTCGGGAAGCACATCATAATCCGTACAATGCAGATGCTGTTCAATTAAAGCAGATGCCTTATCCGGTTTGTCCACACAGATTTCCAGGTAGACACGGCATTTATGAGACAGATCCTTTGCGGAAATCTGTTCAATCATAACGCCTCTCTCAATAAAGCCATATCGGGTGACCAGATTCTCCAGCTCAGAGAGAATATGGCTGGAAATTAATATAGTAATTTTCTGTTCCTGGTTTAACTGCAATAAAAGATTACGGAGTTCTACAATTCCTTCCGGGTCCAATCCATTGATGGGTTCATCCAGGATTAAAAAGGAGGGGTGGCTCATCAGTGCCAGAGCAAGTCCCAGCCTTTGCTTCATGCCTAGGGAGAAATCTTTAAACTTCTTTTTGCCGCAGTTGTCAAGATGAACCAGAGCCAGGGCATCTTTTAGATATTGCCTGCCGGTAATGCCGCGCTGTATGCGGTAGTATTCTAAGTTCTGTACGGCTGTGAAATCGGGAAAAAATCCCGGTGTTTCAATCATACATCCTAGATTATGTCTGGAACTGTCCAGCTCTTTGGCAGTATCTTTACCAAACAGGCTTAAACTGCCGGAAGTCGGCGCAGTCTGCCCGGATATCAGCTTTAGCAGAGTTGTTTTGCCGGCACCGTTGTTGCCAGCAAGTCCGTAGATATCACCGGATTGAATGGTCATATCAGTTGGAGCAAGTGCAGTAAAATCCCCATATTTTTTACAGAGCCCTCTGGCTGTAAACAGGTTGTCATTCATTATTTTTTGTCCTTTCCAAAAGTGATATCTGTATTATAAGGGAGTAAACTCAAATAAGCTCTTAAGCAAACTTAAAGAAATCATAAAGATGATCTATGCCATCTTAAAACCAATTCCCCAAACGGTCTTAATGTATTCTTCATCACTGCATATTTTTCCAATTTTCGAGCGAATATTGCTGATATGTACATTGATGGTATTATCTTCTCCAAGGTAATTTCCATGCCATACTTCCTGATAGAGGGCATTTTTGGAGAATACCCGGGTTGGGTTTTTCACAAGCAGCAAAAGGATTTCATATTCAAATATGGTAAGGTGCAGGGGAATCTTTCCAATGACAGCACTTCTGGCATCACTGTCTATTGTAAGGTCTTTGTATTGAAAGACCGTTTCCTGGATCGGAGCCGCAGAATAGGTTTTGTATCTGCGCAGCTGTGCTTCCACCCTTGCCAGAATTTCATCCCTTGCAAAAGGTTTTGTCATATAATCATCAGCACCTGATTTTAAAAGGTTTACTTTGTCATCTAAAGCAGTTTTGGCTGTGAGAACAATCACGGGTATATTGGATTTTTCTCTTATATGTACAAGCAGTTCCTCACCCGAGATTCCTGGAAGCATTAAATCCATAATAACCAGATCATAACTGTTCAATGAGAGACAAAGGCTGGCTTCGGTACCGGAATAAGCAGAGGTGGTATCATAGCCCTGTTTATTAAGAATTTTGTATAATAGCTGGTTAATGTCATTATCGTCCTCAACGATTAAAATTTTATCCATAATGGGGAGTCCTTCTTTCATATTAATTTGAACAAATGCTGTAATTTATACTTTTATGTACCCGATTAGCTGTTATTTATCCTTTTATGTACCTGTATGGAAATTTTAGTGATATATTCAGCTTCGTTTTTTTCCGCAATTTCATCTATAATTCCTTCTTTATAGGAGTAATCACAGATCTCATAGTTGTTTTCTGCAATAAAATCCAGGAGCTGCTGATAGGCAATGTCGGCATTATAGTAATTTCCTTTCAGATAAGTAACCGCATAAAGTCCGGCAGGCTTAAGAAACAGCTGGGGAAGTGACGGCTTTGTAAGTACTTTAGTGAAAAAATATGCATAGGTGTCAAAGGTTTTCTCTAATAGACTTTCCTTATCGATCATGGCACCAAAAGGGTGTCCCACATTCAGTTGGTTTTGAAAACAGAAAGACAGGTGTTCATACAGTGTCTGTATGACAAGGTCATGGCTGCTGCTGTGGATAGGGCGGCTCAAGATCAGATATTCTTCCGGGCAATCCATAAATAAAACGCTGCCAGGATCAATCTGCCGGCTGGATTCCACCAGATCCATTTTTGTCTGAATCAGCTGGTTAATCCGCTCCAGGTACCGGATCTCCTGGGAAACTTTCTTCTGTTGTTCTGTGAGAAGTGCCATCAGGCTTGCGGGGTTGCGGGAGTCCAGGTAGGATTTGATTTCTTTCAGTGGCATACCGATTTCCTTAAGTGCCGTTATGACGGCAAACACATCGCATTGCTGCTCAGAATAAAACCGGTATCCCCGGGCGTCTGTTTTCACAGGAGAAAAAAGCCCGATTTCCTCATAATGGATTAGTGTTCTCTTATTTGTACCGCATAATCGGGCAAATGCTCCGGTATTTATACATGGATTTGAATTTTTTTGCATAATTATACAATCTCCTCTTGACTATACCGTAACGGTATACCTTATTATAAATCTGCTAATGTATTTGGTCAACTACTGGAAATATAATCATGTAATATGATTGAATATTTAAATATAGGAAAACTGTCAATAACCACAATCTTCATACAAGCTATAGATAAAGGAGAACAATTATGCCAAAATTAAGCGACCGCGTAGGTACCTTTACAGATTCTGTAATCCGCAGAATGACCAGAATCAGTGATGAATATGATGCAATTAACCTTTCACAGGGATTTCCCGATTTTGATCCGCCCAGGGAGATAACCGATGCTCTGGCGAAAGCAGCAAAGGAAGGTCCTCACCAGTATTCGATTACTTTTGGTGCGGAAAATTTCAGAGAGGCGCTGGCGAGAAAACATGGAAAGGCAATCGGACGGACTGTCAATCCGGAAACGGAAATTGTAGTAACCTGCGGCGGTACCGAAGCCATGATGGCAGCCATGATGACTGTATGTAACCCGGGTGACAAGGTAGTTGTTTTCTCGCCTTTCTATGAAAATTACGGTGCAGATGCCATTTTATCCGGTGCAGAGCCTATTTACGTTCCGCTGGTTCCGCCGGAATTCCACTTTGACGAAAAGGTTCTGGAAGATGCATTCAGACAGGGCGTGAAGGCGATTATCGTGTGTAATCCTTCTAATCCATGTGGAAAAGTGTTTACCAGGGATGAACTGCTCACCATTGGAAGGCTTGCTGAGAAATACGATGCATTTATCATCACGGATGAAGTGTATGAGCATATTATTTACAAACCTTATGTGCATGTACCAATGGCAGGACTGCCCGGGATGTATGAAAGAACCATAACCTGCAGCTCCCTGTCCAAGACCTATTCCATTACCGGATGGAGGCTGGGATATCTGATCGGTCCGGAAGAGGTTATTGAAAATGCAAAAAAAGTGCATGACTTTCTTACTGTAGGAGCGGCATCCCCATTACAGGAGGCGGCAACGGCAGGACTTAACTTCGGTCCGGAGTATTATGAAAATATGCAGCAGATGTATACTGAAAAAAGAGAATACTTCTTAAAGGGGTTGGATGAAATCGGAATTATTCATACCGTTCCCCAGGGCTCTTACTTTGTTCTCGTAGACATCACCCGGTATCTGGAACATGAAAAGTTTGCGGGATATACCGATATGGAATTCTGTGAATGGATGATCAAAAATGTTGGTGTTGCAGCAGTTCCCGGCTCCAGCTTTTTCAAAGAAAATGTAAATCATCTGATCCGCCTGCATTTTGCAAGGGAAAAATCAACCCTTAAGGAAGCGCTGCGCAGACTTGAAAAAATGGAACTTCTTTTAACAGAAGAGAAGGCTTTGGAAAAATAGAGAATTGTATGATGAAACACCCTTTGTAGAGTGTTTGAAACTTACATCTAATCGTACAGAAGTTCAGGAGAAAAGATATGTCAGAATATACGGTTTCATTTACAAATTATACAATCGGAGCAGATGCATATCAGTCTTTTGGCAAGGTTTGTCAAAGACTTGGAAGGCGTTTTGTATTAATCGGCGGAAAGACAGCTTTGAGTAAAGGGAAAGAAAAACTCACCGCTTCCATTCAGGAATCAGATCTGGTAATGTCTGCATGTATAGAGGCAGGAAAGGACTGTACCTATAGCAGGATACATGAGTTGTCAGAACAGATTGAAAAGCTGGGCGCAGACTTTATCGCAGGCATGGGAGGAGGTAAGGCACTGGATACCGCAAAAGGTGTTGCCTGTGACCTTAAGATCCCGGTTGTAACATTGCCCACAATAGCTGCAACCTGCGCGGCTGCCACAGCATTATCGGTAGTTTACCGTGAAGACGGTTCTTTTGAGAGTTTTTATTATTTTGAAAAGCCGGCTGTCCATGCATTTATCGATACACAGATTATAGCGGAGGCGCCGGACTGTTATCTGAGAGCCGGAATGGGAGATACCATTGCCAAACATTTTGAATGCCACCTGTCCGCAAGAGGAGATGAACTGGATCACAGTTCGTATATGGGAAGAGAAATCAGCAATCTTTGCTATGAACCGGTATTGACTTACGGACAGCAGGCAATGGAGGATTGCAGGAAGCATCAGGTTACCGCTGCATTAACCCAGGTTGTCCTGGCAAATGTAGTGAGTACCGGAATGGTGTCTCTTATGGTTCATGATGATTATAACGGCGCAATTGCCCATTCCGTCTTCTATGGACTGGCGATTCTGCCCGGGTTTGAGGAAAAAAACCTGCATGGGGATGTGGTTGCTTATGGCGTGCTGGTTCAGCTTGCAGTGGATGGACAGGTGAAAGAAATGAAACGTCTGTACCGTTTTCTGAAGGATCTTTCTATGCCGGTAAAATTAGAAGATATGGATATAAAAAATGACCGGGGGGAAATGGCTGAAGTTTTAGCGGAAATTGTGCAGGGACCGGATCTGAAGCATATGCCTTATCAGGTGACAGAAGATATGATTTTTGAGGCAATGCAGCAAGTAGAGGAACTTTAGAACCATAATGGAAAGGAAAGAAAATGAATGAACACATCAAATGTTAAGGCAAAAAATATTATAAAATTTGTCCTGTTTTCTGCTTTTGGTATTGCCATGTTTTTGGTTCCCATCCCAAAGGATAAATCCTTTACAACTGGAATTTCGGAACTGCAAAGTGCTGTTAAAACCTGGCTGTCAGCGATTTTACCTTATTTTGTACTGATTCTGATGCTGTCCACCACGGTAGTATCCGGGATAGACTTTATTTGGAAACCCAAGTGGATACGGGACCATAAGGCATTGACCAGAATATTTAAGGTAACCCCTTTTTATCTCATTACAAAAATTTTAAGCCTGGTAATAACCGCTATGGTCATATTCAAATTAGGGCCTGAGTTAATTATTTCTGCAGACACCGGGGCAAATATGGTAAGTCTCGCTGGTTCTCTCGTATGTATCGTGCTGGCATTCAGCTTCATTATGCCTTTTCTGACTGACTGCGGGATTATGGAATTTTTGGGAGTCATAGCAAAACCTGTGGTAAGGCCGCTGTTTCGTGTTCCCGGCAGGGCATCTGTAGATTTAATAGCTTCCTGGTTCGGAGCATCAAATGCCGCAGTGATTCTCACCCGTGAGCAGTATAACGGAGGATACTATACCGGAAGGGAAGCATCTGTGATAATGACAAACTTCTCGCTGGTCTCCGTTCCTTTCTGTCTGTTAGTTGCCGAGACATTGGAGATTACACAGGTATTCCCAAGCTTTTACTTTGTAATCTGTGTTGTAGGAATCTTCCTGGCTTTTGTACTCACCAGAATACGACCGCTTTCCAAAATACCGGATGAGTATAATCCAAAGACTGGAAAACGCATACAGGAGGAAGTACCATCCCACATCTCCACCCTGGGCTGGGCGATGGAACAAAGCTGTAAACGTGCTGAGGAATTTGGTGTACATACGGTTTTAAGCTCCGGCATGAAAGTGTTGACTGGAATGTTTTTTGATCTGATCCCAATTGTCATTACCTGGGGAACGATCAGCCTGATACTGGTAGAGTATACGCCTATTTTCCAATGGATTTCATACCCTATGGGCTGGTATCTGCAGCTATTGGGCGTAGAACATGCATTCCAGGCAGCACCCGCTACTTTGGTGGGATTCGTGGACATGTTTATCCCGGCCCTGTTAATCAGTTCCATTACAACAGTAAAAACGAAGTTTATCATAGGGGTGCTGTCACTGGTGCAAATTATATACCTTACAGAGGTAGGTGCAGTTATTATTAAAAGTAAGGTTCCTATGGGATTGAAAGAATTGATTATTATCTTTTTAGAAAGAACGATCATCAGTCTGCCGATTATTGTTTTACTGGCTAATATATTGATTAAATAAGAGAATATTTTGTTTGATGAAGACGGGCGTGATTGCTGTTTAATGGTAATCATGCCCTTCTTTTGCTATTTTTTACAGGCGGCCTGTCCATTTATGATGTTGCTAAATATTCAGGTATTCTTTATAGATATGCGCCAACGTCTCCCGCTCAGAAATTCTCCCTGCAATATACTCATGAATCCACCTGCCTGCCGCCTTTTCAAATTCCCACTGTGTGTAATTATCCTGTAAAGGCTGAAGCATAGGTCTGCTGTGAGAGAAAATATTCAGTGATTGCTTCAGCCAGGGATACAGATCTTTCATTTCATTTGAGGTAAACATCTGTTTCACTGGAAGAGTGCCGCCAAGCAGGTTAAAAGCTGCAGCAATATCCGGTTGTAAAAGCCACTGGAAAAATTGGGCTGCCTCCGGGTACATTTGGGTTTGTTTATGGATACCCAAAAGCCAGCCTCCTTCTACGGAGCTGCTGCCTGGAATTGGAGCAAATCCAATATTATTGCTAATTTTAGAATCCAGAGCATAAAAATAATCTGAGAAATGAGCCTGATAAAGAACCATCATAGCGGCATTGCCCTGATGAAACGCCTCTGTCTGCATGGTCCAGTTCCAGCCTGACGCTTTTGGGTCAGCACAGGAAAAAACTTCTTTATAATCCTTTAATCCGTCCACCAGGACCGAAGAAGAAGATTCCCATGCAGACAGAGATGCATCCAGTGTAATTCCCTGATCCCAGATTCGGGGCATTAATTCATATACGCTGTTGTAAGGAGCACCTCCGGCGGTACTTCCATATGGTACCGGTGAATCAGTGTTATAGCTTTTTGTGAAAAAACGTGCAATCTGATTATATTCTTCCCATGTTCTGGGTATCCGAAGTTCCTTCTTAAACTGCTCATAATACATACGCTGATATTGCAGGTCTTCAAAGAGATCTTTCCGGTAGAAAAGTATCTGTGCATCAAACATAAATGGAAGACCGCATCTTTTTTGGCTATGGGAATCATATTTTTTTAATATATCTTCTGGAAATGACCGGATAATAAGGTCGTTCACAGATGTATCCGTCTGCAATTCACAGAGAATCTTGTCTTTCAAAGGACCCGCCATCCAGGATATGTCCATCTGGATCATATCATAAGAAGAATCCTGCCCTGTTATTTTGTCGTAAAGTGCATCATATGGTATCATATCAATTACAACCGGTATGCCCCATTCTTTTGTAAAACGGTCTTTAATAATATCCAGTGCCTTAGCCGATGCACACTGCAGCATGAGAAGGCGTAAAGGTCTTTTCTCATATTTATACCCCTGCATACCGCAGACGGGTCTGCGGTACTGCTTCAATAGAAAGTATGGAACGCTTTTTGTTCCATACTTTTCCTGGTGTGTATGCGGGTGGATATGATCCCTTGTGCTTCCGGCAGTACTGGCCCCGGGACTGATCAAAAGGTTTACGGTCTCAGAAAATTCTTTCGTGCCAATCTTCTGCAATAAAAAGGAACCGGCTCTTTCTCCAAGTTCACGATAATCCTGTTCGACTTTCAGTGTTGTTTTATCACAGATATTTTCGCACCAATCGGGGGTATCCAGGTTCAGGAGAACAGGAGCAGTGTCACTGTAAAAAAGGCTGACTGCAGCAGATGCCCCCTGATAAAAAGCGGTATTGGTGGTTATTACCGCAGTGGGATTTAATCCTCTATGATTCCAATCAGACATAATACGAAATGCCTGTTCTTTTCCTTCAGGCACTTGCCGGATCAGTGCTTGTTCCAATGGAATACCATTTTCTTCATATGACTGCCGAATACCGTCTATAAAAGATAATTCATTGGAATAATCTTTTCTGCCGGCAATAATTCCGATCCGGTTATGCCCCTCTCCAATCAGCATCCGGGCAGTTAGGTCTGCATAGGCGGACTGGTCAAAAGAAGCAAAAATCCGGTGCTTCATATTACTTAACTGGTGATCCACAAAGATAATGGGAATGCCGCTTTTTTCAATCTGCTCAAATGGTGCGGCGGCATCCGGCATACAGGTGACAATGACCAGGGCATCCATGCGCTGCTGACAGATCTGTGTGAGTGCTTTTATCTCGGATTCACGATCACTCTGCGTACAGAATAAACACAATATGTATCCCTGACTTCTCAGTTTTAATTCTAACCCGGTATACAGTTTTGCATACTTGGGCTGTGTGATATCGGGAAGCACAACCCCAATTAGTCTGGTTTTACTGTTACGCATGCTTCTTGCTTTAGCGTCTGGCTGGTACCCAAGTTCCTCCATAGCATTCCGGACGCGCTTAACGATCTGACTATTGACACTTTTTGCTCCATTTATAACATTTGAAACGGTACCATGAGAGACACCGGCAAGTTTGGCTACATCTTTTATTGTAGGCATAGAGACCTCCATTTAAATCCGGTCTTAACTGTAAATAAAAGGATTTGTAAACTACCGGATATCATTTAAATATTTTTTATTGTTAAGCGTTTTTGAAATTGCATTCCGACTGCTGTGCATCATACTTTGCGGAAGATTATTTCCAAATGAATGGCTCATAGCGGGCTATAAATTTGAATCCGGAGCTAGTGCCTCCCGGCGTAAATACGTCGATATATAGTGCCTGATATCTGCGTCAGGTGTGCGTCTGTGAATTGACGGCGTAGCGGGCTACGGCCAGATTCACAGACGTGCAACTGGCGCGGATAGCGGGTGCTATATAGTGGCGTATTTGCGCCGGGAGGCACTAGTATACCGCGAAGTGCGGTGTGCAGATGGAAGGAATTAATTTCAAACAGGCTCTGGTGTACATGTGTTACGATTTTTGTAAGGCAATTATAACATGCCGCAGCATAATTTACCACGTCTATTCATACACCGCTGAAACTGTTGCCGAATACACCGCCGGCCCTTTACACTTCAATTTAGTTGATAATCTGGTGCTTTCATGCTAAGATAAACATAATATTAAATTTTACGGAGGGGTACCATGGACTATAGAACATATTTGAGAAATTATCCTGATAAAGACGGCAGATTCGGACCTTATGGAGGGGCTTATCTGACTGAGGAACTGAAACCTGCTTTTGAGGAAATTGCAGATGCATATCAGACGATTTGCCATTCATCCCAGTTTATCAATGAACTGCGAAGAATCCGCAAGGAATTTCAGGGAAGGCCTACGCCGGTTTACCACTGTGAGCGTTTGTCCGGACTTTTGGGAAACTGCCAGATTTATTTAAAAAGAGAAGACTTAAACCATACAGGTGCACATAAGCTGAATCATTGCATGGGTGAGGGGTTACTTGCCAAATTCATGGGTAAGAAACGACTGATTGCAGAAACAGGTGCCGGACAGCATGGAGTGGCGCTGGCTACTGCAGCTGCATTTTTTGGCCTGGAATGTGAAATCCACATGGGTGAGGTTGATATTGCAAAGCAGGCTCCCAATGTGACCAGAATGAAGATCCTGGGTGCAAAAGTGGTTCCCGTTTCCCATGGACTGAAGACTTTAAAAGAAGCGGTAGACTCTGCTTTTGAATCCTATGCTAAGAATTATAAAGATTCCATATACTGCATCGGTTCAGCCCTTGGACCACATCCATTCCCATTAATGGTCAGAGATTTCCAGTCGGTAGTAGGCTACGAAGCAAAAGATCAGTTTAAGGAAATGACCGGTCTGCTTCCGGATGTTGTATGTGCCTGTGTAGGCGGCGGAAGTAATTCTATCGGAATGTTTATCCCATTTCTTGAAGAAGCAGTAGATATCGTTGGAGTAGAACCGCTGGGACGGGGATCAGGTCTTGGGGATCATGCGGCGTCTATGACCTATGGAGAAAAAGGTGTTATGCATGGATTTGAGAGTATCATGTTAAAGGATGCCAAAGGAGAACCGGCACCGGTTTACTCTATTGCCAGCGGACTGGACTATCCGTCTGTAGGCCCGGAACATGCATTTTTAAAGGATCTTGAGCGGGTACAGTATACAACAGCCAGTGATGAGGATGCCATGGAAGCTTTCTTTAAACTTTCACGCTATGAAGGTATTATTCCTGCAATTGAAAGTTCTCATGCCGTAGCTTATGCTATGAAGAAAGCAAAAGAAATGAAACAGGGATCCATTTTGGTATGCCTGAGCGGAAGAGGCGATAAAGACATTGATTATGTTGTGGAACATTATGGATATGGGGAACAATTCCTGTAAGAAAATATTGTATAACCAATGGAAGTAGTGTATAATACTTTGTATATCAAAGTAAATTATAGGAAATGAATGTAATAGTATAAAATAGATTAATTCAGAATGTAAGACATGCATCCAGATAAGGAGCCAAAGAGAGAGGTGATAATGTGAATACGCATGATACGATAAATGATGTGTTGGTTAATTTGTTTAATGACATTATGGCAATAGAAGAAAAAGCAATTATTACGGGTGAATTTAAAGATATTTCCAACAACGATATGCACATTATCGAAGCAATTGGTGTAAATGAAGCTAAAAATATGTCGACTGTTGCGAAATCTCTTTCGGTAACCATGGGAACTCTGACAATTGCCATAAACAGTCTTGTAAAAAAAGGTTATGTGGATAGAATTCGCAGTGAGAAAGACAGGCGTGTGGTTCTCATTTCTCTTTCCGATAAAGGAAAGCGGGCTTTTAACCATCACAGGCAATTTCATGAACAGATGGTAAAAGCTACAATAAAGGGTCTGTCTAAGGATGAGATGAAGGTATTGGGACAGGCATTATCTAATTTAAAAGAATTTTTTCGGAATTATTAGATTTAAATTAAAATATTTATGCCTTATGGCATTCGTACAGCATGACTCAATAATTTGTGCAATGCTGTACAGGGTACAGCCCACACATATGCATTGATTAAAAGTGCATATGTGTGGGCTGTTTTTATTTTAATGTAGATATTTATTATGGAAAAAGGGAAAATTAATGAGCTGCAGGTTTATTGGCTGCTGGATGACAGGTTAAAAACCCGGGAAGCCGGTAAGGTTTTTGATTGACATTAGCAGGAGTGCATACTATACTTGAACTATAATATGGAACGTTCCATTGAACGATAGAAGGAGGTATTTATGACACCAAAGAAAAGATTGTATGCAAGGCTGAAAGGCGATGAAGTTGACAAAATTCCAAATCTGAATATTGTAATGCTATTTGCAGCTAAGTATGCAGGGATTAAGTATGGAGAATTCTGCAAGGATTACAGGAAACTGGTTTCTGCACAGCTTAAAACGGCGGAGGATTTTGGGCTGGACATATTAACGGTAATGTCGGATCCTAACAGAGAGGTTGCTGACTATGGTGCAGAGGTTGTATTTATGGAAGATGATCTGCCGGTTTGCAGAGAAATTCTGGTAAAGGAAGCGGAGGAGTTGTCTAAAATAAAAAAATGGGACCCACTGAAATCCGAAAGAATGCTGGATCGGATAAAAGCAGTACAATTGTTCAGAGAATTAAAAGGTAAGGAATATCCCATTCTGGGCTGGGTGGAAGGACCCTTTGCAGAATTTACGGACCTAACGGGGGTAAGTGACGGGATGCTTATGCTTTTTGACGAGCCGGAAGCAGTGGAAGAGGCTATGGAAATAATTGCTTCACAGGCGCTGGACTGTGCGAAAGCGCAGATTGATGCCGGAGCTGATATCATTGGTATGGGGGATGCAGCGGCTTCCCTGGTTAGCAGAGAGATCTATCAAGAGTTTATTTTCCCGCTGGAGCAGAAAATAGTGCAGGGGATTCATGAATATGGTGGACTGGTAAAACTACATATCTGTGGAAATACAAACCATATATTAGAACTAATGATAGAAACCGGGGCTGACATTATAGATATCGATTACCTGACCGATTATGAAAATGCCATTCAGGTGGCAGCCGGAAAGTGTTCGATCTGCGGAAATTTTGACCCCACATCCATCCTTCTTCAGGGAAGCAGGGATGATGTCATAGAGGCGGTAAAATCTTGTATAGATCTGGGCGACAGGACATCACTGGTTAGTGCAGGATGTGAGGTTCCCAAGATGACGCCGGTTGAGAATCTGAAAGCGGTAGATGAGTATTTAAAAGGGGTGACGAGAATTTAAAAGAGCAGTCACGCCCCACTTTGCGGCATATTTGCCCCAGATTAAGGTTACGTAGCCCGCTACGCGTCCCGCATCCGGGATAAATCTCCCACAAATTGTGATGCACAACTGCCAAAAAGCAATTTTAAAACATGTTCAAGAACAGAGAATTAATAAAAAAGAAGCCGGAAACTACAATATTAGTTTTGGGCTTCTTTTCTGTAAAATAAAAGTAGAATTGCCTACAACTATCAGACGAAAGTGCATAGGAACAGATAAAAAAATGAGGTAAATTAATAGCAGAAATTCAATAGGAATCCATAACAGGAAGCTGAAGCTGGAATCCGAGATTATTGTAAACTCTTCCGATAATCGTTTGCAGTTTTCCCGGTAATTTTTTTAAAGGATTTATTAAAAAACCGGTAGTCAGAGTAACCTACCTGATTACTGATTTCCGTAATAGAGAGGCTGGAATCTAAAAGCAGCTCACATGCTTTCTCAATACGGATGTGCTGCAAATATTCAACTATACCGGATCCGGTCGCCTGTTTAAAAAGGCTTGACAGGTAGCTTTTACTTAAAAAGAAGATACCGGAAAGCTCACTGATTGTAATTTTCTGGGAATAATGCATCTTTAAGTATTCGATGCAGTCTGGAATCAGCTGGTGTAGATAGCGGTTTTCCGGTGTGCTTGCGGGGGTGGTTTTCATTTTATAGAAGCGATGGATTTTCAATAGCAGTTCGCAGAGGGAAAGCTTTAATATTTGGATGTAATTGATTCCCTCGGTAGTAAATTCCAGATATATTTTGTCATAGAGCTGTTCGATTTCCGTGCGCATGGCACCCTGAAGGCGAAGATCGGGCGTATATATGATTTCTTCTGCATAGAGGGATTTGTAGAGCATGATGTCTGTAAGCTCTGTCAGAAGCGGAAGGCTTATATTGATATCCGAAATAAACTGGGGAAGAAACGCCAGGTTGTATACAACTAAATGCTCTGAATTCGCCCTGTCCGTAGGATAGAAGCAGTGGGCAGTCTGGGAATTTATAATATAGAGCTCTCCCTTGCTTACGGGATAGGTAATGCCGTTATACAAGTGGAAACCTTTCCCATCGCAGACATATGCAATTTCAATAAAATCGTGGGTATGTACTTTCAAATCTGAGAATTCGGTATGGTAATACTTTTCTATAAAAAAAGAAAGTTCTTTTTTGGGAAAAACAAGCTCAGGAGTAAGATTTGGTATATCCATGGTAAATCCTTTCATTATAGCAGGTCGTTTTTATAAGATACCTCTATAGTCATTATATAAACAAACCGCAAATTGTCAACCGGATATCAACCGGACAGAGGAACAGGAGGAATCATCACAATGAATTTAGAGAAACGTCAGGAGTTGTTTCAGAATCCAACAAGGGAATATCGGGGCAAGCCATTTTGGTCATGGAATGGAAAGCTGGAGGAGCAAGAGCTGCTGCGGCAGATTGACATTATTAAGGAAATGGGGTTTGGAGGCTATTTCATGCACTCCCGTACAGGGCTTGAGACAGAGTATCTGGGGGAAGAATGGTTTACATTAATCAACAAATGTGCAGAGTATGGCGACCGGAAAGGAATGGAATCCTGGCTGTACGATGAGGACAGGTGGCCATCAGGCAGTGCCGGAGGAATGGTTACAAAAGAAGAGAAATACCGTGCCATGTTCATGGAAATGCTGTGTATAGGTGAGGAGGAGTTGGAAGAACTACAATGGGATAAATCTATCGCAGCGGTGTTTGCGTGTAGGTTAAAAGATGGTATTTTTTCTGCTAAGCGCTTGCTAAAAGAGGGGGAATCTCTCTTAAGCGAAGAAACGGCTGTTGTCTTCCGGCTGAGATACTCAGCGTGTAATGATAACTACAATGGTTACTGCTATCTGGATACTATGAACAAAGAGGCGGTGCAGCGCTACATTGAGGTGACTCACGAAAAATACAATGAAAAAAGCGATGATAAATTCGGAGTGGAAATCCAGGGCATCTTTACGGATGAACCCCATCGGGGAGGCTGTTTTACCGACTTTGCAGAAGGGGAAGTCAATGCGGCTCCATATACGCCGGGGATGTTTGACGAATTTGAAAAACGTTTTGGATATAGTATCCTGGATAATCTGCCGGAACTATTTTTACGGAAAAAACCAGGGGAGCTTTCGAAGGTCAAACGGGACTACTTTGAATTGTGTCAGCAGCTTTTTTTGGAAAACTTTGCAATACCTGTCTACAGCTGGTGTAAGGAACATAACTTGATTTTTACGGGGCATGTCCTGCATGAGGATTCTCTTTGTGCTCAATCTGTCATGCAGGGGTCTTTGATGCGCTTTTATGAATATATGGAATACCCGGGTATTGATCTTCTGGCAGAGCATACGCAGTGTTATTGGGTGGCAAAGCAGATTGATTCAGTGGCAAGACAGCTGGAAAAAGAATGGGTATTGTCTGAGTTGTACGGATGTACAGGATGGCAGACCAACTTTCAGTCCTATAAGAATATTGGGGACTGGCAGGCGCTTTTCGGTATTAATTTAAGATGTCCGCATCTATCCTGGTATACCATGAAGGGAGAGGCAAAGCGGGATTATCCGGCAAGTATTTTCCATCAATCCTCCTGGTATACTGATTATCATTATGTGGAAGATTATTATTCCAGAATACATGCGGTTTTACATGACGGAAAGCCGGAATGCGGGCTGCTGGTGATCAATCCCATAGAAAGTGTTTGGGCACGTGCATACAGCGGGGCGTTTGATGGACTGAGTGCAGCAGATACACAGATTGAACGGCTGGAAAGACAATATGCGGAAGTATTCCATGCCTTAACGGATAACCGGATTGACTTTGACTACGGTGAAGAAGATATCATGGCACGCCATGGACGTGTGGAAAACGGCATTCTGTATGTGGGAGCCTGTGCTTATACAAAGGTTTTGGCAGCCGGTGCAGATACCCTGAGGGGAACTACTGTGGAACTTTTAAAAGAGCTGGTAAGGCAAGGAGGAAGCGTCATTTTTGCGGGCGATATTCCGGCATATATGGATGCAGAGAAATCAGATGAAATAAGACTGCTGGCTGAAGAGGCGGATATCATTCCTTATGAAGAGAGCGCAATTGCGGACGCCTGCAGAAATGGACAGGAGATAGAGGTTCGCTCTCAGGGGAGTCCTATGATTTACGCAAGGAGTGTGACAGTTGAGGGCGGAAGGGTCGTTATGTTGCTAAATACCGACAGAAAGAATGGATATGACAATGTAACCGTAAACCTTGGCAGCGGAGATTATGCAGAACTGTGGAATGCCCGTGACGGGAAAATCACAAAACCCTTATATAAGAAAATGGATGGTAATATAGAAATGACAATTAATCTGGAGGCAGGGGGAGAACGGCTTTATCTGATTTCGGATACCCTGCGGAACCTGCCTGACGGGGAGGACTGGAGTGGCACAAAGGAGATGCCCCTTCCGGAAGCCTTTACTTATACGCTCAGTGAGGAAAATATCTGTGTGCTGGATATGGTAACAGTACAAAATGAAGCAGGTTTAAAATTACCGGAGCAGGAAGTTCTGAAAGCAGACCGGGCACTGCGGGATTACTATCAGATTCCCTTTCGTGGAGGTGAAATGCTCCAGCCATGGTATGAAGTGAAATTCAGAGGCGGTGATAAAGAACTGCTGACCCAGCTTAATGCTGAGTATAGCGTGGAGATTTCGGTACTTCCCACAGGCGTTCAGCTTGTAGCAGAGGATTTAGAACATATTTGCGGGATAATTGTAAATGGAAAGAACGTGCCGGCAGTCAGTAATGGAAAGTGGATTGATATTTGTTTTGAAAGGATTCCGATACCGGATGAAGTATGGAAAGAAGGGCACAATACCGTAACTCTGATTATGGATTATTATAAGACCTGCGGACTGGAGTCTGTTTACCTGACCGGAAACTTTGGAGTGGAGATCAATGACGGCAGACCAACGCTGGGAAAGCTGCCCCAGAAACTATCCATCGGAGATATATCAACTCAGGGACTTCCTTTTTATTCAGGCAGCGTGATTTATCATGTGGATGGATGTAAAGATAAAAAAGTAAGTGTGAGTGTGGAACAATTCGGCGGGGCGCTGGTGAAACTGATCGGAAAAGAAGAGGTGATTCTTGCGTTTCAGCCTCATAGTGCCGTGGTGGAAGATCTGCGTGGGATTCAGGTGGTGCTCACCAGACGGAACACCTTTGGACCGTTTCATCAGATTCCAAAAGTGGCTTATGCTTACGGACCAGCCAATTTCCTGACAGAAGGAAAAGAGTGGCAGGACGACTATGTGCTTTATGAGCAGGGATTACTGACAAAACCGGTTATACGCAATTAGAAAGTAACAAATTTAATAAAGTAATATAGTCATAAAGTAATACAGTAATAAAGTGGCAGCACACAGTGTCAGATCGCTGTTGATGCTGCCGCTTTTCTATTATCGGGGAATTTTCCACGCCAAGTGGGCGGTGGGTGTGCATATTTAGGCAATCAATTTCCAAACACGCTCTGATTGCCTAATGAATATCCTGTTTCCGAAAGCTGGATGGTGTAAATCCAGTTTCCTGTTTGAACTTACGGCGAAAACTGGAGGTGTTCACATACCCCACTGAGATACTGATATCATCAATGGACATATCGGTATCCATCAGCAGCTCTTTTGCTTTTTCCAGGCGGATTTTCCATAAATAATCAGAGAAATTCTGATCAAACTTTTTCTTAAACAGATAACTTATATAAGCAATACTTACATGAAAGGTATCAGCCAGGGTGGAGATGGAGAAGTCGGGTGAGGCATAATTATCATGTATGATCTGCCGGATCTGTGTGGTATGTATAGCTGCATTTTCGTGCTCTGTTTCAAAGGTTTTCAGCAGCTTTTCCAAGCTCACCGCAATCTCCAGACTTTTTTCCTGATAGGGGCAGCTGCGGCACAAATATAAGGTTTCAAAATACAGATCACTGAATGTCTTGAATTTGATGCTCATACGGTTCATGCTATTGATAATGATGGTAAGAATATCAATCAAAACGCACCTTACAAAGAAGTCCGGGAAAGCATTTCCGTGATCAGCGGCTTTGTCAATCAGAGACAGGAGTTCTGTGATCTGCATCCTTGCATTGGGGAAATCCTGAACATTTAAATAGCTGCTCAGATTGTCCAGCTGCTTATAAGGGTACGATAGGCTGGTTCCCGGCGGAAGTGATGCCTGGATTTCCGGATAGGAAATAACCTGGGATTGTGACCAGTAGCTGCTGGCACGAACTGCATTTTCATATAGGGAGGGGATTTCCAGCGGCGATGTGGTGCTGTTGCTGAGGGCAGCCATGCACCCCGTTTCATCATAAAGGTCGGATAGGAGCAACAGGAGAACCTCATCCTTGTTTTTCTCAATTCCGGTATAATTTACTAAAAATGCAGCCGAGTCCTTATCTGCTTCAAGCATCGCGCAGGAATTATGACCGGGCAGTGCATCCTCTAAAAATGCCAGATATTCATTCCAGAAGATGGATTTTCTGGGGATGGCAGAGGATACTTTGATTACAAAAATATCATTGTCCGGCTCCATGCTGAAAAACTGATCAATATCGGGAAAATGATCCAGATCAGTGTGGTCGTTATTGGTAACAATAGAATCCAGTATGGACTTCTGCATGGAAAGCCGGTACTTATCAATCCGGTTCTGCAGCTCTTCATTTTCAGACAGTGCAGTAGTAAAAGCGCTGTCCAGCTGCTCCACATAGCCCTGGTTTGGCTGCAGCGTATGCACCATCTTGGTAGTAAGCTTATGAAGCGGCCAATAAGTAACGCGCATAGCCCACAGAATCAAAATCATTCCCAGTAAAGCTAGAAACAGCAGGACAATATAGGTATTTCGAAATGCAATATTGACCTGATTCAGGATTGCTGCGTTAGAAAAAAGAGCAAGGAAAGAAAATCCGCTGTTCATCTGTTTGGAGATAAAAAGGGATTCTTCCCGGTTTAGCGAAACGCCATTGGATAATTTCTCAGGATCTGACAAATAGGGTTGAATCTCGCCTGAGTTGCTGCCGGACACAATCTGGCCTTCAGGAGTGGTAAGGCAGATGGAGGTAATTCCCGTGGAGATGTCGGTTGCCATAATATTTTCCAGTTCTTTGGTGCTGATGATATAAAAAAGAGAATAATTCTCTGCCCCATTATTACTGGGGAGATAAATCAAAAGCTCAGAGGTATCATCACTCAGATATATCAACTGACCGGAAATGGCATCCATATATGCATTTAAATCAAAGAGCAGGTAATGTGAACCGGTATAAATCCGGTATGTTCCATCCTGCTTACATACATATTTACCAGAGGAGAGGATGGAATCACTTTGCAGGTCCGCATATACAATTGTGTTAATAAAGCTGTTACTCACAGCATAGTTATTCAGTTGTTTCGCCGCCTGATAACGGTACCAGTTTTCATTTTTGTAACGGGAGAGGATTAGATTGATATCTTTGGTAAGCATAGACTGTATTTGATCAATATCCGACAGCCCTTTTTCAAATTGTTCCTGAATATGGGCGATACGTCTTTCGGTCTGTTTACTTAAGTCTTTAAAATAAATATTTTTTAACTGTGAACGAACGGCAAAGAAAAAGCCAAAAAATAAAATACTTAAAATGATAAAATATGATAAAAAGTATTTTATCAGGGTAGTATTTTTTCTGCCAAATGTAAGTTTTTTAAGATGTTTCATAGGTTCTCCTTTGAACAAGAGCGTGTTTTATTAGAAAGACATTATATTTAACATAATATAACAATTCTGAATCTTTGGCAACATCTAAACTAGTTGCAGTACTAGTAATGGCGGTATTTTGTATCCGTACAATATTTAAGCAGATTTCTACAAATCTTGTTTCTTGTTATTTGATAAGAGATCTATCTATAATGAGTCAGAACGTGTTTGAAAATTGCTTTCATAAATTTTCAAACAGTTCTGTAACAAGGAAACGAACAAAGAAACAATGAAAGATAAGGAGACTATAATGAATTTTTCAGAGAATTTTATTTTTGGAACAGCAACCAGTGCAGCCCAGGTGGAAGGGGCGGCGTCTGAAGACGGAAGAGGGAAGTCTATCTGGGATGTGTTTGCCAGGACTCCCGGTAACATTGCGGATGGAACGACCCCGGATACCGCCTGCAATCTGTATCATACTTATGAAGATGATTTTAAGCTTGCAGAAAGACTAAACATACAGTCTTACCGGTTTTCGTTTTCCTGGTCCCGGATTTTTCCGGAGGGGAAGGGAAGTGTGAATCAAAAGGGACTTGATTTTTACAAACGCATGGTAGACGGGATGTACAGACATGGATTAATGCCCAATGCCACCTTGTATCATTGGGATCTGCCCTATGAACTGGAAAAAGAAGGAGGCTGGTTAAACAGAGATATCGTGAACTGGTACGGTGAATACGCATCGCTGTTGTTTCGTGAGTTTAAGGATGTGATTCCTATGTGGGCAACAATCAATGAGCCAATTGCCACTTATGTTGGATATGGTTTGGGAGGCTTTGCACCAGGACGTAAGGGAGAAGACCTGGGGCGACAGGCAAATCATCATATTCTAATGGCACACGGGGAGGGGGTTAAGCGTTTCCGCCAGGAACAGGCAAAAGACAGTCAGATAGGAATTGTGGTGGATATGTGGCATCATCATCCGCTGCGCAGAGAGAACCCACAGGATTGTAGAATTGCAGAATTAGAAAATGAAAAATCATACCGCTCTTATTTAAATCCCATATTCCGTGGGTGTTATACCCGGGAACTGCTTCAATATATGGAGGAGACCAACAGTACGCCCATCATGAAAGCAGAGGATATGGAGCTGATTCATCAGCCGCTGGATTATTTTGGATTGAACTGTTATAACAGGGTAGTGGATTGCGCAGATCCGGATCTACTGAAGTGTGATAGAAAGGAAAAAAATAAAGGCGGCAACTACATGGACAATGGAAGTGAATACTACCCAAAGGCGGTCTATGACGCAATCAATATTTTAGAGAAGGACTATAAAATAGGAATACCGATTTATATTACAGAGAATGGTACTTATAACTGTGAAGAAGAGATACAGCCGGATGGAAGCATTCATGATACGCAGCGTATCCGCTATATCGAAGGCTTTCTGAAGTGGATTCACAAAGCGATTGAGGAAGGTGCCGATGTGAGAGGATATTATGCCTGGAGCCTGTTGGATAACTGGGAGTGGAGCGCAGGATACACTTACCGTTTTGGACTGGTGCATACGGATTTTGCTGCTCAGAAGCGCATTTTAAAGGACAGTGCACTTTGGTATAGAGATGTCATAGCAGCAAGAGGGATGGAGCGTGTTTGAATTAGAATGACTATACAGGTGCTGTAAAGGTTATAAATAACAAAACTAAAATCAGGGGGAAGATGTAAAATGACAAGCAGAGACAGAGAAAATAATACATTAAATTTTGAGAAATCAGAGGAAAGGGGATCTGTGGAAGAAACGTTCTACCCGTGGAATTTGACGGTAGAGCGGTTTGCAGAGGATGGGCTGCCCCGGGAAGTTACAAAATGGTTTCACAATCCGGAGCGCAAAGAGATAGGGGAAGATGAAATAAAATGGGAAAGTTACATGGGTGTTGACTGGGGGACGGCTTCGTTCAAATATGAGGAGTATTTCGGGTTTGATCCGGTAAAAAGGGTACATTTTTCCATTCCATTTACCCGCTTTGGAGAGACGATAGAAAACGCAAAGGACTGGGAACGTATGAAAGAACGTTCCGATAGAGAGCTTGCCAGGTACTGTACAGAGAAGGCAATGGAAGAAAAGTATGGACCTCTGAGAGCAGGTCATGAAAAGGGCGATTTTTCTATACGACTGAATATTTCAGGGTTTTTCTGGATTCCAAGAGATTTATTCGGGATTGAAAATCATTTATATGCCTTTTATGACTATCCGGAGGTACTTCATGACATTTGTGAATACTGTCTTCAGATTTACAGCACCACCTTAATTAAGATTATTGATATTTTGCAGCCCGATGTGGTTTATATTTCCGAGGATCTCAGCGGAAAAAACGGTCCCATGATTTCAGGAGAAGCTTTTGACGAATTTGTGGGACACTATTACCGGAAATTGATCCCTCTTATGAAAGCGCATGGAGCGGGGAATATTTTTGTGGATACGGATGGAGACTTTGCACAGATTATCCCAAACTTTATTGCAGCAGGAGTGGAAGGATTTCTGCCAATGGATGTCAATGCCGGAATGGATATTGTAAAAGTAAGGCAGGACTTCCCACGGCTGAAGTTCATAGGCGGATATAATAAGCTGTGTATCGCAGAAGGAAAAGAAGCCATTGAACGGGAATTTGCAAGAATCCTTCCAGTGATTCGAAGCGGCGGATATATTCCGGGTGCGGATCATCAGGTGGCGCCGTCCACTTCTCTGGAAAACTATAGATATTATATAGAATGTTTAAGAGAGGCGATGAAGCATGCAGGTGAGGATATCATAAAAGAGTAGATACATGCAGGTATAACGTAACAAACAGGGTACAATATTCAACGATTTTTGGTTGAATATTGTGCTTTTTTTAATGAAATCAAGCCTTTTTGGTGATTCAGACACCAAAATTGTGGATGCAATAATTAAGCGATATAGCAAAAATCTTGTCTCTTGTTCCCCGGTATGTGTACACCTATAATGAATACAGAGTTTATCGAGAGAGGCGCCTCAAAGAGAACGAAAATTAAAACAGGAGGTATTTATTTATGAAGTTTAGAAGATTTTTGTCGCTGTTATGTGCAGCAGCTATGATGGTATCTGTGACGGGGTGCGGTGGCAGCAAAGATACTGCAAAAGTGGATTCTGCAGATCAGACAGAAGCCGGGGCAGAGGCTGACGGGGGAGAAATTACATTCCCATTAAAAGAAGCAAAGAATTACAGCGTATTCGCGATTCTGGATGGGGAATATGATCTAAAGGATAATGTGGCAATGCAGAAAGCTTTAAGTGATGCAAATATCTCTTTTGATTATCAATCTGTTATGGGCGCCGATTTGTCTGAAAAGAAGAACCTGGTATTAGCTTCCGGTGAATATCCGGATGTTTTCTACAAAGCCAATTTTTCAGCAACCGAATTAGATAAGTATGGAAAACAGAAGATTCTTATTCCATTAGAAGATATGATACGGAAGTATGCACCTAATTTATGTGCACTTTTAGATAAGGTTGACGGATGGGACTATATCACAGCTTCAGACGGGCATATCTATTCACTGCCGGAAATTGACAAAGAAACGCCGCTTTTATCCCCTTACTGGCTGAACCACAGGTGGCTTAAGAATCTGGGGCTGGAAGAGCCAAAGAATCTGGATGAGCTGTATACGGTTTTAAAGGAATTCAAGGAAAAAGATGCAAATGGAAACGGGGACGCAAATGACGAGATTCCAATCACGGGGACGGATGTAGTAAAACCGGAATTGCTGCTGCCTTATTTTGGAGTACCCTATGATGCGGTAACAAAATCGGCTGTTTTAGATGGGAAATTAACCTATATTCCAACCTCAGATGTATATAAAGAGTTTGTTGCATATATCACAAAGCTCTATCAGGAAGGCCTGATGGATAAAAATGTATTTACACAGAAACACGAACAGCAGGGAGCAATTGGGCAGTCCGGAGATGTATTTGGTTCTTTCTTTGATGCAGGTGCATTTCTGACAGTTGGGCGTGATAATGATGATGACTATGCCATACTTACACCATTTGAAGAAGGGATTTATCCTATTTCTTCCGGTATCACGTCAGGAACTTTAGCCATAACGGACGCTTGTGAAAACCCGGAAGTGATCATCGCCTGGGCAGATCAGTTTTACACAGAAAATGGCGGAATCCTCGCATGGCTGGGTGTGGAAGGTGAGACATGGAAAAAGGATGCTGAGGGCAATTGGGAATGGATCATCGGCAACGGATATGGAGATGATATTGCAGCAGTGCGCAGTAATGGTACAATTCAGGGCGCGGCTTATCATCCATCTGTACAGCCGGAGTACTGGTTTAGCGGTATGTCAGAAGAAGTTGATCCGGATGAGGTCTATTTAAATAAAGAACGTGCCAAGGTATCAGAAATGGGTGCCATCCCGCTTCCGGTAATGAGATACAGTGATGATGATGCCAAGGAAATTTCCACCTTAAAGGCAGACCTGGATGCTTATATTGACCAGTATCTGGCACAGGTTGCAACCGGGGAACTGGAGCTGGAAAGCAGCTGGGAAGAATATGTAACGACGATAAACAACATGGGCGGAGCCAAGCTGACTGAAATCTACCAGAAAGCATACACAGAGGCTATGGCTGAATAAGCCCCTGCATATGATCTAAAAAGAGAAGCCGCTGTAAGATACAGCGGTACTTCTCTTTCCAGAGTGTGTTTTCAAACATGCACCAGACCATAGAAAAATGGAAAAGGAGGATTTTCGGTGATAAAAAAATCAGCAAAAAGGGATACATTGAGTTTCCACGCCAGATTAGGAAAGGACATGAAGAAGAACTGGATACTTTATGCAATGATCCTGCCGGTTGTAATCTATTATGTTGTTTTCGCATATGGTCCCCTCTACGGCATACAGTTAGCGTTTAAGGACTACGTCATTAAAGATGGAATATGGGGAAGTCCATGGGTCGGATTTGAACATTTTACCAGGTTTTTCAGCAGCTATAATTTTGAATTATTATTAAAGAATACAATAGGAATCAGTGTTTACAGTATTTTGGTTGGATTTCCCATACCGATTATGTTTGCTTTACTGTTGAATTACTTAAAAAACAAACATTTAAAGAAAACGATTCAAATGGCATCTTATGCCCCTTATTTTATATCCACGGTAGTTATGTGCGGTATGATTGTCATTTTTCTGAATTCGGATACAGGCATTTTTAATACCATCAGAGGATGGCTTGGACTGAGTTCGATTGATTTTCTGGGAAAACCGGAACTGTTTAAATCTATTTATGTATGGACCGGAGTATGGCAGGGGCTGGGATGGAGTTCTATTATCTATATATCTGCATTATCCGGCGTGGATTATCAGCTGCATGAAGCCGCAATTGTGGACGGAGCCACAAAACTGCAGCGCATTTTTCATGTGGATCTGCCGTCTATTAAACCAACCATTGTCATGCTGCTGATACTCCAGATGGGATCGCTGATGAGCGTGGGATTTGAAAAGGTATTTTTACTTCAGAATACCCTGAATAAAGGAGCGGCATCTGTTATTTCTACTTATGTATACGAGGTTGGTTTGATTAATAGTGACTATGGATACTCTACGGCAATCGGTCTGTTTAATTCTGTGATTAACCTGGCTTTAATCGTAGTGGCGAATCAGGTCTGTAAGAAATTTGCAGATGAGAGTCTGTTCTAGAAAGGAGTAAGTTGGAAAATGATGAGTAAAACAGGAAAAACAGCAAAAATAAAGCGTTCTCATGCTGATAAAGTATTTGACATTGTAAATATAACGCTTATGGTAGTCCTCTTAATCATTTTTATATGGCCGCTGTGGTTTGTGGTAATTGCTTCCTTCAGCAATCCATCAGAAGTCTGGAACGGCAATGTTGTTCTTCTGCCAAAGGGTTTCACATTAGCGGCATATGAAGCCGTCATCGAATATAAGGCGATATGGACCGGATATGCAAATTCCATTTTTTATACAGTGGCGGGCACCTTGATTAATCTGGTTCTGACCGTATGTGCAGCTTACCCATTGGCAAGAAAAGACTTTGTGCCAAGAAATGTGCTTATGTTTCTTTTCATGCTGACCATGTATTTCAGCGGGGGGCTGGTTCCCACCTATTTGATCGTGCACAAACTGCATTTAACCAATACACCATGGGCGATGATGATTCCGGGGGCAATATCCATCTATAATGTTATTATCACAAGAACCTACTTTATAAACAGTATTCCATCCAGTCTGCAGGAGGCGGCAGAGTTGGATGGTGCCAATACATACCAGTTTCTGATAAAAATAGTACTTCCGCTGTCCAAGCCTATTCTGGCTGTGATTGGTCTGTATTATGCGGTGGGCCACTGGAATGATTTCTTCTCAGCCTTAATCTACATTAATGACAAAGATCTGATGCCGTTACAGTCCTTCCTGCGTGATTTATTAATGACCAATAAGATGAGTCTGACCAATCTGCAGGGTCTGGATGCGGCGGCAGCGGAAGCGAAGATGCAGCTTTCCCAGACGTTAAAGTATAGTGCGATTATCGTTTCTACGGTACCGGTATTGTGTATCTATCCATTTATACAGAAATATTTTGTAAAGGGAGTTATGATTGGGTCGGTGAAAGGGTGATAGATCATAATTCCGGCAATGTTATGGTAATAAATGTACCCGATCCAAGCGTGCTCTCTATTTGCAGCACATCTTTATTGTAAAGCAGAAACAGCCGCCGTTTAACATTTGGTATACCAATCCCGCTGCGAAAATCGTATGTACCATCATCCGGGGGTGTCTGCATTTTTTCTAAGGTGCGGGGATCAATTCCCACCCCGTCATCCTGTACGGTTAATACCAGGCCTCCGGTATGTTTGCAGGCACCTATTTTCAAAGTTCCGCAGTCCGTTTTTAATTCCAGTCCATGTACAATGGCATTTTCAACCAGCGGCTGCAGAATCATGGCAGGTATTGTCTCATTCAGACAGTCATCCGGAACATCGATCTGATACCCAAGCCGTGAGCCAAACCGTACTTTCTGGATATTCAGGTAATTTTTAATGGTTTCTATCTCTACCTGCAGGGGTACGGTATCGTGAAGCACAGACAGGCTGTTGCGAAGAAGGCCTGACAGGGAATCAATCATTTCCTTAGACTTAGGTGCATCTTCAATAATTGTGAGAGCGGATATACTGTTCAGTGTGTTATATAAAAAATGCGGATTGATCTGCATCAGCAGATATTCCAGCTCAGACAGGCTGAGAAGCGTCTGCATCTGTGCATTTTTAATCTGTTCTTCCTGCAGCTGCTGTTCAATCTGGTATTTTTCTTCCAGCTGCTGCTCGGATATTTTCAAACTGTTTACCATCTCGTTAAAAGAAGTGATGAGAATATTTATTTCATCATCGGGCTTGATTTTTTCCAGATAGAGGTCACGCTTACCACTGGCAACTGCAGCACATTTTAAGCTTAGATTTCTGATAGGCAGGGCAAAGGAACTGGACATTTTATATGCCGTAAATGCGCAGATCAGTGTGAAAATAACAATCAGCAGATAGGTACTGCGGAGATTATTTTTCAGGACCAGATGGTTATTTTGGATATTTTCCTGGGCAAGAGTCAGTTCATCAGACATCCCCTGATAAATGTAGGAGTAGATTCCGGTTCTTAAATTATCAAGGGCAATTTTCTCCCGGTTAAATTTAAAAGTCGGGACCTCCAGGCTGAATTTATCAAATAAGGAGATGGCATCTTCATAATAGGAATCCAGCATGGCGGAGATATCCCGATACAGATAGCTTTCCGGGTACAGCGCCCTTAAGGAAGCTGCATATTCTGCCGCATCCCCATATGTAGTTTTAAACTGGCTTAAATATTTATCCGATGGGTTTGTAAAATAATTGGATGTAATGGCAGCGGTGTCCTCCAGCCTGGTCAAAAGCAGCTGGAGGCTCTGGATATGTTCCAGGGTATTGTTGTTCTGGCGATTCAAAGAGCTGCTGGACTCAATGGAATATACTGACAAAAAGAACATCAGCAGTATAACCAGAAGAAAGTATTTCATTAATCGGACAGAAAGCCTGGAAAGTGGATGAAGCCTGGATTTAATTCTCTGTAATGTTTTCATATTTTTGATATTCCTTTGGTGTTAGTCCTGTATTTTTCTTAAATATACGGCAAAAGTAATTTTGGTCACTATAGCCGGAACGTTCTGAAACTTCTTTTATGGACAGGGTCCCCTTCTGAAGCAGGATCTTGGCATAAGAAATCTTTTTATTAGTGATATGGTCCACAAAATTCGCATTGTATTCGTCCTTAAATAATTTGCTGACATAATGGGGAGTCATTTTCAGGTAAGATGCCAGCCCCTCCAGGGAAACGGATTCAATGGGTTCATTTTGTAAATAGGTATTGATCTTTTTTACAAGTGCAAAATTTTTGTTTTGTGTCTGTTCCTGAATCAAATGAAGAAAGCTGAATAATGTCTGGTGTAAATATTCCTGCACCTGTAAATTGTCCTTTAATGTCTCTATCAGGCTTAAAAAAGAGACAGAATCCAGGTATGAGCCATCTAATCCTAAATTGTAAGCAATTCTTTTGACAGAAACCAGAAGCTGCAGCGTATATTCTTTTAGAATCCCCAGTGGACAGGGATGCGTAAAAAGATTTTGGGTGATGGCCTGCGCGGCGGAATAGGCTGCTTCCATATTTTTAGAGCGAAGAGCTGTCAGCAGATCTTCCTCCAGGGAATATGGATAGTGATAAGGCAGCTTTAATACAGCGGATGACTCATGGATTTGGCAGGAATGGTCAGGAATCGTGTGGATCAGTGCCATAGCCTCAAAATATGAATTTTTAAATAGCCGGGGATTTTCATATACGCTCCCTATGGAAATTGCAGCTTTAATTTTGTATTTTTCCTGGATAAACAGCAGCGCTTCCTGAGCAAACAGCCGAAAATCCGTCAGGGGAGAGAGCTTTCCCTGATTTTTTTCTGTATATAAAAAAACAGGTAAAATATCAAATATATAGTCTCCGGTTATTCCATAAGTTAAGAAGCGAAGTCTTTTAGCAAGTTCTTTGCGGATGCTGACCTTTTGCTGGAAGGTGGTATGATTTCTTAAGTTAAGCAGTAAGAAGCAGCCGGCGGAATACTGTATGTGAAGCAGGGAATGCTGGAGTTCCAGGTCATCGTCAGAAAAATTACCGGTAATATAGCCGGAGATCAGGTTTTTTTCCAGGACTGGAATGGCTGAAGTCAGGATCTGGCTGTTTTTTTCTTTTGTTTCCAGATATACCCTGGACTTTTGTATGGTATCCATGACAGACTGCAGTTGATCCATTACTTCTGACACGACCAGCGGTTTTAAAATATAACCCTTTACGCCCATGCTCAATGCCTGCTGGATATACTCGAAGCTATCGTAGGCAGTCATAATTAAGACCTGAATCAGGGGGTTTTTCCCTAATATCTGTCTGGAGGCTTCCAGCCCGTTGATACCCGGCATTTTAATATCCATGATAATAATATCAGGTTTTAATTCTTCTGCTTTTTGAATTGCATCCATGCCATTTTCACACTCAGCGATTATCTGTATGTTATTTGTATTTTTACTGATGAGAGTAATAAGCGCATAACGGGATAAAATCTCATCATCAACAATGATCATTCTGTACATTTTAATCTCCTTTATTCTTCCGGCAGCCAATGAACTGGCGGGTACTTTGCATGCCATATTTGGCTCGGCTTACCGGATGGTGCCTGTTAGAATTATATCTTGTGCGCCTTCGGGGGTTATGCCGATGACATCAATTTGTAGCCGGACGGGATCCACAGAGATGAATGAAGAAATATATTCCTGGGATCTGGCGGTCAGTAAGTCATAGTGGTTCCAGAGCCATTCAATGACAAAACAGCGTTGTATGGTGATATTGTCGTATTCCTGGCGGTTTGGAATCTCTAAGCTGCGCAGCATATCTACGGAAGTAAAAATTTTCTTTAGCCTGTCGGCTGTCTTTAGTTCTTCATATAAGGTTGCAGTTTGTTTATCGGAGGAATAATAACGGAAAAATTCCATAAAAGACCGGATAAAATAATTTGTTGTCTGCGACTGTTCTATATAAGAGGTCTCCGAAATAATTACAAAAAACTGTTGAAATAAAGAATTGGACCATTTCATAATCTTAAGATCCTTTCATTAAAAATGTCTGTTTGAGGAAAAGTGCTATATTTCATATTATACTATACTATAAATGTGACAAAAATCATGAATATTTTACTAAATTAGCATAAAATAACAAATCAATACATTAGAGTGCATAATGAATAGCGCATTAATGATGATTTAATGTGCAAAAATACTAATTTTGGAATTATATGTTAGTTACAGAGTGGTTTTAATCAGATATAATACAATCATCTTGATACGGACAAGTGAAGGAGGAAAAGAAATGAAAGCGAAGAAATTATTGGTAACATTATTGGCGGCGGCAGCAATGGTAAGCGTTACTGCATGTTCAGCAGGAAATGCAGGACAGGGTGGAGAGACCCAGACGAAAGCACAGGAAAGCAGTGAGGGGAGTTCCCAGGAAGCAGCAGCGGATACTGCCGGCGGGGACAGTAAGGATCAATTATATATAGAGGTGTCGGCAATCGGTGCCGATCCATACTTCTACGATCACAAAATGGGAATGGAGATGGCTGGAAAGGAATTGGGGGTCAGAACAGAGTATGTAGGACCCGCCGAAAATGACATGAATGCTATGGTGGCGGCGTTAGAACAGGCAATAGCTAAGAAGCCGAACGGGCTTGTGGTGGTAGGATTCAATGAACAATTGATCCCATCTATACAAAAAGCAACAGATGCAGGAATTCCGGTGGTAACAGTAGATGCGGATCTTCCAACCTCATCCAGAATTGCATTTATTGGAACGGGAAATGAAGAGGCCGGAATCACCGGCGGGACAAAGATGGCGGAGTTGTTAGGCGGGAAAGGAAAAGTAGCGGTTATGTACAGCCCGGGACAGACAAACCTGGAAGAACGTGTGGAGGGTTATAAGAAATCGTTTGAAAATTATGCCGATATCGAAATTGTGGAATATGTGGATACGAAGCAGGACAGTGTGGTAGCAGCACAAAGTATAGCCGCTGTCCTCCAGAAACATCCGGATTTGGCGGGAATTATATGTGTAGATGCTACCGGAGGTACAGGGGCGGCGACCGCAGTAAAAGAAGCGGGGCTTACGGGAAAAGTGAAAATTATAGCTATGGACCGTTCAAATGAGGTGCTGGCTGCAATTGAAGAAGGTGTAATTTCTGCATCTGTTGCACAGCAGACGGCTCTGATGCCTTATTATGCAGTGCAGATGTTAATGAATCTGAATAATTCAAAAGTTGAGATTACAACGGATAACGCATCTGCTGGCGTACTGGGAATCCCTCAGTATATAGATACCGGGGCAGTTATCGTTGATGAAACAAATTACCAGTATTTTAAAAGATAGCCGGAAACAGGATGTAAAGCTGTTGCAGAATAAAAAAATGCAGCAGCTTTTCAAAATAAAAGATGAGAGCGTGTTTTATTGAATAGGAGGAGATATTTTGTCGGACTTTATTTTGGAAACAAGGGGCATAGTTAAGATATTTCCAGGAGTCAGAGCACTGGATGGAGTGGATTTAAAGATAAAAAAAGGAGAAGTTCATGCAATTGTAGGAGAAAATGGGGCTGGAAAAAGTACCCTGATGCTTACGCTTGGAGGGATTCACAGGCCGGACGAGGGCGAAATTTATCTGGAAGGGGAAAAAGTGGTGTTTTCCTCAGCACAGGATGCTTTAAAAAAGGGAATCAGCATCGTACATCAGGAATTAAGCCTGGTACCAAATCTCAGTGTGGCTGAAAATATATATGCCAACCGGCAGCCTGTAAACCGGCTCAGTCTGATCAAAAAGGATGAATTATACAAAATGACCAGAGAAATGCTGTCTTTATTTGAGATTGATAATATACTGCCGTCTACCCTGGTAAAAGATCTCTCAATTGCAAACCAACAGGTTGTAGAAATACTAAAAGCCATGTCATTCCATCCGAAAGTATTGATTTTGGATGAACCGACATCTTCATTAACCGAAATAGAAAAGGTACGTTTATTTAAAAATATCCGGGTATTGAAAGAAAAAGGAATATCTTTTATATATATTTCCCATCATCTGCAGGAGATTTTCCAGATAGCCGACCGAATTACAATCCTCAGGGATGGAGCTTATATATGTGAAGCGGATGTAGCAGATATTAATGAAGATTTCCTGATTACGAATATGGTAGGAAGAAAGATTGAAAATATCTATGGAAGACCCCAGAGCGGGCATAAAATTGGAAAAGAAATTTTAGAGGTAAAAAATATTAGCCGCAGCCGGTGTTTCAAAAATATTAGTTTCAGCATCAAAGAGGGTGAAATAGTAGGATTTTCAGGGCTGGTAGGGGCAGGCAGAACTGAAATTGGCAGAGCTATATTTGGAGCGGAGCCGATTCAGGCCGGTGAAATATATATGGATGGCAGGAAAAGAAATATCAGATCCCCGGAAGATGCCATAGCTATGGGGATTGGATATATGAGTGAGGACAGGAAGCAGGAGGGCTTATATATTGATTTTTCCATCAAAGCCAATTTAATAGCAAACCGATTGCGCAGTTTTACATCAAAGGGATTTTTAAAGGAAAAAACTATGGATGGCATTGCAGCTGATGCAGTGAAAGCATTCAATGTAGCAACGCCGGGTATTGAACAAAAGGTAGGAAATTTATCAGGGGGAAACCAGCAAAAAGTGCTTTTAGCAGCGTGGTTTGGAATAAAGCCTAAGATTTTAATTGTAGATGAACCTACCAGAGGTGTGGATGTTGGTGCTAAAAGTGAAATTTATACGCTGCTTAGGAACCTGGCGGCAGGTGGTGTGGGAATTATAATGATTTCCTCTGATCTGCCGGAAATCCTGGGCGTCAGCGACCGGATTATTGTAGTGCGCGGAGGGGAAATCGCAGGAGAACTGCCGGCGGGGCAGGCAACAGAAGAAAATATCATATCCATGGCCTCAGGCGTGGATGCAAAAGCAGAAGCACAGACAAGATAATTCTTGAAAACAATATTCATATTGTAAGGAGCGGTGAAAAGATGAGCGCGTTAAAAAAATTAGCAAAACAGAGAGAATTTTTTATTTTATTAATTGTAGTTGGGCTTTCGGCAGCGGTAACGACAGCATCATCCGTATTTTTGTCTTATCAGAATATAGTAGCTTTAATGCTGGGGCTATCGGTAGAAGTGATTATAGCCGTGGGAATGGCAAATTTAATGGTGAGCGGCGGATTTGACATGTCAGTGGGATCCATTCTGGCTTTTTCAGGAGTGTGTGCAGGACTTGCCATACAGGCTGGAGTTCCACCGTTTGCTGCTGTTTTGATTGGAATGTTAATTGGCGGGGCAGCCGGGTTATTTAATGGATTTATTATATCAGTAGTGGGCATTAATGCCTTTGTAACAACGCTGGCTTCTCTGAGTCTGTTCAGGGGATTGACGCTTATTGTTACCAGGGGACAGAATATCACCAGCCTGGGTGTGGATTTTAATGCCATTGGGCAGGGAAAGTTTCTGGGAATCCAGGCGCCGATCTGGTATGCGGTTATACTTGTGATAATTGGGGACATATTAATGCGGCATTCCAGGTTCTTCAGACAGAATTATTATATCGGAGGAAATGAAAAGGCAGCTAAATTATCCGGTATTAATGTAGTGAAGATCAAAATACTAAACTATATAATTGTAGGTGTGCTTGCGGGATTTGCAGGAGTTGTGGCAACAGCCCGTATGGGGACAGCTTCCGTGCAGCAGGGAACAGGCCTGGAACTGAGGGTTATTACGGCAGTTATCATTGGTGGAGCAAGCCTTCAGGGAGGGGAAGGAAGCGTTCTGGGTGCATTTCTGGGATCACTTCTGATGGCACTTATCACGAATGCGTTAACTCTTCTGGGTGTGGACATATACTGGCAGACCTTTGTAGTAGGTGGGACACTGCTTGTGGCAGTTCTGATTGATCAGTTAGGTAAAAGGAGAAAAGTTTGACGTCGCAGGCGGGATCTGCGAAATACAGGAGGTAAAAGTATGACAAAGAGGGAAAAGCTGGAGAGAGCATTAAATCATCAGGCAGGTCCGGTACCTTTTGATATTGGAGGGACTTCGGTTACCGGGATCCATGTAAGTATGGTGGAAAAATTAAGGGATTACTATGGATTGGAAAAGCGTAAAGTAAAAATGTGTGAGCCATTGCAGTTATTAGGGTACATAGAGGATGATCTGAAAGAGGCGATGGGCATTGATGTTACAAATGTATGGAATCCCAACACTATGTTTGGATTTCAGAATGTGGGGGAGAAGGAATGGAGGACTCCCTGGGGACAGGAGATTCTCGTACCTGAAAACTTTGTTACCACAACCAGCCAAAAAGGAGATATCTATATTTATGCGGAAGGGGACACATCATTTCCTCCGGCAGGGCATCTGCCCTCAGGCGGGTATTTTTTCGATACAATTTCCAGGGGACATGATTTTGATGAAGATAACCCGAGACTGGAAGATAATCTGGAGGAGTTTGGGGAAATTAGTGAACAGGATCTGGAGTATATCAGAATCCGGACACAACAGGCAGGAGAAAGCGGATATGGCGTAATCGGATCCTTTGGAGGAACGGCGATCGGGGATATAGCCATGGTTCCTGGGGGAATGTTAAAAGCGCCGAAAGGTCTAAGAGATATCACAGAGTGGTATATGGCAACCCTCGCCAACCAGGATTATCTGCATCAGATTTTTTCTGCCCAGGTAGATATTGCACTGAAAAACCTGGAAAAAATAAAGGAAGCTGCAGGAGATACGGTACAGGCGGCATTTGTGTGCGGTACAGACTTTGGAACTCAAAATGGACCGTTTTGTTCTAATGAAGTATTCCGGGAATTATATATGCCTTATTATAAAAAAATAAACAACTGGATACATAGCCATACAAAATGGAAAACCTTTAAACATTCCTGTGGGTCCATAATGCCAATGATACCGGATCTCATTGAATCAGGATTTGATATATTGAATCCGGTGCAATGGACAGCAGAAAACATGGATCCGGCTCAGCTGAAAAAGGAATTCGGGAAAGACTTGGTATTTTGGGGCGGCGGTGTAAACACACAAAAGACGTTTCCTTTTGGAAAACCAGCAGAAGTGCGCGAGGAAGTATTGAAAATGTGTGATATTTTTTCAAAGGACGGAGGATTTGTATTTAACGCCATCCATAATATTCAGGCGCTGACTCCGGTTGAAAATCTGGCGGCGCTCATAGAAGCAGTAAAAGAGTTTAACTCATAAGCCTTAATCATTATTGTTGAAATAGAAACAATATTTTAGTATAATGTGGTTATGAAAACAATGATGGAGGACAAGTCATGAATAAAGGCGGGCAGGTAATCGGCAAGTTCTGGGACGTATTAAACAAGATGATGTGGCTGGATAAATATAAAATGAAAGACAGTCTCAGGGACTATAAACCCTCAGAAGTACACTGTATAGAATATATTGGAAGCAATGCAGATTCTAATGTGACTAAACTTGCAGAGTCTTTTTATATGACCAGCGGTGCTATCAGTAAAATATCCAGGAAGCTTATCCAAAAAGGTCTTATTGAGAGTTACCAAAAGCCCGATAACAAGAAAGAAATCTATTTCAAGCTGACCACACAGGGGGAAGCAGTTTTCCAGACGCACCAGGAACTGCACAAAGAGTTTCAGGAGCGGGACCAGGCTGTCTTTGAGCAGGTGACGGAAGAAGAGTATAATATAATGCTTCGCTTTGCAGAAAAGTATAGTGCCCATTTAGATGAGGAAATAAAGAAACTGGGTGTGGATATGAAGTCAGAAGGCTATGATAAACTTTGAATATAGAGCCGGTAAAAAGTATCAGGTCAAAATTTGCAGTAATACAAGGCAGTCTAACTCTGAATGGAGCGGGCTGCTTTTTTATGTTCCTTGTTTTGTTGACAAGGAAACAATATTGTGATAACATGAAAATGTTTCCAAGGAAACAATAATCCCATACAGCTGTATAATGGCAATCCGGAAGCTTATTTGATAGCTGTTACTTATTGAGCCGGTCAGACTCTTGGGACACACTTAGAATTATGAATTAAAATTGGAGTCAATATAATTATTGAAAAGGAGTGCCAGTTACTATGTATAAAGAAACGATAAATAAACACACGATATTTAACAAAGATTTTCTGCTTGTTGCAATTGGGCAGATTATCTCACTATTTGGAAATCAGATATTGCGCTATGCCCTTCCCCTCTACCTATTAAACCGAACGGGTTCATCCGCTTTGTTTGGGACGATTTTGGCCTGTTCTTTCATTCCCACGCTGTTACTTTTTCCAATTGGCGGTATTCTGGCGGATCGGGTTAATAAAAAAAATATTATGGTGATATTGGACTTTAGTACCGCTGCCTTAATTACCATATTTTATCTGCTGTCTGGAAAAATGGATATTGTACCGCTCATGACGGTTACCATGATGATCTTATATGGTATTCAGGGAGCTTATCAGCCGGCGGTTCAGGCAAGTGTGCCATCACTGGTAGATACAGAACATATTATGCAGGGAAATTCCGTAATCGATTTAATCAGTTCCCTGGCAAATATGATTGGTCCGGTCATCGGCGGCATCTTATTTTCCATAGTAGGCTTAATCCCTATTCTGTATGTGAGCATCGGATGCTTTCTCGCATCTGCAATAATGGAAATTTTCATCCATATTCCATTTGAAAAAAAGAAAACCACTGGTAGTATGTTCGCTACCGGATTCAATGACCTGAAAGAAAGTTTTGGGTTTATGTTTAAAGAACAGCCGGTTTTGTGGAAGGTATCACTTGCATTTTCTTCTGTTAATTTGCTATTAACGTCTCTAATCATGGTTGGAATACCCGTTATTATCACGCAGCACCTGGGCTTTGCACCGGATACGGCAAATCGGCTTTATGGATATGCCCAGGGAGCCATCGCCGCAGGCAGCATATTAGGAGGTCTGCTGGCGGGTGTATTTTCTAAGAAGTTAAAATTAAAGGCAAGTCCATTTATCTTAGCGGGATGTGCACTGTCTATTCTCCTGGGAGGATTTGCGCAGCAGGTGCTCAAGGGTTCCATAGCAGTCTACATAGTGCTGGTCATCGGGTGCAGTCTGCTATTGGTAATGACGACCTTATTTTCCATCCAGGTGCTGACCTGCCTGCAGATCTTAACCCCCATTAATTTAACAGGTAAAGTCCTGTCATGTGTTCTGTGTATATGTATGTGCACGAATCCCCTGGGCCAGTTTATGTATGGGATAGTCTTTGAACACACAGGCAGCAGTACCTATGTTCCGTTTTATGCAGCTGGACTGGTCATGCTGGTTATTTGTTTTTTTACCCGCAGGATATTTTATGGGATTGATCAGTTGATGAAGGAACATACAATGTAAATTAAACGTAGAATATGCATGGAGTCATCCCTGTATATCTTTTGAAAAGCTGGCTAAAATATTGGGGATTATTACCGCATCCTACCTGCTCAGCTATGGTATAAATATTTTCAGTATCGCAGCCAATGAGCAGTGATTTAGCTTTGGTGATGCGAAGCCTGACAGGTGCTCCTCAATATAGGTGATCAGTTTTTCAATAAAAGGCTTATAGGTTACTCCAGAAGCTTCAGGGAAGAAAGTATCAAAGCGGTCAAAGAACAGGGAATTTCTCAGGGTATGATTGTCCAGTCCTTCTTCCCAGTATCTGTGGCATAAGTCTAAAGCAAGAGTCAGACAGGAATTGTAATTATATATGGGAATTTGTCTGATTGCGTCCAAATAGTAAATCTTATCATATCTACGCAGCTTCTGAATCAGGATCAGATAAAGACATTCTAAATCAGGATAAAAAGTCTGTTGGTGGGAAATCTGTATGGATTCGCTGTCAAATATCAGATTTTCCAGTAATTCAAGGGCATCTGAATCCGATTTTAATATAGGAACAATTTTGGGGGGAGTTAGAAATATGACCACACAGGATTGAAAAAAGAAGACTTTGCACATTAATTGTGAAAAAAGGAAAAACAAAGTGATAATTCCGAAATATACAAAGAAACATGTACAACATACCAATTAGTAAAAGACATAGGGGGTAAATGTAGCTAAAATATGCTTAACAAGAGGCTAAAACAATATAAAAGAACACATTATAGGCAAAAGAAAACGGGAAAAATTGAAATTACAGAAAGCCTTACTTATAAATGATAGTTCCTTATTGTGGAATGAATGGCAGAAAGAGAAGGAAGATGGACATTTTGGAACAAAGTATAATGGAGGGGAATGCTTAACGGATGGTTATGATTTGGTGTAATACGAAAAGACATTGAAAAACTGCCATTGTGTGCAAGGCGGATTATACATAAGAAAAACAATAAAAAAGTTTGTATAAAAAACTAGGAGGTTTAGGGATGCATCGAAAGACAGCGCTGATTACAGGTGGAGCAAGAGGGATTGGAAAACAGATTTCTTTGGATTTAGCAGAAGAAGGATACAATATTGTAGTTAATTACCGCAGTGATAAGGAAGCGGCCTGTGAGATATGTGAAAAAGCAAAAGAGAATGGTGTAGATAGTCTGGCTGTCTATGCGGATATGGGAAGTGTCAGAGATATTGAGAAAATGTATCAAATTGCCTTTGAAAAATTTGATGTCATTGATTTAGTTGTGAACAATGCAGGTATCAGCCCTGAAGTGTATTTTCTGGAGGCAACAGAAAAAATATTTGATGATATGACTGCAATTGACTGGAAAGGGCTGTTTTTCAGCAGTCAGATTGCCGCAAAAAAAATGGTGGAAAAGAGTGTGAGAGGAGTAATCATTAACATTTCATCCAATCAGGTGGAAGGGTGCTGGCCAAGAGCGACCATATATGGGCCGACAAAAGCGGCTGTTACGAAGTTTACCCAAAATGCGGCTATGGAGTTGTCATTAAAGGGAATACGTATGGCTGCCGTGGCGCCGGGCTATACGGATGTGGGGTGGGAGTCTGGCGATATCCGGTTGGAAGCGGCAGAACGGCTTCCTTTCAAACGATTTGCAACTACCAGGGAGATTGCCCAGGCAGTCGTCTATTTGGCATCGGATAAAGCGGCATATATTACAGGGACTTCTTTATTGATAGAAGGAGGGGCCAGCCTTCCTGTAGTTGCAGCCAATGACTTTGTGGAGGTAAAGTAGAATGGAAGAGTATCAATATTACAATCAGCTTTTAAAAGGAGATGGAGGTGCTCTGAAAAGGGCATTGTATAAGTCCATGGGATTTACGGATTCCGCTCTGGAAAAGCCATTGATTGCCATAGTCAATACATATACCAACGCAACACCAGGCCATTATAACATAAATGAAATGTGTGAGCAGGTGAAAAAAGGTATCGAGTCCAGAGGCGGTACGGCCATGGTGTTCGGCAGTATTGCACCATGTGACGGAATAGCAGAAGGGCATGATGGGATGCGGTATATTTTACCCTCCCGGGATTTGATAACCTCTTCGGTGGAATGCATGGTCAGGGCTCATAAATTTGATGGACTGGTATTGCTGGGTTCCTGCGATAAAATTGTACCGGGTCTTTTGATGGCAGCTGCAAGGCTGGATATTCCATCTGTTTTCTGCAATAGCGGCCCCATGATGCCTGCCATGTATAAGAATAAACATTATGATGGAAATATTGTAACAGAGGCAGTCGGCTGGAAACAGCGGGGAAAAATCACACAGGAAGAATTCCGGGAAATCGAAAACCTTGCAGAGCCATGTGTTGGTTCCTGTGCCATGTTAGGAACCGCGAATACAATGGGATGCCTGGCAGAAGCGATGGGAATGAGCTTACCGGGAAGTGGAACGGTGCCTGCAATTTATGCCAAACGCATGCAGATTGCGTACTCTACGGGAGAAGTAATTGTTGATCTGGTTGCAAAAAAAATAACAGCCCGTCAGATCATTACAAAAGATTCTATTTATAATGCAATGGCCGTTTTAATGGGAATCGGCGGATCAACTAATGCCATTATGCATTTACAGGCTATACACAAAGAAGCAGGATTAGGGGAATTGCCTCTTACACTATTTGATGAATTAAGCAGAAAAATACCTCAAATAGCATCGGTCTATCCGGCATCTCCTTTCGACATGGTAGATTTTTATGAAGCTGGAGGTGTACCTGCGGTGATGAAAGAGCTGGAGCTGCTGCTCCATATGGAATGCCTCAATGTTACCGGATGTACCATGGAGGAGTCTTTAAAACAGTTTGGATATACCGGACGCAGGGAAGTGATCAAATCCATCAAAGAACCGTTTCACTTAACAGGCGGGGTAGCAGTTCTGAAAGGAAATTTAGCACCCCTGGGAGCCGTTGTAAAACCGGCAGCCATACCGGAGCACTTGATGAGAATAGAGGGGAAGAGCCAGGTATTCCAGAGTGAGCAGGAGGCGTGCCAAGCCATACTGAATGGGATGGTAGAAAAAAACACCATAATCATTCTTCGCTATGAAGGACCCAAAGGCGGACCCGGTATGCCGGAAATGTATCGTCCTATGAAATGCCTGGAAGGCATGAATTTATCAGACAGCTGTGCATTGATTACAGACGGAAGATTTTCAGGATCCAACCGGGGATGTTTTGTTGGACATATTTCACCGGAAGCCTACGAAGGAGGAATCCTTGCCCTGGTGGAGAATGGTGATATGATTCGAATTGATGTGGGCAAAAGAGAGCTTTCCTTATTAGTAGAAGATACCGTATTGAAGGAAAGAAAAAAACATTGGATTCGTCCGGAAAAAGAAGTTTTAGAGGGATATCTGAACACTTATAAAAAAATCAGCCAATCAGCGGCACAAGGCGCAGTGGTGGAATAGGAGAATCGTATGATTGAATGGAAAAATGATGACGAATTATTTGAATTAATGAGGCGTGAATTGTATTCAGCCGTAATCGGTGACATTTTAGATAAAATGGGGTATTTTCATCAGTTTCTGCCCCAGAAAATACAGCCGGTCAATACCAAAATGGTAGTGGCGGGACGTGCAATGACGGTGTTGGAGGCCGATGCATTCGAAGAACTTTCCGATGGACAAAATCCGATTATGAAGAAACCTTTTGGGCTGATGCTGGAAGCTTTGGATGATCTGAAAAAGAATGAGGTGTATATCTGTACCGGCGCTTCTCCTTCCTACGCGTTGGTCGGAGAACTGATGTGTACCAGAATGCAGATATTAGGTGCGGCTGGGGCAGTGGCCAATGGTTTCCATAGAGATACAAATGGAATAGAGGAATTAAAATTTCCCTGCTTCTCCTATGGCAGATACGCACAGGATCAGGCCCCCAGGGGAAAAGTTATTGACTTTAGAGTTCCCATTGAAATCGAGGGAGTACGCATTTATCCGGGAGATATTATTTTTGGTGATTTAGAAGGGGTTCTGGTAATACCCAAAGGAGCAGAAAAGGAGGTCATCCAAAAGGCATATGAAAAAGCTATGGGAGAGAAGATGGTGGCGGAAGCAATAAAAGGAGGAATGGGTGCTAAAGAATCATTTGACATATATGGGATTATGTAAATGCCTGTAATTGCCACAGCACAACGGATATGATATTATGATACCGAATATTGCGCTGCTGGATTTTGGATGTATAACACTAAGGAAGTCAACAGGGATGTCGTATGCAGGGAATCATGGAAAACATGCAGATATGCGCCGGCGGACTACCGGGAAATGTGGAGAGGAGAAACTGCGGATGATGTATAGAAGAAATGTCATTGCAACCGGTCTTCAATTAGGGGAAGGGTGTATTTGGGACCAGGCACGAAATAAGGTACACTTTGTGGATATTGAAGGATTTACCATCTATTCCTGTTCCTTGCATGATGGAACTATAGAAGAATTTAATATGGGAGATTATGTTGGCTGTATTGCATTAAATGATCAGGGTGATTTGATTGCAGCGGTCAGAAACAAAATTATCCGATTGAATCTGAGCACAGGGAGGCAAGAGACGGTTATGCAGATCAGCCTGCCCGCATATATTCGATTTAATGATGGAAAACTGGATCCATCTGGAAATCTGTGGGTGGGGACTATGGCTATTGATCAGACTGATCCGAAAGCTCATGGGGCAGGATCCTTGTACTGTATAAAAGAAGGCAGGGTCATTTCTAAATACGAAGGCTTCACTATTTCCAATGGATTAGTCTGGAATCCATCAGGTGATAAATTCTATCACATCGATACCCCAACTCAAAAGATTGATGTATATGACGTGGTGGAAGAAGGTGTCCTAGGTAATAAGAAAACAGCAGTTTCCATTGATGAAAAGGAAGGGGCTCCCGATGGAATGTGCATGGATAGCCGTGGTCAATTGTGGGTTGCAATGTGGGGCGGTGGGAAAGTTCATTGTTATAACCCCGATACAGGAGCCAAAATGAAAGAAGTGCTGGTGCCGGATCGAAATGTATCCTGCTGCATAATAGGCGGTGCAGATAAGAATTTATTATTTGTTACCACCGCTCAGAATGAACATAAGAATTCAGGAAAGGTATATATGTTTACCAGGGATCCTATCCAGGAAGAGTGGTATTAGCTTTATGATGTGATAAAAGAAAAGGACAAGGAAGAATAGACAGGGCATTTTTCCTTGTCCTTTTTTTTTGAAAGCTGACTTTGGACACCTGGCATTGTGAAAAAAAGGAAAAATACTACTCTAATTCCGAAATGTGCAAAGAAATATATACAACATACCGATAAGTAAAAGACATAGGGAGCAAATATGGTTAAAATATACTTCATAAGAGGTAAAAACGATATAAAAGAACACATTATAGACAAAAGAGAGTGGGGAAAATTACAAAAACAAAAAACCATACATGCAGATGGAAGTTCCTTATTGTGGAATGAATGGTAGAAAGAGAGGGAACATGGACAATTTGGAACAAAGTATAATGGAGATTTTGGCAGAGGGATCCTGCCAGATACAGATTCGAAATTCAGGAATCTTTCGATTCCCGTCGGCGTACCGATTTAAAGACCATAACCATAAAGAGATTGAAATTAATTGTATTAAATCAGGCCATTGCATCATGGGTGTGGAGGGACAGTTTTTTCCGCTGAAAGAAGGTGACTGCATGGTGGTTTATCCGGGGGTGCCTCATTGCTTTATTGTAGATACACGGGAAAAATGCAGTATTGCTCAATTGGAGTTTTGCGTACAGGCACCAAAGAAATTGGAAAGTATACTGAGCTTTTTATGTCAGGAACCCAGATACCATAAACTGTCTAATTGTGAAATGGCATGCTGCCTGCTGGAGAGTTTGTGCAAGATTTACAGAGCAAAGAAAGAGGAAGAACAAAAAAATATTCAGCTGAAGTTGTCTATTTTTCAGTTGTTTATAGAGTTATCAGATAAGATCACAGAGAAAACACAGCAGCAGGAGAGTCATAGTAAGGCTGGAAAGATGGCAGATATCATCCGTTACATTAATGAAAATTATGAGATGGATATTAACAAAGAAAAGCTTGCGGAGCAGTTTGGAATCAGTTCCCGGTATATCCGCAAGTGTTTTGCAGAGGAGACGGGAATCAACTGTCAGCATTATATTAATACGCTGCGGGTTGAAAAGGCAAAGGAGCTTTTATGGTTTACATCCAATACGGTGACGGAAATTGCATTGAAGGCGGGTTTTAACAGCGCACAGTATTTTTGCAGGGTATTTCAGCAATATATGGAGATGTCACCGTTAGAGTACCGGAATTTATGGCAGGGAAGTAAAGCAGAAGAGCTTTGCACGATAGAAGCATAGAAGGAGGAAGAATTATGGGAAGTGAATTGGAATTTGCACACATATCCAAATATTTTCCGGGTGTAAAAGCGCTGGATGATATTTGCTTTCGGGCATATGGGGGTGAGGTGCTGGCCTTCCTGGGAGAAAATGGTGCCGGTAAATCAACATTACTGAAGGTTCTGAACGGTGATTACCAGCCGAATGCGGGAAAGTACCTTCTGGATGGGGAAGAGAAGAATTTTAAATCTCCTCACGAGGCAATTGAAGAAGGGATCAGTGTCATCTATCAGGAACGGCAGATATTAATGGAGCTCTCTGTGGCAGAAAACATCTATTTGGGAAGAATGCCGGTTAATAAAATGGGCGTTATCAATGTGAGGCAGGCAAATGAGATGGCGCAGAAAATCATTAATGAATTTGGGCTTCCCATCAGGGCAAATGAAAAGGTGAAGGATTTAAGCATTGCCTATCAGCAAATGGTGGAGATTATGAAGGCTTACAGCCGAAAAAATCTAAAAGTAATCTGCTTTGATGAACCAACTGCCAGTCTGAGTGATTCGGAAATCGACAGCTTATTCAGTATTATTGAAAAACTGAAAAAGGAACAGAAGATTGTAATCTACGTATCACACAGAATGAATGAAATACAGCAAATTACCGATAAAGTAGCTATTTTTAAGGACGGGCGGTACGTTGATACGGTTGTAACCGGAAAAGTGTCTGAAAAAGAGATGATACGAATGATGGTAGGCAGAGATTTGGGAAATATTTACGAAAGCCTGGACCGCAACAAAAAGATTGGGGAGGTACTTCTGGAAGTTAAGGATGTTTCTTCTGATTATGTGAAGCCGGTATCTTTTGTACTTAGAAAAGGGGAAGTGCTGGGATTCTCAGGTCTGGTAGGAGCCGGACGAACTGAGGTGATGCGTGCTATTATCGGAGCCGACAGGCTCCAGAGTGGAGAAGTGATTCTGGAGGGAAAGAAAATTACGAACCGGTCTCCGAAAGAGGCAATGAAAAACGGTATCGTGCTGGTGCCGGAAGACAGAAAGATGCAGGGCATCCTGTCAAATCTGAGCGTGTCGGGGAATATCAACGTTTCCCTTATGGATAAAAACTCCAATAGATTTGGGATTATCGACAAGCGAAAAGAAGAAGCAGAGGCAAAAAAAGGAATCGAGTCCTTTAAAATTAAAACACCTTCGCCTGACAAAAAGATCGTTGAGCTGTCCGGTGGAAACCAGCAAAAATGTATTGTGGCAAGGTGGATCACCACGAATCCAAAGGTTCTTATTCTGGACGAGCCGACAAAAGGAATTGATGTGGGTGCAAAGTCTGAGTTTTATCAGATGATATGTGAATTTGCAAAACAGGGACTGGGAGTTATCCTGATTTCATCTGAACTTCCGGAGGTTATGGGACTTTCAGACCGCATTATCGTAATGCGTGGGCTGCATATATCAGGTGAGATTATGAGAGAAGAAGCTACAGAGGACAGGCTCTTAAGCTTGGGCATGATAGGAGAGGAAACAGAATGAAAAATACAGAGAAAAAGGGAATGAATCAGAATAGCAGCAGTAAAGTTAAAGCAATTGCAGGATATATAGGAGGAGACAAGCTGGTACTGCTTGGAGCAATTATTGTGGTATTTGCATTGTTTACTTCAATTAATAAAAATTTTCTTTCAATTCAGAACATGATTAACCTTTTAGTTGCAGCATCACTGGTAGGGATGGTAGCCGTGGGACACACCTACTTAATCATTGCGGGGCAGAACGATTTATCCCCAGGATCCCTGGCAGCATTTTCCGGTGTTATGGTTGCACTCTTAGTGGCAAATGGAACGCCCATAGTACTTGCGATTATTCTGACGCTGGCAGCATCGGTAGTGGTGGGATTGTTCAATGCATGGATGGTTAATAAGATTAAACTGGAAGCTTTTATAGCAACTTTAGTAACCCAGTCCATTGTACGTGGATTTGCATTTATTATCTGTAATGGAAAACCGGTTGGAATCTCCGATGTTGGTTTCCTGAAGCTTGGTAAAATTCGTTTTTTAGATATCCCATTGGCAGTCTGGGTGATGATCGTCTGTATTATTGTATTTGGTTTTATACTTCAGAAGACAAAATTTGGACGAAGTATCTATGCAATAGGCGGAAATAAAGAAGCTGCAAGGCTTGCGGGACTGAATCCTGAAAAAATTGTGACCTGCTGTTTTATTATGATGGGCGTGCTCTGTGCGATGGGCGGTATCCTGTTCTCAGCAAGAATGAATGCCGGACAGCCATCTGCAAATGTAAACCTGGAGTTTGATGCGATTACCGCAGTTGTATTAGGCGGGGTATCCTTTACCGGCGGGGTAGGAAGCATGGGAGGTACCGTACTGGGTGTTATATTAATCCAGGCATTTAATACAGGACTTATCATGGTCAATGTACCCACATTCTGGCAGTATGTTGCCCGCGGATCATTGCTTCTGTTTGCACTTGCATCCGATTATATCAGGAAAGAAAAGAGAAACAAAGAACTTCTTGCAGCAAGTATGAGAAATGCAGAATAACAGAAATGAAGAATAACAGAAATGAAGAATAACAAAATTACAGAATAACAGAAATGCAGAATAACAGAAATGCACAATAACAGAAGTGCAGAATCACAGAATTAGAAAATAACAGAATAACGGGAACAAATCACACAGAAGTGTGTTTTGGATACATATGTAAAAAGTTTTAAGGACCGGATGCATCAATTCCATGGAGTGGTTCTGGAGCTTTTCATATTAAAAAAGGAGGATCATCATGAAAGCAAAAAAATTATCAGCATTATTAATGACAGTGGTACTGGGGGCAGCAGCATTAACAGGATGCAGCACGGAAACTGGTGAGACGGCAAAAGAGACTACAAAAGAAACAACAAAAACAACAACAGAAACACCAAAAGATACCGGGAATGATACAGCGGGTGAGACAGCCAAGGAGACGTCTAAAGAAGAGGGCACAAGTGAAGCAGCCGCAAAGACAGGCTCAGATGATAAATTATTAGTATACGGCATTTACAAAGCGGGCGACCAGACATGGTTTATTGACGAAGGAGAAGCAGCCAAAAAAGCGGTAGAAGCTGCTGGAGGAGAATTTGTATATGTTGATGCGAAGATGAACCCAGAAGAATATTTAAAGGCAATTGATAATGCCATTGCAAACCAGGCAGATGGTATTGTAACCTGTATTCCGGATCAGACGATGTCACAGGCAGTTATTGACAAATGTACGGAAGCAAATCTCCCGGTTGTAGCGGCCGATGACGCACTGCAGGATGCAAACGGCGAAAAGCTGGCACCATGGGTAGGCATCAACGCATATGTGATTGGTGAAGCTAATGGTGAATGGATGGCTAACTACGTGAAAGAAAATAATCTGGCTGCAGATGAAGAAGTGGGAATGCTGCTGATGACCATGGATACCGTATCCAGCTGTGTGCCTCGTGCAGAAGGTGAATATGATAAATTTACAGAACTGGTTCCGGAATTTGATACAGCTAAGATCTACCGTGCGGATTATGACGGAACAACAGATAAAGGAAATACAGCAGCTGCAGCAGTGATTACAGCACATCCTGAAATTAAAAAATGGCTGGTAACAGGAGCGAATGAAGAAGGCGTTATCGGTGCGGCACGGGCATTAGAGAGTGCAGGACTGGATAAAGATGCATGTGCAGTAGGGCTGGGCGCTTATATGGCAAAGGACGAGTTTAAAAAAGAAGGCGGCTCCTGTGTAGTGGCTTCCGCATATTTTTCAGCAGATTCTGTAGGTGCAGGTTCCGTGGATGTTCTCATGGGATTAATCGAAGGAAAAGAAGTGCCCCAGGAAACAGCAGTAGATGCAGTAGTAGTGACTGCAGATACATATGAAGAGGTAATGGGCGAAGCAGCCAAATAAAGGACAGGATGAAGGAGCAGGCATAAGATGACAAACAGAGAGAATTTCCTGTCGCTGATCAGGCGGCAGGGATATGAATGGATTCCGGTAGAATTTGTACTTTCTCCGCATCAGCAGCAGGTTTGCAAAGAACAGCTTGGTGCAGATGATTACGAGGAATACTTCAAATTTCCATGGCGCAGGGTAGAAGATCTGCGCCTGCGTAATCATGACACAGATAAATATCGTGTATATTATCAGACACCGCTTGCGGAGGGGGCGGATATCGACATCTGGGGTGTTGGACATGAAAAGTCGCCAAACAGTATGCATATGACATATATGCGTAATCCACTGGAGAACATGGAAACCCTGGAGGAGATAGAAAATTATCCGTATCCGGATTTTGCAAAGGCAGATGGCGCACACCAGGCGGAGCAGGTTGAAAATATCAAGGCAAGAGATCTCATTGCGGTAGGAGATATGCAGATGACAATCTGGGAATGTGCCTGGTATATGAGAAGCATGGAAGAGCTGTTCTGCGATATGATGGAGGAAAATGAAATAGCGGAATTTCTTTTCGATAAGGCAGCAGAGCAGTCCACAATAAGGGCGGTTGCCTATGCAAAAGCAGGAGTAGATGTATTATTCATCGGGGATGATATCGGTATGCAGTATACGCTTATGATGAGCGAAGAGCTTTACTGCAGATGGATTAAACCAAGGCTGGCGGCACTGATCAGGGAAGTAAAATCAGTAAATCCGGAAATTGTAATCTTTTATCACTCATGCGGATTTATCGAGCCTCTGATACCTCATTTAATAGAGGCTGGAGTTGAGGTTTTGAATCCTATTCAGAGTGAGTGCATGGATTTTGAAAAAATATTTGAAAAATATGGCCAGCAGATTTCTTTTCACGGGACAATCGGAACCCAGACGGTAATGCCATCCGGAACCCCTCGTGAGGTAAAAGAAGCAGTCTGGAACAATCTGGATATTGCAGGTGAAAAAGGCGGACTCTTTGTGGCACCAACCCATATGCTGGAACCGGAGGTTCCGCTGGAGAATATTCTGGCTTATGTGGAAGCGTGCAGGACGTATCGAAAAAAGGGCGGGAATTGAGTATGTGGCGGGGATGAAAACCTCCGCCGTTTCAAATAGCTCCGGGGAAGGGAGAATATATAATGAAAAATAGAAAAAGATGGATAAGTATGGCTTTGGCGGGGGTCATGATATTACAGATGAATGGAATCCTCGTTTTTGCGGAAGCAGCAGCTGCAGACGTTCAGACCGCAGCTGTACAGGAAGCGGTAGAAACTGAAATAGGCAGTGAGGTTTGGAACACACCGGTGATTCCGGATGCAGCTAAGTATATAAAAGGGATAGACCAGACCGAGGTAACCCTGAATGAGACAACGGGAGACGGAACGTGGAGATATCTCTTTGATATTCCTGATTATACACAGGCAGGGGGTATTGCAGCACCCAATGAAGAAAACCAGGATTTTGATTTCAGTAAATGGGAGGAAAGAGACTGGAAAAACATAAAAGTGCCAGGAGAGCCGCTTATGCAGGGCTTCGACATCCTTACAAACAACGAGTATTATTACCAGCGTGAGATTACGGTTCCGGATGATTTTGCCGGAAACAGGGTAATGGTAAGGTTTGACGGTGTGTACAGCAATTCACGTGTGTGGATAAACGGCAAATATATCCGCACTCATGTGGGTGGATTTACTACATGGGATTGTGATATCACAGAATATGCAGCGCCGGGTGAGACAGTTACCATGACGGTGGGAGTTGCAGAGTTATACAGCACCACGAAGGGAATCTGGAATCCGGAAGGGAAATCAGTTAACAATCCGGCAAATGCCACAGAGTATGCCCATCATAACATGGGAGGTATCAACCGGGATGTAAGCCTTGTTGCAGTTCCATACGACGGTATTGCGCGGACATATGTAAATACCGATTTTGATGAGACATTTACGAATGCAGACCTGGAAGTGACCGCCCAGCTGAACATGGTATCAGGTGAAGGAGCGCTTCTTGTGGAATTGCTTGACGGGGAATCTGTAGTTACCTCCGGAGAAATAGATTTTGACCGGGAGACGGAGACCCAGAAGAATTTACCGCAGCTTGTTGAGGAAGCCAGTACTTTATTAAAAGAAAATGAAACAAATCTCTATGAGGGAAATACCGGTAAAAAAGGCCAGTACTCCAAAGCAGCATTTGAAAATATGCGCAGAGAAAGAGACAATGCTTTAAAAGTCCTGGCGGATACGGGAGAACTCTCAGCAGCAAAGAAACTTACCCTGCCGGTTACAGAGCCGAAGCAGTGGGATGCCGAACATCCAAATCTGTATACCCTGCGGACAACTTTGCTGGTCAACGGTGAAGCAGTCCAGATCAATGAGGAAAAAGTAGGGTTCCGTGAAATACATTACGGCGGTGCGGACGGCACAGATACAAACAAAGTCTATGTGAATGGAAAAGAAGTAAAACTGCGCGGCACCTGCCGACATGATGTATCCGATGATCTGGGGCGTTCCATGACCAGAGAAGAAAGTTATGCCGAGATTGCAGCATATAAGAATGCAAATATAAACCATATCCGAACATCCCATTATCCGGCTTCTGAAGATCTGCTGGATGCATGTGATGAAATGGGAATTTATGTGGAACAGGAGACGGCAGTCTGCTTCCAGGGACCATGGGCAGGTGTCAGCAGTAAGTATGAAGATTTCCTTCCTCAGTTCACCGAGATGATTGAACGTGACCGCAACCGGCCATCCATTCTCATCTGGTCGCTGGGAAATGAATCGAATTACAGTAAAGTAGCGTCACAGTCCGGAGGAAATGCATTCCAGGATGAAAGAGAATACTTAAGAGATGTGGACACAACCCGTCCGTGCGTATTCAGCTTCCCGGATACCGGAGAACCTGCAGGCTTTGCCGATATCTACAGTGCCCACTATGCAAATGTAACAGGTGGCATGGGGAGAAGCGACAAACCAGTGATACATGATGAATATGCACATATTTCCTGCTACAACCTGGATGAACTTCAGCGGGATGTAAATGTCCGCAACTTCTGGGGAGAAAGCGTAAAAAAAGGCTGGGAGAATATCTTCACCAGTGACGGAGCACTTGGCGGAGCATTATGGGGCGGAATCGATGATGTATTCTACATTCCGGAAGGAACCACAGAGCGCTGGCAGTCCCATTCCGATGGTCAGACGGCAGGTTATGGCGAGTGGGGAAGTGTATTGGATGCCTACCTGAGAGAGAAGCCGGAGGCATATCTCACAAAGAAAGCTTATTCTCCTGTACGTATAGAAGAAGAGGCATGTTACATATCTGACGGTACGATGTATATTCCGGTAAAGAACTGGTTTGATCATACGGATATGAATGAATTGAAGCTGGAATATACCGTTGACGGTGAGCAGCAGGAAATTATGGTTGGGGAAAGTATTGCACCTCACAGCGATGGCGTGATTACCATAAACGGAGTATCCCAAAATGCAGAAACCGTAAATATGAAATTTTATACACCGGATGGAATCATGGTGGATGAGTATAATGTTTCCATTACATCAAAACAGTACAACTTCACACCGGCTGGTGATCAGGCGCCTGCTATTGAAAACAGTGAACAGGTAATTGTTGTAAAAGGGGAAGACTTCTCCGTTTCTTTCAGCAAGGAAAGCGGTATGATCTTAAGCGGCCAGTTTCAGGACCAGGTTCTTGTGACAGGCGGTCCATACCTTCATGTAACAGGAATGAGTCTTGGCGAGTGGAACCTGGCGGAAATAGATGGGATAACAGCTGAGACACAGGAACAGTACGCGGTAGTAACCTTAAATGGTTCCTATGCAAATGGCCAGGGTGTGCGTTTTGATATCAAGATATCAGGAAATGGCATAATAACCACAGACTATACGCTGACAACTGCACCAAAAGTGACAAGCGGACTGAAAGAAGTGGGTATCAGCTATGACATCGACAAAGATACAGACAGCGTAAGCTGGTTAAGAGATGGTTTATACACTGCTTACCCGGAAGACCACATCGGACGTAATCAGGGAGTGGCACTGAAGGTAAGAGAAGGATCGGATGTGACACCGGATCAGTATGGCGTGGAACCGCAGTGGTCCTGGAAAGATGATATGAAGAACTACTTCGTATATTCCACCGATGATCCGAATAATGGACTGGTAACCAATGACTTTAAAACCATGCGTGAGCATGTATGGTCCTATGATGTAAACTATGGAATGGAAGCAGATGCACCCCGCATCAGCGTAGAAGCTCCGGATGCCGACGTGGCAGCCCGCGTGGCAATTACCTTTGATCTGGGTTATGTGGATGACAGGGACGCAGCCATTAAGTATACGGGCGAATGGGGAACCTATGATTCAAGTGCTGATTATGCGGGAACAGAAACATTCAGTTCAAAATCAGGTGATTCCTGCGAATTTACATTTACAGGAACCGGCGTGCGCTATATCGGGTCGAAGCAAAAGAATACGGGCCTTGTTAAGGTGTATGTAGACGGTGAATTTAAAGAAGAAATTGATACCTACAGTAATCTGGGAAATGATCTGAAGCAGACGGTAATTTATAGCATTGAGGGACTGGAAAATGGGGAACATACCATTAAACTGGAAACGGCAGGCGGAAAAGCTAATTGTATCGTAGTAGATGCTTTCGAAGTTTTGAAGCCGGAAGGAAGCAGTGCTGCTGAAAAAGCACAGCTCATCATTAATAACCAATGGTATTATCCAAACCTGGGATGGGGCAACTACACCGGTATTCAGGGAAAACTGGCAAATGGTTCTGCCGGATCAGGAACAATCCGTCTGACGAATAAAAGTAATCTGACGGAAGAGACAATTACATCATTGGTTAATTTAAAGGTAACAGCAGAAAATGAAGAAGAACTGAAAGTCTCCTATCATGTGCAGAACGCAAGTGATACTACAGAAGTGAAACTGCAGTGGTACCGGGTAGCAGCAGGAGATCCGGACAGTAAGGCACAGGCAATTGAAGGTGCTGAGAATGAAATACTGAAAATAAAGGGACTGGAAGCGAATAAGGTTTACTGTAAGGCTGTGCTGTATGTTGACGGAAAAGAGAGACAGACCTTAAAGAGTAATGGAATAGAAATAGGACAGGATTCTTACCGCTACTATGATATATTGGATGACTCGGATGAATTTGTATTTTCAGGGACCAAAGGGACAGATTATAAGACCGATAAAGATAAGACCTGGACTGCAAATGCTTATGGTAAATCTGTCACCTACCTTATGGACACAAAAAATGAAGCAGGTGTTTCCTTCAAATTTACGGGAAGTGGAATCCGCTGGGTAGGCGCAAAAGAAAACAATCAGGGAATAGCAGAGGTTACGGTAGACGGAGGAGATCCGATAGAAATAGACTTGTATGATGCAAACTCCAGTACGGGCAATCAGGTAAATGAAGTACTTTTTGAACAAGTATGGGATGAACCAGGAGAACACGAGATTACAATCAACCGCACAGGAAGAAAAAATCCGTCATCCTTAGGGGCAAATGTCAGCCTGGATGCATTTATCATCATCAATGATGTAAGTGAAGACGTCAGAATCAGCGATGTTGCAGTAAACGCAAATGAGGATGGAAGCCTTACGGCGGATTGCACCATTACAAACGGAACCCCGGAAGATTTACAGTATCAGTGGTATGCAGCAGATGCTTATAGTGCACAGGGATACGATAAGGAAACTTATGAAGCAATCGAAGGGGCTGTTGGTAAGGATTATATTCCGGCGGACGCTGATGCAGGGAAACTGCTGCGCTGTGATGTGTGGAGCGCTGACGCCGATACACCGGTTAGAAGTGCCAATGCAGTTCTGGCAAAAGCGCTGATGATTGATGATACGGATGAATCGGTACAGTATCCGGAAGGAAGTATTCAAGATACTGCAGATGCACCATATTTAGCAGGAAATAAGCCATATAACAATACAATTACTTATTTTAAAGATGGAGATGTGACACTTCACTTCGATGGTACCGGCATCGTCTGGCTGTCCGGCTATGATCAGACACTGCGCAGTGCAGCCGTAAAAATAGATGACGGCAGCGCAGAACCCGTGGAAATCCGCGCAGCACAAGGCGGAGGATGGGATTTTAACCAGTATAAGGTATACGAAGTGACAGGGCTGGAGCCTGGTGAGCACAGCATTACCATTACGGCTGGTACACCCGAAGCTTATAATAACGTAGATGCATTTATGGTATTGAATCCGGGAACGGAACAGCCGCAGGGCAGAAGTATCTCTGCGGATATGCAGGAACCAAAAATGCAGACAGAAATTGAGTCAGAATCAGAAGCCAATGATGGTGAAGATCAGACAGAAACAGATAATACGGTTATGACACAGACTGGGACAGCAAGAAAAACAGGGATAGAAGAAAATGGAAATGCCGTTGTAACTTTGACCGGGACAGTAAGAAATACGGTTATGGCTCTGACCGGGACAGTAAATAAAACAGATTCGAAAGAAAATGGAAAATCTGTCATGACACAGACCGGCACAATCAACAAATCTGTATCGGAAGATATTGATAATGCAATCGTAAAATTAACAAAGGCAATTTCAGACTTCAAAGCATCCCGCATTGAGAAAGAACCTGTGGATAAATCTAAGCTGTCAGCACTCATAAATAGTGTAAATGGCAAATATAATGAAAAATTATATACACCGGAAAGCTGGAAAGTATTTATCCAGGCGCTAAATGCAGCAAAAGGCGTTAACACAAATGAAAATGCAGTACAGGCGGATGTAACAAATGCAATATCTGCACTGGAGGCTGCAATAAGAGGATTAAAGCCTGTTGCGGCGAAACCGGTACCTGTAGACAAGACGGCATTAAAGAATTTGTATCAATCCTGTGCATCCCTTAAAAAGTCCGACTACACGGCATCTACCTGGTCGGTTTTGGAAGCAGCGATGAAAAATGCAGCAGCTGTTATCAATAACCCAAATGCAACAAAAGAAATGACAGACCAGGCGTACAATGCCCTGAACAAGGCAAAGAGCGGGCTTTCTAAAATTCCGGCACTTCCGAAAAAAGGAAGCACCTATCAGACAAGGGGACTGCGTTACAAAGTAACAGCTTCTACCAGCAGAACAAAAACAGTAATGTTAGTAAAGCCAGCGAAGAAAACATACAGATCCATCACGATTCCGTCCACTGTAAAAATTAAAGGTTATACCTACAAGGTAACCAGAATTGCAGACAATGCCTTCCGAAAAAATACAAGGCTGTGGAAGGTTACAATTGGAAGTAACGTGACAAAGATTGGAAAAGAGAGTTTTGCCGGATGCAAGAAACTGAGATCTGTTACGATGAAATCTAAATCAATAACAAGCATAGGAAAGTATGCGTTTAAGAATATCTCATCAAAAGCAAAGATCTATGTTCCAAAGAAAAAATATTCATCTTATAAACGACTGCTGTCAAAATCCAAACTCAGCAGCAAAGTAAAAATTGTTAAAAAGTCAATGTAAATTAAGAGTGCCGGAGCCAGTAAAACTGGTTTCCGGCAATTTTGTTGCATTTTCCGAAATGAATACCTCCTCATACCTGATTACATATCATACAATATGAATCTGCTTGATCCCATCTATCCCAGAGCGTATAATAAAATATATTATATAAAAGCACCCTTACCATTTATTACTATTAATGCAGCCAGCGTCAGCGCCAGCGCCAGAATGGAGACTAATATGAAAATAAAAATCATTATATTTCTTGCGTTAAGTATAATTATTCCAAGTGTCATCACAGGATGTCAAAGTGAGAAGAAAGTTACAGAGGCAACCGAAACAACAGTGGAGTCAAATACATCAGAAAAGGAAACTATGAAAACCTCGACAGCTAAATCGCCTGAGGCAAAAAAAAGCACGGATGTACAAAAAACAACCGAGGAAAAGAAGCCTGCTAAGCCGGATGAAACTAATTATGAAAATGAATCATAAAATTATAATTATTAATTATTAAGGATCTCTAATAGAATATACAGGTATAAATATTAAAAACATAAAAACTGTGTACAGTGTTTATGGAGTTGAATCACTACATTCATCTCCATAGCGCTGTACACAGTTTTTTTGTTTTTTGAGTTTATTGACATTAAAATTAGGATGTTCTTCTATTCAAATACTCTGTAGTCTTCACAAGCCGTATCATATGTCCGTCAATTTTTCTACTGACTTCCAGCAGCTCTTTGCCCGTTAAAGGTTTTCCTTCTTCTACCAACCGGTCTAATTTCTTACCCTCAGCAGCTAATGCACATTTGTACCAGTTCTTTTGAATATTACATAACATTCTTCTCATATGTTTTCTCCTTTATTCGCTCTATTAGTGTGTAACTGACTCTGTTAGACACAGTATAACACAGTCCGATTGTCGAAGTCAGTCGAAACCCGTAGCAAATATAAGAAATTTTCAATTTTTTTGAAAAATTTATCTTTTCGGGAGTAAAACGGTCGAAAACATAGGAAAGATAGCGGGTTTTAGGTGTTTGTGCTACTTAGCCGATCTGATAATAGTTTTCCAGGTATTTTTCCAGGACCGGAAATGGTGCAGGTCCGCAGGTCAAAATCTGTTCATGGAATTCTTTCAGGTTGAATTTATCGCCTAATTCTTTTTTGAATTTATCCCGGATATCCATAAAACTCAGGCAGCCCACATAATATTTCAGATAGTTGGCGGGTGCTTCAATGATAATGTTATACATGTTGTTGGCGATCTCCGGATCTGAAAAGCCGATCTGGTTTAAATAGGCAGCAGTTGCGTTCCGATCGTAGCCATGATAGTGAATGGCAATATCCAGCAGAGAAGATATTCCAAGCATTATGGAACGGTTTAAGCGGTAAAGGGCAGCCACATCCTGATCGACATCTGCGTATTGATAGGATTGAAATTCTACATAAGTTGCCCAGCCTTCACTGTATCCGCCAAAGTTTAACAGGCTTCTGACCGGGTCGACGCTTAAACTTCCCGAATAGATGGTCTGGTATAAATGTCCCGGATATCCCTCGTGTGCCAGGGTGGTATAGAGTTCAAGCCCTGAATAGTCAGATGCCTGGTTGATATAGATCACATTGTCAATGAGATTATCAATAGGAGGTGACAGGTAAAATGCAGGGCTTAAGTATTTCTCCAGAGAACTGTGGACGTATTTCACGTTTACGTTCACCTGGGGAGAGGTGGGGAAATCATCCGCCATTTTTTTCTGCAGGTCATTTAAGATTGCTTCCGGGGTGGAGGATGCCATGCCGGAGACTGAGGACAGGAGTGTGGGGTTTTTTGCAAGCAGTGTCTGTAATTCGGTAAAATCTGTCTGCACCTGGTCCATCAGGCGTTTTTGAATCTGGTCAATGGACGCAGTGGAACCGGTTGTATCCTTCACCAGATATTCATAATATTTTTTGCCATCAGGGAAATTGCATAAGCCGGCGTTGTTTTTACCGGTTCCTTTTAAGGCGGTCAATCCGGAAATCATATTTTCATAAGCAGGGATTACTTTCTTTAAAATAATATCTTTGTGCCGGACCTTGAAGTTGGCACATTCTTCCGCAGTGAGATCCGGGAAGGAATCTACTTTATCATTAAATATTTCTAATAAAAAGTTGTTATCCGGGTCAGCGATAAAGGACTGGCATTGGGCTATAATGGCATCCGTGTTGGCATCGCTCATAAATATGCCGGCAGCGGATTTCGCTTTTTCAAATTCCATAAGGGATGCATAGTATGTATCCAGCTGTGAAAGCAGAGACAGATATTCATCAATGTCAGCTTTTTTGTTAAAGGTATATTCCGCAAGGAGAACGGGCAGCTGTGCCTGGGTGCCGATTGTGGGTCCCAGTGGTTCTGCATACAGGGAAAAATCCTTTCCGTTGTTTTGATTTTTCAGATAGTATGCAAGTATGTCATAGGTCAGCTGATTGTCTTTGGAGAGTTTCTTATAAGAAATCTGATTCAGTGCCTCCTGATAATTTTCCAGGACAGCGGTAGAGGTTGCGAGGGATTCTTCATCAGCGGCTCCAAGTGTTACCATATAATCATCAATCCCGAAAGACTTGGGGTCCGACAGGGTGTAATGAAGATTCAACGTGTTGGAGGTGACTTCATCCACAAACATGTTGTGGGTAAAATCTGTGAATTTGCGGTTTTCCTGATAGTGGAAGGAACTGTTGATGTAGATGCCGATGGAGATCAGCAGTAACAGGGAAGCCGGAATCAGCAGGAAGCGAAGAAGAGACGCGGGGTTGATTTTACGCATAGGGTTCACCTGACAATAGGGTCTTTAGTGTAAAGATATGCGAGAAGACATGCAAAAATTACCATCAGGGACACGAAAAAAGAAGGAGATGATAAAGATATACGTATATAACTGGGTAAGCCGAAGAAAGACAGTTCACATGCTATAAGGAGGTATTTATGAAAAAGTATGGTTATGTAAGAGTATCAACTAAAGAACAAAATGAGGACAGGCAGATGATAGCGCTGGCAAGATGGGGAGTTACAGAAGCTGACATCTACATGGATAAGCTGAGCGGAAAGGATTTCAACCGTCCACAGTACAGAAAATTATTGAGGAGGATTAAGCCGGGAGATCTGATTGTTATCAAGTCTATAGACCGGCTGGGAAGGAATTATCAGGAGATTATTGACCAGTGGAGGGTAATTACAAAACATAAAGGGGCTGATGTGCTCGTTCTGGACATGCCGCTGCTGGATACGCGGAAAGGAAAAGACCTGATGGGTACATTTATTGCAGATATGGTGCTGCAGCTTTTATCCTACGTCGCCCAGACAGAGCGGGAAAATATCAGGCAGAGGCAGGCGGAGGGAATTGAAGCCGCGAAGATCCGCGGTGTGCAGTTTGGGCGCCCCTGTAAAGACATCCCTCCGGAATTCCACATGATAAGGTCCAGGTGGGAAACCGGAGAGATCAGCGGCAGGGAGGCGGCACGTCAGCTTGCAGTCTCACATAATACATTCTTTAAGTGGATTAACTCGGTACAATCATAATTTTGGCGAAAAATGTAGACTTTTTTATCCAGTTGATTTTGAAATATACATAGATAGTAAATTTAACGGTAATTGCATTTTAGACACATTTAGGGGCCGAAGAAAGAAAATTTCATGCCCAGAAAAATTTTACCACGGTTGGTAAAAAAAGTCTGATTATTTATCCGGAAATTGGAATAAAGAAAAATAAAGGATGGGTATGAACGAATGGAAGGTAGAAAAATGCCATATGATGATGTTGTAATGGAAAGATTGGATATTTCGGCGCTATGTATGGAAACAATCGAAAAATATCGCAGCTGCATGAAGGGAAAGACACCGAATGCCCACTGCCTGAAGCTTCTGATGCCGGAATTCCTGGTCAGTCTGTCCGTTTTAAAAAGAGGGAGAAAGGATAAGCCGGTCCCTACTATAGCTGGTCTTCTGATGTTTGGAAAAGAATCCTTTATCCGGGAAGAATTTCCCAATTATTTTCTGGATTACAGAGAGGAAGTGCAGGGGGTAAACCTGGGATGGACTTATCGTATGACCTCGGATGACGGTACTTTCAACGGAAATATTTATGAATACTATAATAATGTTATGGGCAGACTAGTTGCTCATGGGGATCATGAATTCGCAGTAAACAAGATGAAAAATGAGGACGGAAAAGATCTGGTGGTAAATGCCCTTAAGGAAGCAGTCGGCAATGCTGTTATTCATGCTGATTATTACGGGCGTCAGGGTGTGGTAATCCGGAAAAAGGACAATCTCCTTACCATATCCAATCCGGGCAGGCTTTTGATTCCAAAAGAAGAAATACTTGCAGGCGGAATCAGCGACCCCAGGAACCCAACCATATTTAAGCTGTTCAACATGGTCGGGGTGGGAGACAGGGCAGGTAGCGGCATGGGCAGAATATACGAAGCCTGGAAAAGCCAGGGCTGGCCCAAACCAGTTTTTGAAACAAACGGAGATCCCTATAGAGTTACCTTGAAGCTGGAAGTATATTAGAGGACGCTTTGCGTATGGAGATCATGCAGCGGATTATTTTCTTTTTCATGCTTGACATCCCACATTCATTGTGATAGCCTAACTACATATAGACAAACGCGATGACGAAGAGAGTACATCTGATGCAGGCATTACAGAGAATTCCCGGCTGCTGAGAGGGAAATGTGAGTACAGATGGAAGATGGCTTCTGAGTGGTGCACCGAACATGGAAAAGGCAATGATTTGTGGAAATGACCAGAACTGCCGGATTTGTGCAAGGCTGCAACGGGAACCGCCTGTTACAGCGGTGTAGTGTACAAGTGGGATATGGTATTTCGGTACCGGGCACAGCGTGGCGCAATGCTGTACCAGATTCAGGAATGTGCACTTACAGAGATTTGTTTCGCGAGAAATGAATGAAGTGAAGTGGTAACACGGGATGATAACACCCGTCTTCTCAATTGGGAAGGCGGGTTTTTTGTGCATTTAACCGGGTAACGATCAGTGACCCGCAAGGCAGATTCCGTCACTTACGGCATTCAAAGAATAACGGCATTCAAAGAATAAGAAAGGGATTTATCATGGGAAAAGAAAAATTTTATATGACAACGGCGATTGCCTACACTTCAGGCAAACCGCATATTGGCAACACCTACGAGGTAGTGCTGGCTGACAGCATTGCAAGATTTAAAAGAGCACAGGGCTATGATGTATTCTTCCAGACCGGAACGGATGAGCATGGTCAGAAAATTGAATTAAAAGCAGAAGAGGCGGGAATCACCTGCAAAGAATTTGTAGACCAGACAGCCGGAGAGATCAGGGAAATCTGGGATATGATGAATACCTCTTATGACAAATTTATCCGTACTACAGATGAAGATCATGAAAAACAGGTACAGAAAATATTTAAGAAACTGTACGACAAAGGCGATATTTATAAAGGCCATTACGAAGGCATGTACTGTACACCATGTGAGTCATTCTTTACGGAATCCCAGTTGGCTGACGGCAAATGTCCCGATTGCGGAAGAGATGTACAGCCGGCAAAGGAAGAAGCATATTTTTTCAAAATGAGCAAATATGCAGACCGTTTAATTGAGCATATTAATACTCATCCGGAATTTATACAGCCGGTTTCCAGAAAAAATGAAATGATGAACAATTTCCTTCTTCCGGGACTTCAGGACCTCTGTGTATCCAGAACTTCTTTTAAATGGGGAATTCCGGTTGATTTTGATCCAAAGCATGTAGTATATGTGTGGCTAGATGCCCTTACAAACTATATTACAGGCATTGGCTATCATTGTGACGGAGAGAGTACGGATCAGTTTAAAAAGGACTGGCCTGCAGACCTGCATCTGATCGGAAAAGATATTATTCGTTTCCATACGATTTACTGGCCGATCTTCCTTATGGCTCTGGAGCTGCCCCTACCAAAGCAGATTTTCGGTCATCCGTGGCTGCTGCAGGGCGATGGCAAGATGAGCAAGTCCAAAGGAAATGTGCTCTACGCGGATGAACTGGTGGATTTCTTCGGCGTGGATGCAGTTCGCTATTTCGTTCTTCATGAAATGCCATTTGAAAATGATGGAGTTATTTCCTGGGAGCTTATGGTAGAAAGAATGAACTCTGATCTGGCAAATACCCTTGGAAATCTGGTGAACAGAACGATTTCCATGTCAAATAAATATTTTGGGGGTGTTGTTGCAGATAAAGGGGCAGCAGAACCGGTAGATGAAGAATTAAAAGCGATTGCACTGGAGGTTCCCAAAAAAGCAGCGGAAAAAATGGAAGAACTTCGTGTTGCGGACGCTATTTCAGAAATTTTCACCCTGTTTAAACGCTGTAATAAATATATCGATGAAACGATGCCATGGGCGCTTGCAAAGGATGAGGCTAAGCAGGACCGTCTGGCAACCGTGCTTTACAACCTGGTAGAAAGTATCAGCATCGGGGCTTCCTTACTGGATTCCTTCATGCCGGAAACCTCCGGTAAAATACTGGCACAGTTAAACGCAGAAAAAAGAAGTCTGTCTGATATGGAACAGTATGGCATTTATAAATCCGGCAGCAAAGTGACGGAGAAGCCGGAAATATTATTTGCGCGTCTGGACATGAAAGAAGTATTGGCAAAGGTAGAAGAGCTTCATGCTGCCAAGGAAGAACCAGAGGTGCCTGCAGAGCCGGTAATCGATATAGAAGCAAAAGAAGAAATCTCTTATGATGATTTTATGAAAATGCAGTTCCAGGTTGGTGAGATTATCTCCTGTGAAGAGGTAAAGAAATCCAAAAAACTGCTCTGTTCTCAGGTTCGTGTGGGAAGTCAGGTAAAACAGATTGTTTCCGGAATCAAAGCCAATTACAGTGCAGAAGAAATGGTGGGCAAAAAGGTCATGGTACTGGTAAACTTAAAGCCTGCAAAACTTGCAGGTGTAATGTCTGAAGGTATGCTTCTGTGTGCTGAGGATGAAAATGGTGAACTGGCTCTGATGATCCCGGAAAAGAAAATGCCTTCCGGCGCGGAGATTTGTTAAGAAAAGTAACGAAATGTAAAGAGAAGTAAAGAGAAGTAAAGAGAAGTAGAGTTAGAGGCTGTCCGAAGGCAGCCTCTTTTATTTCATAAGATGAGAATTAAATCTTTTATTTATAAATCTTTCCATTCATATTCGGTCATTGGCATAGGTCTGCTGAAAAGAAAGCCCTGTACCGTCTTTACACCGCAATTTTCCAGTACTTCCAGCTGGGCTTCGCTTTCCACACCTTCTGCTACTAACTGAATATGCAGTTTTCTGCAAACATTTACAATGGCTTCCACAATCGTCTGTGCGTTTTCGTTGGAGATAATATCTTTCACAAATCCCCTGTCGATTTTCAATATATCGAATTTTGCCGTTGCCAAAAGTGCCAGATTGGAGCTCTCTGCGCCAAAGTCGTCTACGGACACCCGGAAACCTGCTCTTCGTATCTCACTGATTTTGTTTTTCAGACTTCTAAAATCGGTGGCACAGGTGCTCTCCGTAATTTCAATTTCCAGGAATTCCTTGGAAATATGGTACGACCGGACAATGGATTCCAGCCTTTTCAAGAAAGCATCCTCCATAAAAGTACTGCGGGAGAAATTACTGGAGATGGGGAAAATTATTTTTCCCTGACTCTGCCACTCCTTCTGCTGGGCACAAACCATTTCAAAGACATAAAAATCTATTTTGCTGATTTGATAGGAACGTTCCAGCAGCGTAATAAATTTATCGGGGGACTGGATAACCCCATCATCATCAAGGTAACGGACCAATGCTTCCGCGCCAACTACACTGCGGCTCTCCAGTTCAATTTTAGCCTGCAGGTACACCTGAAATTGTTTATTCTGTAATTTTGCTTCTAATACGCCAGGATCAGTCAGAAAAGCTAACACATCATTTTGATGCCTGTAGCGGCCTGTCTCTTGGTGGTTATGATAAAATTCTTTCTTATCGGCATACATATTTTCATCGGCGGTTTTTATGATGGTATGGATATTATGGCAGCTTTCCGCCCATTTGTATCCAATGGCTGCCTTGCATTCATCCTGGGCAAAAATGTATTTCAGCTTATGGATGTTCTCACTGAAAGCTTCCTGGCTGATATCGGTACAGATGATTAAGAATTCATCACCGCCGATGCGGTAGAAGGATCCGTTATCGAAGCTGCGCTGCATTAATTTCGCGCATTTCTTCAGAAGACTGTCTCCGCGGTCGTGTCCGTAATGATCATTCACCTCTTTTAATCCGTTAACATCCAGATAAACGATCCCAATGGAGATATTTTGAGCCTCCAGGCTGTTTAAGTCCTGGATATAGCGGTTTCGGTTGTAAAATCCAGTCAATGGATCCCGGTAGCTTAAGCGGTAAAGGGTTTCTTCATCCTCATTCCTGCGGATGGCAAGCATAATAAAGTAGCGCAGGGTTTCCAGGAAGGGAACTGCATTATCCATTAAAACGGTAGAAGGATTATCCAGGCCGATACAGCCGTCTAATTTCCCTTCACGCTCTAAAGGTATTAAAATCACGCTCTTGATATCCTGCAGGGACATAAAGTCATATTCCGGTTTCATGGATGCTTTAATATTTTCAAGATCATTGATCACGACATTTTCCTGGTTTTTGAACATATTAATCCATACGGTAAAATCTGACTGGGGCAGATTCTGGAGATTATCAATCTGGGGAGCAATGCCTTCTTTGCACCATTCTGCAACATTTGTCAATCTGTCATCGTGAAATAAGAAGACGTAACTGCGTTCCGCCAGAAATAACTTCCCAACCTGTTCCAGTACGTAGGAGGTGGCCTCTAACGCATCGTGATTCCGGTATAGCTCCCGGAGACAGTCAACAAGAATGTTGTCCCGTTCCAGACGGTTTTTCAGTTCGTTTTTTTCATTGGCTGCATCCGTAATATCAAATGCGATCTCCATTCGTGCAGCGTGCCCTTCCCACTCCATCAGACGGTCTTTCAGTAAATAGTGGCGTTTGGTAATTGGATTCGTGTGCTCCCAGGTATAATTTTCATCTTTTTTCAGAGTTGAGTTGGTACAAAATGGGCAGGGGGAATCAAATCCCTGCAGTACTTTATAGCACTTATTATGCCCTTCCTCGCTGATCTGGAAGGTTTTCTTCCCGGCTTCATTGATAAAGAGCAGTTCATAGGTATTAATGTCTGACACATACATCAGCTCAGAAATTTCGTTCATGGGAATCAGGAGTTCCTCGAAACGTTTTGAAAGCTGTTCACTTTTTAGCCGATTCTCATTTTCCGCTTCAATCAGCCTTTTGCGCCGCTTATTCTGTAAATGAGTAAAGATGGCACATAATGCTGTCAATATAATAAACAGCAGATTCATAAAAAACAAAGAATTCCGTGAATGCAGAACAATTTTTTCTGTATACACTTCAGCAGCCTGTACGGTCTGATCCGCTAAGTAAAAATAGTCCTCACTCATGTTAAATAATTTATCGCCAGATACGCTGCCTTTCCGGTAAATAAAAATCTCAGCCTTTAGGGCGTCCCATGCAGTCGTCATCTCTCTCAGTAATGCCTGGTAATTGCTGTCATTCAGACGTACCAGATTATATGCATCGCTTCCCTTACACAACCCGTCAAGTATATTGTCCAGATGGGACATTAATTCGTCATCGGTAACATGATCGAGTTCTTTCTTGATCAGCCTTTGCGTAGCACCCCGGATAATCCCGGTATAATTGATAACCCTTGCATCTCCCTGAAGATTTGTGATAGACCTTACTGACTGAAATCCGGTTACTACCAGAGCAACACATAGTATAAGCGGCACTGCACCGCTGCGTAGTTTTACAAAAATTTTCTTCACTTTGAATCCTTTCCCTGTGTCTCGGCTTTGATTTTTCCTGTAAGTATTTCGGGAATATTTCTTCTGATTTCCATAACAGGATATAACAGCTGGATACGGATACATTATTTGATTGAAAAAGTAAACTGTAATTCAAATATCTGGTATTACTGTTTTGCTATAGTAAAACCTTTTTTAGGATAAAAAATGCCTAAACCGGAATAATCATAACTACCTCAAATGTTTCGCCCAAATCCTGTAATTCTATCTCACCTTTATATTTCGCCACGATTTCCTTTACATTTGAGATGCCAAATCCATGCTGTTTTTTATCCGTTTTATCGGTTATAAAGTTACCGTTCTTTGTTAGCAGCTTGTTTGCCTTGCTGTTGGTAAGGGAATAACTGAAATATCCGTTTTTAATCCTGGCCTTTATTTCAACCCGGCGTTTGGATTCATCCGGTATTTTATCACATGCCTCCAGAGCATTGTCCAGCGTATTGGAAAAGATGCAGCACAGATCCATATCCCGAAAGCATTCCAGTTTTTCCAGACTGATTTTCGTATCAACAGTAATGTGATGCTCTTCCATGGACAGTATCTTTTGGTTTAAAACCAGATTGATCACCGGGTCCGGCGTATAGTTTTTCAGCACGGAGCGGTTCAGGGATGTAAATACTGATTCGATGTAAGCGTGAGCCTTTTCATACTGGGTTTCTTTCAAAAGTCCATCCACTACCTGCATATGATTGTTCATATCATGGCGTATTTTTCTCGTATTCCGGTGCTCCTTTTCTAAGATATCATAATAAGCCGCCTGCATCTGAAGCTGTTTTAAATCGGATTGTTCCTTTAAGGATCGGATAACGGCTATGATCAGAACAAGAACTCCGATGTTTGTAATGATGGTAGTACAGGCACCAAGCACAATGACAGCCACTTCACCTGTTTCCATCTTCAGCACCACCAGAAAAGTCATAAAAAACGCAGCAGTACAAATGATATCCATTAAAAGCCACATCCGGGAGGTAAGCTGGTTCAGGCTGTTTGCAAGCCTGTTTTTAAATAAAAGATATACGGCAAGCCAAAATATAAAAGTGACAGGAATGGTAAAACGTGTTTTCAGCCCTTCTGTACAGATAATACAGACCGCAGTCATGATGGGATAAAACAGAACGACAACGGATACCCGGCTGATAATAGAGCCTTTAAAGCATGCCAGCGTCACCAGAAGAAATGCCGCCAGTCCATAGGAGATATTTACTATATCGGAAAGGAAAATAACATTAAAACAAATATATCCCAGGATTAGCATAGCAGGAAGCTGTATCACCCACTGGCGTCTTGGCTGAATAAATAAACGTATTAAATGAAATACAAAATATCCCACAATCAGTGATGAAATCACACCTACAATTGCCAGCATTGGAACCTCCTAATGAAAAGTTTGTTATTGAAGTAAAGATAAATTAAAGCATTGATTTTGCAAAAGTAATCATAACTTCTTTTGTTCGCTGGCGGCTGATAGGAAGGCGGATGGCTTTAAGCAGAAGTTCCTGACCCTCAATACCGGATGCATGGGTCAGATTCGCCAGATAGCGCTGATGTATCCGCATAAAGTTATGGGGGACCTGTGCCTCCAGATCGTTTAATTTTCCATAGAACTCATAGTTTTCGTTCCTGGTGAAAGCTGTAACTTTGCGTTTATCACTGGCAAAATACAGAAGACTCTCCCAGGGGATTTTAAAAGTCCCCTGTTCACATTCCAGGAGAAAAAAGGAATCCTCTGATTCGTTCATGTTTCCCAGAGCGGTGTCCAGTACAGCCTTGATTTTTTCTTCTTTAAATGGTTTCATAATATAATTTAACGCCTGGACTTCGTATCCGTCAAATACATAATCGGTAAAGCCGGTGACAAAAACCAGGTTTACCAGTTTGTTTTCTTTGCGGATTGCCCTTGCGGTTTCAACGCCATTTAATGCTTTCATCTCCACGTCCAGAAAAATAAGGTCATAACTGCAGATATCACTTTTCAGCAGAGATTCCCCGCTCCCGTATTCGTATATATGATAAGCAATGTTTTTCGATTTCAGAATTTTCCCCACTGCCGTTTCAAGCAGATATCGCTGCTTAATTTCGTCGTCGCAGATTGCAATATGTATCATGGTTAAACCTCTTCCCTGTTAATGCCGGTATTTTCATACAAATCCTATTTCCGTAGTCCATGTGATACTGTGGAAATAAAATGATTACTTTGATTTTAGCATAAGATGAAGCATTTGTGAATAGGCGGGAAAGGGTTTCGTCAACCCTGAATTTATAAAAAAACGTTGTACAAAATGCACAATAAAAACCAAAAGTTACAAATTGGCTGCCAAAGATTACATTGAAAAAATCTTCGGATTGAACCCCGTATGGTTCCGTGATATTGTGTGTTCATGAAGAGGAACAACAAAAAATTAAAAGAAAAAATAACAGGAAATAAAAGAAAATATCAATAAAATAAAAGTAGAAGAGAAGGAGAATAACCATGTTAGAAATTAAAGAATTACACAAATCATACGTTACCGGAAAAACAAAATACCAGGTATTAAAGGGGGTCGATCTGAAAGTAGAGGAGGGCGAATTTGTGGCTGTAATGGGACCGTCGGGAAGCGGAAAGACTACACTGCTCAACTGCATTTCCTGCTTTATTCCCTATGACAGCGGAGAGATTTTACTGGATGGGGAAAAGTTAGCGGCACTGAAAGAAGAAAAAATGGCTAAGATCCGCAATGAAAAGCTGGGCTTTGTATTTCAGGATTTTATGCTTCTGGACGGTCTGACTGTATTTGAAAATGTTTGTATTCCAAAGGTTATTAAAGAGGAACCTTACCGGGGAATGGAGAAGAAAGCCAAAACTTTGTTAAATCTCTTTGGAATTGACGATATCGGTCATAAATATCCGGTGGAAATTTCGGGTGGGCAAAAGCAGAGAACGGCAGTGGCTAGGGCGCTGATGAATGATCCACTTATGATCCTGGCAGATGAGCCGACCGGCAACCTGGACAGCAGGTCTAGTGAGGCGGTGATCCATGCATTTAAACAGGCACAGAAATCCCTGGGGGCAACCATATTTATGGTAACCCACGATAGCTTTGCAGCCAGTTTCTGCGACCGGGTCATCGTAATGAAGGATGGCAATGTATTTACGGAGTTAAGAAAAAACGGCAGCCGGAGAGAATTCCTGGATGAACTGCTAATTGTATTAAAGGAAATGGGCGGTGACGATGATGACAATGAATAAGATATTCAGCAAGCTTAGAAACTATAATAAAAAGAATTATGTACAGATGGTTTTTTGCGTGACCCTGTCTGTCATGTTGATTACCTCCTATGGGATTATGATGTTCAGCCCTACGGTTATGCAGGTGCTTCCGGAAGGGGGAGACTCCAGGAAACAGGCTTATATGATCTTTGCCATTGCATTAATCGGATGTTTTATCTTTACGATATATGCTGCGGGATTATTTTTCAAATACAAAAGCAGGGAAGCGGGCGTATTCCTGGCGTTGGGAACGAAAAAAAGCCAGCTTCGAAATGCACTATTTGCAGAGATCGGCATTATCCTCTCCGCATGTACGGCGGCAGGCTTAGCTTTAGGGGCTATTGTATCATACTTTGTATGGCAGATGTTCTGCATTCTGGTTGTGGATAATGATCAGATGAAGTATCAGGCAGATGTCACAGGCTTTATTATCGGATTTGTATTTGCGCTGGTAATATCCGCCTGCATTATGGGAATGGCAGTTCGCTTTATTAAAAGGACGAATCTCATGGATGTACTGAATGATCATAGAAAAAGCGAGCCTTTAAGAGACGTAACAAAACTATATGGCATACTCGGTATTGTCTTTAGCATTATGGGATTTGTGCTGGGGTATGTGGTTCCTGTCATTGTTGCAGAGATGGGAGTCCTTCTTCCTTCCGTATGGAGTGCAACTTATTTGTTGTCACTTGCAGGCATTTATATGGTAATCACCTACGCTATCGTCCATCACGAACGTGGAAAAAGACCTCAGAGATACTACCGGAATATCATTTCTGTAAACATGATGAAATTTCAGGGAAAACAGACTGTTCGAAATATGTGCATTATCTCGCTGTTGGTGGCAGCCAGTCTCTATGCCTGCTTTTATGCACCGGGTATGCTTTCTGGTATCAGCGAAATTGACGACAATCCGGTGGATTTTTCTATTCCGTCAAAGGTATCGTTCCAGGAAGTAAACAAAGAAGATATTGAAAAGCTGGCAGATGATTATCAGATTAAAATGACCGGTTACCGGGAGGGAAACTTTGCGGAACTGCTGGCAAGCGGTGTATCAAGAGACTGGGATGACAATAACAATCTGATCGAAGATTACATGGAAAAGTATGCGTACAGTAAATTTATGAGTGCCAGTGATTACCGGGATATGACAGGAGAAGAGATTCAGGTGGAACAGGGAACTTTCTACCGGATTACATTTCCACAGCAGCAGAACGGATTCTGGGATAAGTTTGAGGATATGGATCTCATTACGAATCCTGTGACAGAAGAACAGATGAAAGTGAAATTTGCAGGCACAGCGGCATATGAACCCTTAATGATAAACGGAGTAAACAGCTATATTCTGAACGATGAGGATTACCGTGGAATTACAAAAGAACTCCCGGATAACAGGATGTACCATCAAATCTTATTCAACATCCAGGACTCAGAGGCAGCCTTTGATTTCTCCACCGCATTGTATGGTGAAATCCTGAAACGTGCGCCCAGAGAGATGCAGGTGCAGTCCGGCTATAATGAATACCAGGAACAGCTGGCAATAGAAGCAGGAGAAGAATACAGTAATGACCAGCAAATGGAAATGTCCCCGGACAATCAAGACCTGATGGGATATTGGAAGTTCTATCCTAACATGAAAGTCATGAAAGAGAAGACCTTTTTCCAGACCAATGCAGTGTTTTTCATGCTGTTCATCTACGTGGCAATCATCTGCCTGGCAGCAGTGGGAATTATAGCTTACACCAGAAGCGTAACCATAGGAATGAATAATAAACAGCTATTTGACGATCTGAAAAAGCTGGGCGGCAATCACAAATATCTGAAGAAGTGTATTACAAGCCAGCTGATGAAAATCTATGCTTTGCCGGTGGTTATCGGAAGTATTTTGATCTATATCTTTACCCTGATGACCTATAAAGGCAATGATGGTGTGGTATCGTCAACGGAAACCTGGGCGCTGGGAGTAGATTTCCTGCTGGTCCTGGGGGTTAGTGTGTATATGTATGTGATTTACAGAGCGTCACTTAGGAAGATTGAAGGAATTATTGGGAATAAAAATCATTGAAAATATATAGGAAATAATGGAATTAAAAGTCATTGCGACCATACAGGAAATATAGAAGAGGGCAAAAGCGGAGATGATTCGCTTTTGCTCTCCTGCGCATGAACGGTAAATTTAAACATTATGGACTACCTAAACATGATGGACTACCAGTGTACATTATGCTATTATAATACTAGAGCCTGTTTGAAAATTCATTCCCGCCATCTGCACGCCCCACTTTGCGGTATATTTGCCCCGGATTCAGGTTACGTAGCCCGCTACATGCCCTTCATCCGGGACAAATCTCCCACTAAGTGTGACGCACAGCTGCCAGAAAGCAATTTTAAAACACGCTCTAATACCTCCCATAAAGTGATATCAGTATGGTTATACATAGAGCGTGTTTTGAGATTGCATTTATGTGATTCAGGAATGAGTGCGGCGAGGATATTCATAAAACCATGAAAGGTGAGAAAGGAGGAACTATGGCAGGCATAAAGGACGTGGCAAAGCGTGCCGGAGTATCCATCTCCACAGTATCCAATGTATTAAATAATTCAAAATTTGTCAGCCCGGATTTGCAGAGAAAAGTAGAGATCGCGGCTAAAGAGCTTTCTTACAGACCGAATCCGGTAGCGAGAAGCATGAAGAAGAAGAAGTCAGGAACCATAGGAGTTATAACTGCTGATATGTGCGGGCTTTTTTATCCATATATTGTAAAGGGGATCTATTCGGTAGCAAACGAAAAAGGATACCAGATCATGATCTGTGATACACAGGGCGTCTATGGAGAGGCGGCGGCGATTGAACGGGAACTGGAGAAGTTTAAAAGTCTGATTACCAACCGGGTGGACGGGATAATCTTTGCATCTGTCGTGCCTCAGAGCGGGCAGGCAAATTATCTGAAGAAGCTGAAAAATCTGGCGGAACATGACAAGAAGATTCCCCTGGTCAGCATAGAGCGTGATTTTTCGGAATTTGGGATCGATTCTGTGTTCTTCGATGGGGTAACAGGGGCTAAGATGGCAGTCAGACACCTGATCGATGGAGGCTGTAAAAGGATTGGGCATATATCAGGACCACTTTTTATGAGTATTGCCACAGACCGTGCACTTGGGTACCGGGAAGCTATGAGTGAAGCAGGGTTAAACGTTGATGATTCTATGATAGCGGAAGGGGATTATTCCCATCAGAGCGGCTATGCGGCGATGAAGGAACTGCTGAAATCCATGCCGGATATTGACGGTGTATTCAGCGGGAATGACCAGATGGCAGTAGGCGCATTAAAAGCACTCCGGGAACACCATATTAAGGTTCCGGAAGAAATAAAAATTATCGGGTATGACGATGTATTTATATCAAGTGTAGTGGAACCGGCTCTTTCCACCATACATATCCGCAAAAAGCATGCCGGGATTGAAACGGCAAAAATATTATTTGACAGAATTGAAAATGAAGATAAAACAGATGTAACCAGAATGAAAATGGAATCTCGTCTGGTTGTCCGAAAATCCACGGTGAAAGATGCACCGGAAGATTGGATATTGTCGGATTGGTAAGAGAAAAAGTAAGGACACTTGTTTCAGAGGTGTTCTTATTTTTTTGTAAAACAGGGGAATATTGCCTTTCAGAAAAACGTTTTGCTGGATTATTTAAAATAATCGTAAAAATTTCTAAAATCAGCTTAAACAGATAAAATTCCAACTCCAAACTTTAAAATATTGGGGGCTATCCCTGTGAAATAATACTAAAAATGAAAATAAAATTTTGAATATATTGTATAAAAAATAATTATTATAAAAAACACCATTGACAGAAAAACGTTTTTCTGATATTCTTGTGTCAAGTTAAACATATGAAAATTAAAACATAACAAAAAACTATACCAAATGTACAAAAACTGGAGGAGGTTTTTACAAATGAATAAAAAAGAAGCAGTGGAACGGGCACTTGAGCAGGGAAAAGGAGTTTTACGGCTGGTGCCAACCTGGGTACCCAGGTCATTTTGCAGGCCGGGTAAAAGAATAAAACTGCATCCTGATGATTATTTTATTCTGGGGCAGAGGGGCGGCATTGATGAACGGTGGTTTGCTTCTACTACCTGGGCGGAAAATGGTCCGGACACACCTGAGGATGAGGGATTAAGTTATATCGCAGTGGATGAGGACGGGAAAGAAAAAGTCCTTCTGAGAGATGCAATCGAGCTGACAGGTCCGGCGATTATCGGTGAGACCTTGTGGAATAAGTATCACGGCTGGGCGATGTTTTCCAAATTCTTCGACAATGCAGGACCGCTGCCCCACCATATTCATCACCGCAGCCAACATGCAAAACGGGTAGGGGCATCCGGCAAGCCGGAGATGTATTTCTTTCCATCCCAGCTCAATAACCATGGCGGAGAATTTCCATTTACATTCTTTGGATTCAACCCCGAGACAACAAAGGAAAAAGTGGTGGAAGCCCTAAAGAAATTCACAAAAGGAGACAACAACATTCTTGGCTTATCCAGAGCATATAAACTGGAACCGGATACAGGGTTTGATGTACCGCCGGGAGTAATGCATGCACCCGGAAGTCTCTGTACCTATGAGCCGCAATTTGCTTCTGATGTTTATGCCATGTATCAGTCAGTGCTGTTAAATGGACAGATCGTGGGAGAGGATCTACTCTGGAAAAATACACCTCCCGAAGAAATGGGCAATTATGATTATCTGCTGGATGTGATCGACTGGGAAGCAAATGTGGATCCCGATTTTCACGAAAAACGATATATGAGGCCGGTTCCCGTAAAGCCTGTGGAAGAAATGCTGGCACAGGGCTATATAGAGGAATGGATCTGCTATAAATGTGAGAGCGTTTCGGCAAAACGACTCACGGTATTGCCGGGACAGACTGTAACGATTCGGGACGGAGCTCCATACGGGCTTATATGCCTGGAGGGCCATGGAAGGTTTGGAGCCTGGGAAATAGAGTCACCTGCGTTAATCCGTTACGGAGAATTAACCCACGATGAGTATTTTGTTACAGAGAAAGCTGCATTAGAAGGGATTACCATTACAAATCCTTCTGATACGGACCCTATTGTGATTTTAAAGCATTTTTCCGATAATCCGGATTTGAAATTATACCAAAACCTGTCTGAAAAGTAAGAAAGGAGGATGTGTTTTGCAGAGTGAAAAATATATCCTGGAAGCAAAAGGAATCAGCAAATCCTTTGCAGGCGTAAATGTATTAAATAATGTAGAACTGTGTATCGAACCCGGTGAACTCCATGCGCTGATGGGGGAAAACGGAGCCGGGAAGTCAACACTTATGAAGATTATCATGGGGATTTATACCAGGGACAGCGGAGAGATCATTTTCCAGGGAAAACGGGTTGACTTTAAGGATGCAAGGGATGCACTGGATATGGGTATATCTATGATTCATCAGGAACTAAGCCCCATACCGGAGATGACAGTTGCCGAAAATGTCTTTTTAGGCAGAGAGAATAAGAAAATCAAAGGACTTCCCTTTGTTGATGTAAAAGAATTGAATAAGAAAACAGAGAAAATCTTAGAGGAATACGGTTTAGAAGAGCTGATAAAACCAAATATGAAAATGAAGCATCTGAACATTGCTCAGGTTCAGATGATGGAAATCATAAAAGCGGTTTCTTATGATTCGAAAGTTATCATTATGGATGAACCCACCTCCTCCTTATCGGAGACAGAAACGGAGATCCTGTTTCGGATTATCGACAATCTGAAAGCCAAAAATGTAGGCATCGTTTACATTTCCCACAGAATGGATGAAGTATTTCAGCTGGCTGACCGGGTATCGGTTCTTAGGGACGGAAGTTTTATCGGCTGTGTCAGAGTATCGGAGGCATCGCCGGAAGAATTGATTAACATGATGGTGGGGCGGGAGCTGGAAGGCGGATATCCCGTCAACGATACTCCAAAAGGAGAAGTGGTTCTGGAACTTCAGAACTTTTCCAGAAAAGGCGTATTCCAGGACGTCAACATGAAGGTGTATGCGGGGGAGATCCTGGGGCTTGCAGGTCTGGTCGGTGCAGGACGAAGCGAAGTGATGCGCGCCCTGGTAGGATATGACAGGCTGGACAGCGGAGAGATTATCATGGAGGGGAAGCCCATTACCATCACCCACCCCAAGGATGCCAACAAATACCATATCATTATGGCATCTGAAGACAGAAAAGATCTGGGACTGGTTCTGTGTCGGGATATTAAAGAGAATATCACACTCCAGAATGCAGATAAATACAGCCGTGTAAGCTTTATCAATAAAGCAAAAGAAAGAAAAGTCTGTGATGAAATGGCGCGGAAGATGACAACGAAAATGAATGGCATTCATGATCTGGTGAGCAGCCTGTCAGGCGGTAACCAGCAGAAGGTAGTCCTGGCGAAATGCCTTCTGGCGGACCCCAAAGTTTTAATTATGGACGAACCCACCAGAGGAATTGATGTGGGAGCGAAAGCAGCCATTTACCGAATGATGGTAGATCTGGCTAAGCAGGGTATGGCAATTATCATGATTTCTTCTGAAATGCCGGAACTGATTGGCATGAGCAACCGTGTGATTGTAATGTCCAGAGGCAAGATTACAGGAGAACTTCAGGGGGAGGAAACGAAATCCCAGCAGACAATTTTAAAATTAGCACTGGGGACTGTTTAAAAATCATTTCCGACAGCGGTGCGCATTATTTTGCGGCATATTAGTTCCAATTCCATAGCAGCTGTCAGAAAGCAATTTTCCAACATGCTCCGGGCGGAGACAAGATTGAAAGGAGAAAGCAGCATTTCAGGCAAGCCTGTAATCTGCAATGGGTATAAGAATGAATAATAAAAAGAATTGGGGAAAGGTACTGCGAGAATTTGGTCTGGTATTTGTAATCATATTTATCGTAGTACTGATGACTATTGTAAAACCTGTATTTTTATCCAGCGGAAATATTTTAAATATTCTCCGTCAGGTTTCTATCAACGGCATACTGGCAGTGGGAATGACCTTCATTATCCTGACGGGAGGAATTGACTTATCGGTAGGATCGCTGGTGGCAGTTACCAGTGTAATCAGCGGTTCTCTGCTGATGAACGATGGAAATGTATTTCTGGCATGTGTGGTGGGTGTCCTGGCAGCAGTAGCATTTGGCGTATTAAACGGATACCTGGTAGCTTATATTGGTTTTCAGCCATTTATTGCAACCCTGGCAAGTACCACAATCGGACGTGGATTTGCTATGGTGTACTCCAACGGAAAGCCATATACCATTACGAATGAGTCCTTCCTTGCAATCGGACAGGGAAATGTTCTGGGAGTCCCCACACCGATTATCATACTGGTTATCGTATGCATTATTGGTTTAGTTGTATTAAAATGTACCACCTTCGGAAGATATGTATTTGCAATCGGCGGCAACAAGAACGCTGCAAAACTCTCCGGTGTGAAGACACGTAAAGTAGAAATGATGGTTTACATATTATCGGGAGTCTGCTGCGGTATCGTTGGTTTGATTTTATCAGCCCGCATCAGTTCCGGACAGCCAACGGCGGCAGAAGGATTTGAGCTGGATGCAATTGCGGCGACAGCAATTGGCGGTACCAGTATGAGCGGCGGTATCGGCGGACTGCGGGGAACCATATTCGGTTTTATCATTATCGGATTAATCAGTAACTCATTGAACCTGGTTAATGTCAATTCTTTCTGGCAGCAGATCGTAAAAGGATTCATTATTTTACTGGCTGTACTGATGGATATGAAGACAAAGAGCAGAGAATGACACAATTACAAGTACGAGATACCTATTTATTAAAATATAAGGAGGATATAAAGGTATGAAGAAGAAAATGATCAGTGGTTTACTCGCAGTGGCAATGGTGGCATCTGTTCTGGCAGGCTGCGGACAGGGAGGCAGACAGACAACGGAAGCGGCTAAGACAACCGAGGCGGCAAAAGCAGAGACAAAGGCGGAGACATCCGCAGATACAAAGGCTGAAACGTCAGCAGACACAAAGGCAGAAGATACAAAAGCAGAGGATGCGGGTACAGAAGCGGTGGAGAAAGCCACACAGGCAGCAGCAGCTGCTTCGGCAGATAATGGGGATTACACCATCGGCGTCATTATGAAGGACAATTCCGATACGTTTGTTAAGAGAATTGCAGATGCCATTGAGGCAAGAGGAAAAGAACTGGGCGTAAAATTGCTTATGAATGATGCGGAAGGAGACGTGAACAAGCAGATCGAAATCACAGAAAACCTGATTACACAGCAGGTAGATGCAATAATTTTAAATGCTCAGGATATGGACGGCAGCAGCCCCTGTATTACAAAAGCAAATGAAGCAAAGATTCCCATTGTAAACTGCAACTGTGATACGGTAAATAAGGATTACCAGTCCTTTGTAGGATGTGAGGATAAAGAATCCGGTCTGATCGAAGCAAACTATGTATTAGAAAATCTCCCGGAAGGCTCCAAAATCTGTGTCATCCAGGGTCCAATGGGACAGGCGGGCCAGGTAGGCCGCTGGGCAGGATATGAAGAAGCAGGTTTATTTGATAAGTATGAACTGCTGGCTGAACAGACTGCAAACTGGAAGAGGGAAGAAGCTCTGGCACTGGCGGAAGACTGGATTACTACCTATGGCGACGAATTAAAAGGAATCATCTGCGAAAATGACGACATGGCTCTGGGCGCATTATCAGCATGTAAAGCAGCAGGCAGAACAGATATAATGATCACCGGCGTTGATGCGATTTCGGATGCTCTGACGGCAGTAAAAAATGGGGAAATGGCATGTACCGTATTCCAGGATGCGGAAGGACAGGGATCAACAGCTGTGGACACCGCTCTGGCACTGGCTAAGGGAGAAAAGGTGGAATATGATATCCGTATTCCGTTCCAGTTAGTAACCAAAGATAATGTAGACGAATTTATCAAATAAGAAATTATAACAGCCTCCGTCAATGGGATTCGTGTCAGAAAGTAATATTGGATTACAATATTAGAACACAGTCTGATGGCGGGGGCACCAATAGAAATGAGGGAGCAGTATGCTTAACAATATACCTAAGATTATTTCACCGGAACTGATGAAAGTAATGATGGAAATGGGACATAGTGATGTCCTGATTATCGCCGATGCCAATTATCCCGCAGCGGCACATGCAAAACGCCTGATCCGATTAGAAGGGGTGGAAGTCCCGGAACTTCTGGAAGCCATCCTGCCATTTTTCCCGCTGGATAACTTTATAGAGCATCCGGTAAGGCTTATGGAGAACCTGCCCACAGAGCCGGTACCTGAAATATGGGATGTCTATGACGCTATTTTAAGAAAACATGATACAGACCGTGCATTTGGGGAATTTAAATTGATAGACCGCCTTCCTTTTTATGAAGAGTCCGAGAAGGCATATCTGATAGTACAGACTGGGACGACGGCGCGTTACGCGAATATTGTGCTGCAAAAAGGTGTGTGCTAAACACGCTCTGAGAGGTGATGTAATGAACTATAACGATGAAAAAAAATATGTTGGAAATAGAAACCAGCTGTTTCAGATAAAGAAGGTGAAATTACAGGAGGGAAAAGCAAGGGGCGTTACCATGCTGGAAGTGGCAAACCGGTCGGGAATGCAGTTTGACGTAAATGCAGACAGAGGCATGGACATTCCATTTCTGAGTTTTAACGGAGAAAACTTTGGATATATCTCGCCCTGTGGGGTAACGGCACCGGAATATTTTGATGACCGGGAATTGGGCTTCCTAAAAAGCTTTACGGCTGGATTTTTAACCACCTGCGGTTTGAAAATTGCCGGGGCACCCTGTGAATATGAGGGAAAAGCCTATGGACTTCATGGGAATGTATCCCACATTCCTGCAGCGGAATTTCGATATGAATTGGTGGAAACGGACGGCAGCCCGTACATAGAGATACAGGGAAGTATGCTGGATGCAGAGATATTCCAGGATAAGCTGACATTAAAGAGAAATATACGGTGCTGCTACCGGGAAAAAGAATTCACCATTACGGACAGAGTAACAAATGAGGGATATAAAAAAGCAAGGCATATGATTTTATATCACTGTAATATCGGATACCCCATCTTAAGCCCCGCAAGCGAGGTGTATATCCCTTCCGCAAAAGTTACACCCAGGACAGAACATGCAAAAAAAGGATTAAAGGAATGGTACAAAACCCAGCAGGCAGACCCCGATTATGAGGAAATGTGTTATTACCACAAGCTGATTCCGGACGGGAACAACCATGGACATGTGGCAGTTTATAACCCCGAACGGAACCTTGGAATAGAGATGGAAATAGACCTGGTGGCACTGGATCATTTTGTACAGTGGAAAATGATGGGTGCAGGTGAGTACGTCATGGGGCTGGAGCCGGCAAATACAACGATTGACGGCATAGAGGATGCAATCAAAAACGGTTCCATGAAATATCTGGAACCAGGAGAATCCGCAGAGTACCGGATCACCTTCCGGATACTGGAAGGACGGGAAGATTTTGAAAATATTAAAAAAAGGCTGAATGATGAAATAGAAAACAATAGAAAAGAAAATGAAAACAATAAAGAATAATAGGAAATAAAATTAAGAACATAGAAAACAGGAAAGGAACAGAAAAATATGGCAGATCAGACATTGATAGAAAAAGTATTTGAAGAAGGAGGCGGGATCTTCCGTTTAAATCCAACCTTCGTACCAAGAAGATTTGGAAAGGCAGGACACCGGTTGAAGTTACATCCGGATGATTATTACGCACTGGGAATTGAGAGAGGGTCTATCAAAGAGAGATGGTTTTCTTCTACCATACCGGCAAACAACGGTCCTCTGGCAGCCCCGGATGAAGGAATGAGCTACGTAGCCGTATCCTATGAAACAGATGAGAAATTCACATTAAAAGAAGCCATTGATACAATGGGTGAAAAAATTGTGGGAAAAGAACTCATGGAGAAATATGGCGGCTGGCCCATGTATTCTAAATTCTTCGATTTTGAAAATCCCCTTTTCCATCATGTACATCTTACATTTGAGGATGCAGCAAGAGTAGGGAAGCTTGGCAAACCGGAATGCTACTATTTTCCTAAACAGCTGAACAACTACCAGGGGGAATGCAATGCTACCTATTTCGGTTTCGATCCGGATACAGACCCAGAAGAGGTGAAGAGAAGACTGCGTAATTATAATAACGATGATACCAGAATTACAGAATTGTCCAGGGCTTACCGGGTACAGCTTGGGACAGGCTGGTATACTCCGGCTGGGGTTATTCATGCTCCCGCATCTTATCTCACCTACGAACCACAGTGGAATTCCGATGTAAACTCCGTAGAAGAAAATGTAGTTTCCGGGGAAATATACTCCAGAGACATGCTGGTAGAGGAATGCCCGGATGATAAAAAGGATGACATAGATTATATATTCAGTCTTCTTGACTGGGAAAAGAACACGGATCCCCATTACAAACAGACCTATTTCAGGCCGCCTGTTACAGCAGGCGAGACAGAACAGTATGCGGAAAAATGGGTAACTTACGCAAATGATTATGTAGCAGCAAAAGAATTAACCATTTATCCGGGGCAGACAGTAACCATTCAAGATGGGGCTGCTTATGGGTGCATCTTCATCCAGGGACATGGGAAAATGGGTATCTATGATGCAGAGGCAGTGACATTGCTTCGCTTCGGACAGCAAAGTTCAGATGAATTCTTTGTATCCGAAGGAACTGCAAAAGAGGGTGTTGTAATTACCAATGAAAGTAAGGTAGAGCCATTGGTTTTATTAAAGCATTTCGGACCAAATCATCCGGATGTGCCGAAAGAAGTGCCTGCAGCTAAGTAGATAGCTGAGTGGGGCGTGCAGATGGCAGGAATGAATTTTCAAACACGCTCTAGAATTTGAAAGGAGTGGCAGTGGATGAAATATTTGATGGGGATTGACAATGGGGGAACATTTTCAAAAGCAGCGATCTTTGACCAGGATGGGAAACAGATTTCCGTAGCAAGCGTCCCGACTGTGACGATTACGCCAAAGCCCGGATATACGGAACGGGATATGGAGGAACTGTGGGAAGTGAATGCAGCGGCTATCCGGGCAGCGATAGAAAAAAGTGGGATAAATCCCAACGATATAGCCGGCATATCATTTTCGGGGCATGGAAAGGGGCTGTATATGGTGGGATACGATGACAGACCATCCTATCATGGAATCCTGTCCACAGATGCCAGAGCCTGGGAGTACGTGGAAAAGTGGAATCGCGATGGCACCAGGGAAAAGGTATTTGAAAAATCTTACCAGGAAATACTGGCATGCCAGCCGGTGAGTATTCTGGCGTGGCTAAAGGATCATCATCCTGAAGTGATTGCAAATACAAAGTTTATTTTCGCAGTAAAGGACTATATTCGATATCGCCTGACCGGGGAAGCATTTGCAGAACGATCAGACTTTACAGGAGCCAATCTGGTGAACTTAAGTACCGGTAAATATGACAGAGACCATCTGAAGCTATTTGGCTTAGAAGAAATATATGAAAAGCTGCCCCCTCTTCGCGGATCTGCTGATATCAGCGGCTGTGTAACGGCAGAGGCAAGTAAAAAGACCTCGTTGCCGCAGGGAATTCCTGTTGCGGCAGGTATGTTTGATGTGGATGCCTGCGGAATTGCATCCGGGCTGTCAGACGAAGAACAGATGTGCATGATCGCAGGAACCTGGAGCATCAATGAATTCATTGGAAAAGCTCCGGTAACCAATAAAACCGTAGCACTAAACTCAATGTTCTGCATACCGGGATATTACCTGATCGAAGAAAGCAGTCCCACATCTGCAGGTAACATGGAATGGTTTATAAGAAATCTTCTGAGTTATGAAAAAGAGGCAGCAAAAAAAGAGGGGCAATCCATTTATGATATCACAAACAAATGGGTGGATGAAATCAAGCCGGAAGAATCTAACGTGATCTTCCTGCCCTTTTTAAACGGTTCCAATGAAGACGCACTGGCAAAAGGAACCTTTGTAGGACTAACCGGATACCACAACAAGAAGCACATGTTAAGGGCTGTGTATGAAGGAATTGTATTTTCCCATCTCACCCATGTGAAAAAATTACTGCAGAACCGTTCCGTACCGGCAAGCATCAGACTGTCCGGCGGTGCGGCAAACTCAGACGTATGGGTGCAGATCTTCGCAGATGCACTTCAGATTCCGGTTGATGTAATCGAAGACAAAGAACTGGGGGCACAGGGAGCCGCAATGGCAGCGGGAATAGCAGCGGGAATCTACACCGATTATCAGGATGCCATCCGCCGCACGGTAACCATCACCAAAACAGTAATGCCCCGCTTAGCATACAGCAAAATATATGAAGAGAAGTACGAGGCATATCGTGCAGTCATAAAGGGGCTTAGCGGAGCGTGGAAGTATTTTAAAAATTAAAATAGAAAGGAAGCCACGATGAGATTTTTCAACCTGTTTTAAGTGGCAGTATTGCAGGTAAGATCTGCGATATGCAATGGGAATAAAAATGAAAGCATATACCCTTGGATTATACGAAAAAGCAATGCCGTCTGAGCTTACCTGGGAAGAAAAGCTGCAGGCTGCTAAATCCGCCGGTTTCGATTTTCTGGAAATCAGCATTGATGAAACAGCAGAAAAGCTTGCCAGGCTCGACTGGTCGAAACAGGAGCGGCTGGAGCTGATTGACACCATGTACGCCACCGGAATCCCCATCAGAACCATGTGCCTGAGCGGACACCGCAGATATCCCCTTGGCAGCAGTGATCCCGCAATTGCGCGCCGTGGAATGGAAATCATGGAAAAAGCAATATGTCTGGCTGACGATCTGGGAATCCGGATTATACAATTAGCTGGCTATGACGTATACTATGAACAATCTACCCCGGAAACGGCAGAGCGTTTTGAAAAGAACCTGAAAAAAGCAGTTATGATGGCGGCAAGCCTGGGCATTACATTAGGATTTGAAACAATGGAAACAGAGTTTATGAATACTGTGGAAAAGGCGATGAATTATGTGAATAATATAAATTCTACCTATCTGGCGGTATATCCCGACAGCGGAAATATTAAAAATGCATCGGTCAGCTACGATACCGATGTACAGAAAGATTTAAGAGCAGGCGCCGGACATATTGCTTCTGTTCACCTAAAAGAGACTGTGCCGGGAAAATTCCGTGAAATTCCTTTTGGAACGGGGCATGTAAACTTTGAGGAGATGATTGCTTCCGCCTGGGAAATGGGAGTGCGTAAATTTGTAACGGAATTCTGGTATACGGGAAGGGAAAACTGGAGAGATGATCTGAAGGATGCCCGCACCAGAATGGGTAAAATATTAGATTCCATGGAGGAGTAATATGTTAGAAGAATTAAAACGACTGGTATATGAGGCTAATATGGAGCTGCCTGCCAGAGGGTTAATCACCTATACCTGGGGAAATGTAAGTGGAATAGACCGGGAAAAGTGCCTGTTTGTAATAAAGCCCTCCGGTGTGGACTATGAGAATCTTCATCCGGAGGATATGGTGGTGATGGATCTGGAGGGAAATAAGGTGGAAGGGGAATTGAAACCATCATCCGATACACCCACCCATCTGGAGTTATATAAGGCTTTTCCAGAAATAGGAGGCGTGGTACATACCCATTCCCCATGGGCGGCATCCTGGGCACAGGCGGGCAGAAGCATACCCTGTTACGGGACTACCCATGCAGACTATTTTTACGGAGAGATTCCCTGTGCAAGAAATCTTACTCCAGAAGAAATTGAAACGGGCTATGAGACAAATACCGGAAAAGTCATTATTGAAACCTTTACGGAGAAGAATCCTTCTTACGTCCCGGGAGTACTCTGTGCGAATCATGGACCCTTTACCTGGGGAAAGGATGCAAAGGAAGCAGTTCACAATGCAGTAGTATTAGAAGCGGTAGCCAAAATGGCGTACCGTACCGAAATGCTCAGACCAGGCGTCAAGGAAGCGCCTCAGGTAATCCGGGATAAACATTTCATGCGTAAACATGGACCAAATGCATACTATGGACAATAAAATGTGGAAGGGGATAAAATGGAGAAAAAAATAGAACGACATTTTCAGGCGGCTGATTCAGGCAGTACCGACGATAGAGCCATAAGCAAGGAGCCAAGAATGAAAATGGCAATTCTGGGAGCCGGGCAGATTGCCCATAAAATGGCAGCTACCATTACGAAAATGGAAACAGTAGAAGCTTATGCAGTGGCAGCCCGGGACGAAAAACGTGCACAGGATTTTAGGGCTCAATACGGATTTACCAAAGCCTACGGTTCCTATGAGGAAATGCTTTCCGACGAAGAGGTAGATCTGGTATATATAGCAACACCCCATTCCCATCATTATGCCCATATCAAAATGTGCCTGGAGCATCATAAACATGTCCTCTGTGAAAAATCGTTTACCGTTAACGCCAGACAGGCAAGAGAAGTCCTGAAAATGGCGGAAGAGAAAGGGCTTCTTCTGACAGAGGCAATCTGGACAAGGTATATGCCCTCCCGGAAAATGTTGAATGATATCATAGACAGCGGAGTGATTGGAACAGTTACTTCCCTGACAGGCAATCTGGGCTATGCCCTGGGAAATGTCACCAGGATGGTGGAACCGTCCCTGGCTGGCGGGGCGTTACTGGATGTAGGAGTCTATATGGTAAACTTCGCAATGATGGTGTTTGGAAATAAAATCAGTAAAGTTACCTCCAGTGCAGTCATGTCCAAAAAAGGTGTTGATTATACTGACAGCATCACCATGATATTTGAGAACGGGGAAATGGCTGTAATGCATAGCAGTATGCTTGGAGCGTTGAACCGCAGGGCAAATATCTTCGGTGACAAAGGTTATATAGAGATTACAAATGCAAATAACATCGAGAAAATCAAAGTCTTCGACGAGAATTACAAAGAAGTGGCTGCATACACGCCGCCTGAGCAGATTACAGGATATGAATATGAAGTAGAAGCGTGCCGCAGGGCGATAAAAGCGGGTAATACCCAGTGCAGTGAGATGCCCCATGAAGAAACTATCCGGGTGCTGGAGATTATGGATGAAATGCGGCGGTCCTGGGGGTATGAGATTCCAGGGGAGAATTTATAAGGAAATGGGAGGGACTGTCAATGGCAGTCCCTATACGCTTTCCGTACATTGCCTGTTATCCACAAAGTGTCTTTATCAGCAAATCCTCTCGTTGTCGTCAGTCAGCGGAGGAGCCACTCCGCTAAATATAACATTATTATTTACAATAAAACATTTTAATGTTATATTGATAAGAGGGGGTGGTAAAATGAAAAATTTAAAAAAGTATCTGCAGCAAATGTTAGATGATCATGTTGAAGTTGAAAAATATAGTGGAGTAGATAAACTTAGTCCATATATTTGTGAAAATTACGAATTTTATATCGTAAACGCTATTGGGGTTCAATTTATAATAATAAGGCCACATGGGGAACAATTAATTTCCCAGATTCAAAAGCAAATGAATATCATGGAAACAAGATTGGGCTATCCTATTGTTTTATGTATGGAAAGTGTATCCCCATATAAACGGAAAAGGTTTATATTAGAAAAAATACCTTTTATGTGCGAAGATAATCAGATGTATTTGCCGTTTATGGGGCTTCATCTTCAATTTAAAGCCAAAGAAATCCGGGAAGAAAGAGTAAAGGAACAGTTTACACCTGCTATGCAGCTGATATTTCTTTGGATACTGTACCAAGATCAGAAATATGTTGTACAACAGGAAATCAGTGAAAAATTAAATATTACTACCATGACTGTGTCAAGGGCATCGGATGCATTTGTTAAGCTGGGTCTGTTGGAATACTTTATCGAGGGTCAAACGGGAAGAAAAAAAGTTTATATCTGCAAGGATAAAAAGAAGTTTTTCAGGGAGGGTAAACAATATTTAATAAACCCTGTGAGAAAGACCTTCTTTATAAGTGAAATTTCCACAAACGTAAAAATATATGCTGGAGGATTAGCTGCATTGGGTAAAAAAACAATGTTGGGAGAGCCGGAACATCCAATAATTGCAGCGTATTCAAGCGAAGAAAAAGAATTGCAAAAATATCGGATTTCTAAAGAAATGGCTTTAGAGGAGCGGTTATATGAGGTTCAAATTATGAAATATGATGTATCCTTATTGTCAAATGATCAGTATATTGATCCGGTTAGTTTAATTTATAGTTTAAAAGAAAATGACGAAAGAATAGATATGGCGATAGAAGAAATGATGGAGGAATATTCATGGTTCAGGGAATAGAAAAATTTAAGGAATATTTTAAGGGATATACAGGACAATATGTGTTTATTGGCGGAACAGCCTGTGACATTATTTTAGAAAGGGAAGGAATACCTTTTCGAAAGACAAAAGACCTGGATATTGTTTTAATAATGGAAATGTTAAACGATGAGTTTGTGAATACTTTTGTGGAGTTTGTATTGGCGGCAGGTTATGCCCATATTAAGAAAGGAAGTGGAGAAAATCAATTTTACCGGTTTGAAAAACCTCTGGATAAAAACTTTCCTTATATGATTGAGCTATTCAGCAGAAAGCCTGATTATCTAAAAACATTAGATATCCGGCTGGCCCCGATACACGTAAGCAATGATGTAATGAGTTTATCGGCAATCTTATTAAATGAAGAATATTATTCCCTGCTTGCACAGGGGGCATTGGAAATAGAGGGTGTCTCTGTTTTGAAATTAGAAAGTCTGGTGTTGTTTAAAATGAAAGCATGGCTTGACCTTACGGAAAGAAAGCAGAGTGGAGAACAAATCGACAGCTATACCATAAAAAAACATAAGAATGATGTTATCCGCCTTGTAATGAATATGCACCCGGAAATGAAACTGAAAACCACGGGAAAGGTGAAAGAAGACGTAACCCGTTTTATAAGGAATACACGAAGTGAACATATCGAATTAAAAAATCTTGGCATTAAAGAATATACATATGATCAAATTCTTAATAAATTAGAGAAATGCTACAATTAATAAAATGCAGGAACCACACAGCATAACCCCATGGCCCCCGCATCCCGGCTATCAACACATCTAATTAATATAATAAATCTACTAAATATAATTCATTAATCTATTTAATCTAATTCATCAATTCTCCTTGCTCCATAAGAATAGACCTCATTTCGAATCACAAATAACAAAATCCCCATAACAATGCAGAAGAACAGAGCAATTAAGATAGAAGGAAGTCCAAGGAAACTATAAAGGGCAAACGCACCTCCTGCAATTGCAAAACCGACAATCCATACGGCAAACAACAGAATCGTTGCAGTAAAGTTCTGCTTCACGGCTGCCTGTTCACTTTCCCAGATGAGTTTCGGGTTTGTAAGATCAGCCCACAGTGCGGCATAGTTAATCAAAAGCAGTGTAAGTACGGTGATCACGGGGCAGAAAATAATCACAAGGAAATTTGCATTCAGGAAAATCATGCCCAGTACTGTACAGATCAGGGTGTAAGGCATTGTAGCTGCCAGGCAGACCAAAAATCCGTTCAGAATCTTACCGCGAAGCTGATCCCGGTATGACATGGGGATATACTTCATGAAAATGTATCCCTGTCCTTCCCTTGAGATACAGGTGCTGGTTACCATGCAGGAGCCACCGATAAAGATTGGAAGCACGAAAGAAAGCAGAAGTAAAACAGCGGTAACGGTACTTCCGGCGGTAGTCTGGATCTGGGTAAGCAGTGGTGTCAGATCTACTTTCGAGCCGGTCAGTGAAATGATGATGGGGATCCCGATCAAAAGCGGAAAAATAATCGGCGTCATCAGGCAATTCATAAAATAAACCGGTGTGCGAAAAAGAAGTTTGAACTCTTTTACCGCATAGGCTTTAATTGGTCCTTTACTGCGGCTGTAGGATTCTTTCTCAGTCTGGGACATTTTCTGGCGCTTAGAGGTTACTTCCTGCATTCCCATAACTCCGCCAAGGTAAATTCTGTCCGCAATAAATAAGAAGAGGATCAGGAATAACGCAGCAAGTAAAAGAAACAGCAGCATGGACAGGATGCTGGAATGAACCAAAGCATTACCGGCAAAAGTCAGATTCGGAAATATAATATTCAACTTACTAAGCAGGTTCTTGTTGGCAAGTACCAGATTTGCCATTTCAGCCGCATCCGGTGTACGGTTTACCATCATGCTGGCACCGCAGATAATAAAGATCATCAAAAAGGAACAGACAGTGCTGATCATCTCTTTATTCTTGATATTCTTAAAAATCCGCATCATCAGTATTGCGATCAGTGATGCGTAAATCAGTGGAATCACAGGAAGCACCAGTACAATCAGGATCATAAATACCCAGAACAGCACGCCACCCTGTGCCTCAACACCATACCCCAGAAATGGAGGCAGGATAAAAAGGGCAATAATCAGGTATTCATAAATAAGAACAGCTGTAAATTTTGCACCAATAATTTGCCAGGGCTTTAGAGGCAGGGGCAGCAGTGTTTCCAGGTCAGAAGACAGGAAGAACACAGATACCACATAGGGCAGGGCAAATACAAGTACGGTAAACGAAGCTGCATAGCAAAGCAGCTGAACCGGAGTTTCCGGCATATTTAACTGTGCAAAAGTCTGGTAAAAAGTCCGTCCAAAAGCGAATAAAGTACCGGCCAGAGGAAGTAAACAAACCACAAGTACTAATACAAGCAGCAGTTGTCGATTACCTCCTGCAGACCGCTTCTTATTTTGACTGCCGCCACTTTTTGTGACAGGAGTCATTCCCAGGCCGCTTTTGATCAGGATCTTCGTGAGTATAAAAAATTTATGCATTCTTTGTAATCTCCAGGAAAATATTTTCCAGTGAATCTTCTCCGGGATGGATGGTCTTTAACTGGTCAAGCGTTCCCAGGAATAACAGCTTGCCTTTGTTAATGATTGCCACCTGATCACATAATTTTTCAGCTACTTCTAATACATGTGTGGAAAAGAGGACTGATTTTCCCGTAGATGCATGTTCCCGCATCATTTCTTTCAATACAAATGCGGAATTCGGGTCAAGTCCGGTTAAGGGTTCATCCAGAATCCAAATGGAAGGATTGTGAATCAGGGCACCCATTACCATAATCTTCTGCCGCATACCATGGGAATATCCCATAATTCGGCTGCCCAGCGCTTCTTCCATGTCAAAACGTTTGGCAAAAATATCTATGAGTGAGGACCTCGTCTGAGATGGCACCTCGTAGATATCAGCCATAAAGTTCAGATACTCAATTCCTTTCAGCCTGAGAAAGTTATCAGGAGAATCGGAAACGAAGCCAAACTGTTTTTTGGCTTCTGTGGGGTTTTTGGAAATATCCAGTCCGTTCAGGGTAATACTGCCTTCGTCAGGTCTGGTAATACCGGTGATCATTTTCAAAGTTGTTGTCTTGCCTGCGCCGTTAGGCCCAATAAATCCGGTGATTTTGCCGTCTTCAATATCCCAGTTCAAGGAATCGACAGCTTTCTTCCCACCGTTCCCGTAAGTCTTGGAAACATTTGTAAGGTTAATCATAGTTATACCTCCTGCATGCTGCAGATTTTTCTGCGGTACTGTACCGATCGAAAGTGTGACACGATTTTTGTTTCACACTTGACACCATGAATACCACAAGCTGGCTTGGGGTATTCCAAAATTAGCAGTGTGAAGGCGATTTTCTTTCACACTTATGCCATACATATCCCAGATCCCGCCTGGGATACTGCATTAATAAGTAGTTTGAAAGGAACTTTCACACTTTCTCCGCCATGTTCTTTGAATGCGCGAATAAACAGAGTTTTCTATATTTTACTCCTTTAAAGTGAATTAAACAAGTAGAATTCCTGAATTTGGCACATCCCTCCTGCAAACAAGCTCTAGCACACCCCTCCAACAAACCGGCACATCCATCCAACAATCTCGAACGCACAGCTGCCGCTACAGTGCCGTTGCTGTGAGCGTCCGAAAGTGTAAACAGTACCATTTACCTGCTCGGACGCCTCATGTGGGTGCGGGCATATTTCATGAGCTGTACCACGGGAAGATTAATCAGAGCCAGATCATACACCGTCAGGATCTGGGATAACTCCAGATCAGCGACTTTAAATACACTGTGAAGCTCCGGTATAAAAAGTACGGCATTAATCAGGGCAACGCCGATGACAAATGCAGCAATTAAGTATATATTATTAAAGAATTTTTTTGTTAAAAGCACTGGCCGTTCCGATTTGCAGTTAAATCCATGAACCAGACGGGCAAGGCAGAGCGTGGCAAATGCCATGGTGCTTCCCACCGCTGCCCCGGAGGCATGATACCCCAGAATAAAGGCAATCATAGTAGTCACACCGATGGACAGCCCTTCCACTCCGATTCCCAGCAGAAATCCCCTTGTTAAAATGGATTCATTCCTTGGGCGTGGGCGCTGCTTCATTACCTCTGTACTGTGGGGCTCCAGACCCAGCGCAATCGCCGGGAGGCTGTCAGTCAGAAGGTTGATGAAAAGCAGGTGTACCGGTGCAAAGGGAACCGGCAGACTGCATAGGGATGCATACAGTACAGCCAGAATAGCTCCAAAGTTGCCGGATAACAGAAACTTAATGGAGTTCTTAATGTGAGCATAGACATTTCTGCCATTCTCAATGGCTTTTACAATCGTGGCAAAATTATCATCCGTTAGAACCATAGAAGCAGCATCCTTGGCCACCTCGCTTCCGGTGATACCCATTGCCACGCCGATGTCCGCCTGTTTCAGAGCGGGAGCATCATTGACACCGTCTCCGGTCATGGCAACGATATGGTCTTTGTTCTGCCATGCCTGCACAATGCGGATTTTATGTTCCGGAGAAACCCTGGCATAAACCCTGACTTTTTCCACATACTTTTCCAGCTCCTCATCCGTGAGATTCTCAATATCAGAGCCTTCACATGCCTGGGACATGTCGGTTAAGATACCAATTCTCTTTGCTATGGCGGAAGCAGTAATCTTGTGGTCTCCGGTAATCATAACTGGTGTAATGCCCGCTTCGATACATCTGGCAACCGCATCAGCCGATTCCTTTCGGGGCGGATCCATCATCGCTACAAGTCCCAGAAACGTTAAATTATTTTCGTCTGCCATTTTAAGGGGCAGGGGGCGCTCTACTGTCTTATAGGCAAATGCCAGTACCCGCAGTCCGTTTTGGGAGTAATATTCGTTCATCTGTTTTAGCTTTGCAGTATCCCGCACGGTAATACTGCGGATCTGTCCGTCCTTTTCAATATAGGAGAGCCGTTTAGCCAGTACATCCACCGCACCTTTTGTAATCATAACAATATGACGGTCAATGGAGTGGAGGGTGGACATCAGCTTGCGGTTACTGTCAAAAGGAAGCTCGCTGATTCTGGGGCTGCGTTTTCGAATGGAAGCAGTAGGGAAGGAAAAAGATTCTCCCGCATGGATCAATGCCGTTTCTGTAGGATCTCCGATTTCTTTGCCATCTGTGCCGGATGCATCGTTACACAAAACGCTGTAGGTCATAAGTTTATTCTGTGCAGCATTATTCAGATCCAGACCGGCAATGGGAATATCCCTGCCGCTTGTGTAGTAATTTTCTACGGTCATTTTATTTTGCGTAAGTGTTCCTGTTTTATCTGAACAGATGACGGATACGCTGCCAAGCCCTTCCACAGCCTGGAGCTTTCGGATGATTGCATTTTCCGCAGCCATCTTCTGGGTACCGTAGGACAGGACAATTGTTACGATGGAACTGAGGGCTTCTGGTATTGCGGCAACTGCCAGGGCGATCGCAAAGAGAAAAGAATCTCCGATATCGGCACCATGCCAGATATCCAGGCAGAAGACCAAGGTACAGATTGCCATAATCAGAGCAGACAGCTTCTGACCAAAATTATCCAGGTTCACCTGAAGGGGAGTCTTTTTCTCGGAGGTTGACTTTAACAGGCTTGCAATCTTGCCCACCTGGGTATCCATCCCGATAGATGTAACGAGAAAACTTCCTCTGCCGTATGTAACAAAGCTCCCGGAAAATACCATATTCGTCTGGTCACCGATGGCAAGGTCCCCGTTCAGAGGATGGTCCGTCTTTTCTACGCTGACACTTTCGCCGGTAAGGGCACTTTCATTAATTTTCAAACTGGCATTTTCCATAATGCGCCCGTCAGCAGGAATGCTGTCTCCTGCCTCTAAATAAACCAGGTCACCAATGGTAACATCCCTGGAAGGGATTTCTACTATATTTCCGTCTCTTTTAACCTTCGCAAGGGGAGCTGACAGGGTTTTCAGACTTGCCAGGGAATGTTCCGCCTTAATCGTCTGGGCGGTTCCCAGAATAGCATTGACCGTAATTACCACTAAAATGACTACCGTGCTTTCAATATCCCCCATAACTCCCGAGATCACGGCAGAGACAATCAGGATCACCACCAGGAAATCCATAAACTGTTCCAGGAAAATCTGAAGCAGATTTTTCTTTTTGCCTTCGATTAACAGATTCTTGCCGTACTTTTCCTGATTTGCCTTTGCTTTCCGGGTAGTCAGAAACGGGTCAGAGCCGTTTATCTGTTGTCTGACTTCTTCTTTCGAAAGATTGTAATACGTTTGCATGAATGCGCCTCCTTAAGATAATTTCCAATGATGCGGATAACGGATATGCGGAATAACGACATATGACCCATGCCACACTTTTCCCTTTATCATTATAGATATGTAGCCTGTGGGGACAAATATACCTCTTTTGCTTGCAACAAACCCCAGATACTGCTAAAATAACAGAATGTAATATGCGTGGAGGTAAATTATGATTTTTGACAGCCATGCCCATTATGATGATGAGGCATTTGATGAGGATAGGGAGAGCCTGCTATTAAGTATGCAGGAGAACGGAATAGGTTATATTGTAAATGTTGGAGCAAGCATTCAGGGAGTGGAGGATACCGTTAAGCTTACGAAAAGCTATCCCTTTATATATGGTGCAGTGGGTATACATCCGGATGAAACCGGCGATCTGAATGAAGAGAGAATGCGATGGCTGGAACAGCTGTGCGGGGAAGAAAAGGTCGTTGCGGTAGGAGAAATTGGTCTGGACTATTACTGGGACAAGGAGTCCCGGGATCTTCAAAAAGAATGGTTTGTAAGACAGCTTGCCCTTTCTAAAAAAGCAGGTCTGCCGGTGATTATTCACAGCAGGGATGCAGGAAAAGATACTTTAGATATCATGAAAGCAGAACATGCCGGAAGCACAGGAGGCGTAATCCACTGTTTTTCCAATTCCAGGGAAATGGCGCGGGATTATGTTAATATGGGATATTATATAGGAATCGGCGGTGTCGTTACCTTTAAAAATGCCAGAGTGATGAAAGAAGTTGCAGAATATGTGCCTCTGGAGCAGATCTTAATAGAAACAGACTGCCCATATCTGGCACCCACACCAAATCGGGGAAAACGGAATTCATCCCTGTATCTGCCTTATATAATAGAAGAAATAGCACGCATCAAAGGCGTGTCAAAAGAATTAGTAGAAGAAAAAACCTGTGAAAATGCATTGAAGATGTACCAAATCGTATAAAAATATGTAAGTGTGAAATAAAATTTTTTACACTTCCCATTGGTACAGTGCCATGGAATGGTCTGCGGCATGCAGGAGGTGTAGGTTGAAAGAAAATTAAGATATGGAAAGGAAGCCACAGTGTGCTTCTTTCAACTTTTATTGTGGCAGTATTGCAGACCGGCTCTGCAATATGCAATGGGTGTAAAAATGGATAAATTGTCAAATCCCCAGAAAACTATAGAGGTCATTCAAAAATATGAATTTGCGTTTCAAAAAAAGTTTGGACAGAACTTCTTAATCGATGGTCATGTATTGGATAAAATTATCCGTTCAGCCAATATAACAAAGGATGATTTTGTATTGGAAATCGGACCGGGCATCGGAACCATGACCCAGTATCTGGCTGAAGCCGCAAGAGAGGTGGCTGCAGTAGAGATTGATAAAGCGCTGATTCCGATCTTGGAGGATACGCTGTCCGGGTACGATAATATTACGGTCATCAATGAAGACGTCCTGAAGCTGGATATAAAACAGCTTGTTATGGAGCGAAACGGAGGCAAACCGGTGAAAGTAGTGGCGAACCTCCCGTACTATATTACTACGCCTATTATTATGGGGTTATTTGAAAGTCATGTTCCCATCGACAGCATCACCGTCATGGTACAAAAAGAAGTGGCACAGAGAATGCAGTCCGGACCGGGCAGCAAGGACTATGGAGCACTGTCACTGGCAGTGCAGTATTATGCAGAACCGTATATTGTTGCAAATGTACCCCCCAACTGCTTTATGCCCCGTCCCAAGGTAGGCAGCGCCGTAATACGCCTGACCACGTACAAAGAGGCGCCAATTGACGTAAAGGATGAGAAGCTGATGTTCCGCATCATTCGTGCATCTTTTAACCAGAGAAGAAAAACGCTGGTGAACGGACTGAATAATTCACCGGAGATAACCATTTCCAAAGAAATTATTGCAGAAGCAATAGCGGAACTGGGGGTGTCTCCCACCATCCGTGGTGAAGCGCTTACGCTTGGTGAATTTGCAAGACTCAGTAATATCATTTCAGCAAAAGAATAAGCTGTTTGCAGAATATGAAAAGCGGAAAATAAAGAAAACCGGGAATAAAGAAAGCATCATGTCTCCTTTATTCCCGGTTTTCTTATGGTTTTAGCACTAATTTATCAATTCCGAGAAAGTTTTTAATGACCACGCAGGCGCCGCCCAGCAAAATAGCCGTATCCTGCAGCCCGGATGGCAGGATGGTACAGTATTTATCCATGCGGTTGCAGAGGGAATCCTGGATCTGCTTTATAATATCCGGTATATACATCGTAAAGGAGCTGTTAATAATAATCAGGTTGGGATTAAAGGTATTCAGGATATTATTAATTCCGATTGCCATATATTTTACAAATTGTAAAATAACCTCTCTTGCGTCACTGTCCTGTGCCTGGTAAGCCCGGATCAATGTATCTATAGATACTTCTTCCATGCCTTTGCGCTTTGCGTAATCCATCAGGATTGCCCGTTCTGAAGCATATTGCTCAAAGCATCCATGGTTGCCGCAGGGGCAGGGGCGTCCGTCCGGAACGATGATGGTATGCCCGAATTCCCCGGCATATCCGTTATAACCCGTGTAGAGCTGATCATCGATCAGAATCCCCATACCGATACCGGAATGCACGCTCAGGTTAATAATATTCGGGTAATCAAAATAAAAAGTACGTTCACCAAGGACGGAAAGATTGGCTTCGTTATCCATATAGACAGGTACATGGAAATGTTCGGATAAGGCGTCCGAAAGGTTATCCTCTTTTATAGAATAGTAAGGGGTGAACATCACGTGATTATGATGAACAACTCCGTGAATACCGATACTGATACCAATGACACCATGAACAGCAGGAGAAAGCCCCTCTATGGTTTTTTCAATAATCGGGATCAGAACAGGAAGAATCTCCTGGCTGCATCCTGTATTCTTATATTGTTTCACAAAGCAATGGGTTCCCTTTAAGTCAGAGGTAAGTACCGTGATGTAATCCACACTTACATCCAGTGAAATCACATGTCCGCCTGACTGGTTCAGATCCAGAAGGATTGGCTTTCGCCCTTTGTATGTCTGTGCACTGCCAATTTCAATAACCAGGTGCTCATCAATCAAAACCTGGACAATCGCTGAAATAGTGGCTTTTGTAAGCCCCAGAGCCTTGGCGAGGTCCGCTCTTGATATGGGACCGTTATTTACAATGGATTCCAGAACAAGATGGCTGTTAATATCGCGGATTAATTCCTTGCTTCCTGTTATCATATTATCCTCCGTTATAGTTTATTGACTATATTAAGTATATCATAGAAAAGGTAAATAGGACAGTCTAAAAAATGATCTTTCGTAATTCTTAAATTTTTTTTCCTTTAATCTATGCTATAATATATTATATTATGGGCTTATTGTATGGAAACGGAAGAATGTGTTTTATTTATAGGAAAAACTTTTTATTGTGCTGCTTTGAGTCAGAAAAGATATATATTGTGTAAATCTAAGAGATGGGGTGGATGGAATGTCAGTAAAAGAAGATTTTTATTATTTATCGGATGATCAGGAAACTAAGATTCATGCAGTAAAATGGACACCGGATGGAGAGATCAGGGCGGTTCTCCAGATTGCACATGGAATGGTTGAATTTATAGAAAGATACGATGAGTTTGCCGGCTATCTGGCGGACCGGGGTATTCTGGTGGCAGGGAATGACCATCTGGGGCATGGCGGCTCCATAAAGTCAAAAGAATATTATGGATATTTTGCAAAAGAGAACGGTAACCGCACACTGATCCGGGATATGCATAAACTCAGGCGTATGACGGAAAAAGAAAATGCGGGAATTCCTTATTTTATTCTGGGTCACAGTATGGGATCATTTTTGACCAGACAGTATATCTGCTGTCATGGAGAGGGACTTGCAGGAACCATTATTATGGGGACCGGTTATAAGCCAAGATTCACTGTAAAGGCAGGTATTGTATTGACCTCCATTCTGGCAAAAGGGCATGGCTGGATGTACAGAAGCAGACTTGTGGATGCAATGGCGTTTGGGGGTTACAACAGGAATTATAAACCGGCAAGGACAGACCGGGACTGGCTGTGCAGGGATGAGAAAGTAGTGGATGCCTACATAGCGGAAGAGAGATGCCAGTTTTTATTTACACTGAATGCCTACCATAATCTGTTTCACGGATTGTATAAATTAACATACCAGGAATATTTAGACCGTATGCCAATGGAGATGCCTGTCCTGTTTGTATCCGGAGAGGATGATCCGGTGGGAGATCAGGGCAAAGGCGTAAAAAAAGTTGTAGAGACATTCAAACAAACAGGTATGAAGGAAGTTTCCTGCATACTTTATCCCAAAGACCGTCATGAAATTCTGAATGAGCTGGATAAAACACAGGTTTACCAGGACATTTACCAATGGATAAGCCGGCAGATTTAAAAAACTGGAATATACATTTTGGTACAGGCATCTTTTAGTGGGACCTGGACCAGAAAGAATAGGGAGTTAGCATGTTTAATATACTAGTTTGCGATGATGATAAGGAGATCATGGATGCTGTTGAAATATACTTAAACCAGGAAGGATATGAAGTCTACAAAGCGATGGACGGGGAGTATGCCCTGCAGACTTTAAAGTTGGTCGAAATTCATCTGGTCATTGCAGATATAATGATGCCAAAGCTGGACGGAATCACATTGACAAAGGAAATCAGAAAGACAAGCGGGGTACCGATTATTATACTTTCAGCAAAATCGGAAGATACGGATAAGATAATGGGGCTTAATAATGGGGCAGATGACTATCTGACAAAGCCCTTTAATCCATTGGAGCTTGTGGCAAGGGTGAAATCCCAGCTCAGGCGCTACACAAAGCTGGGGAATTATGTAAAAGGGGATATCACGGTAATCTATCGGACGGGCGGTCTTGTCATTAACGATGAAGAAAAGGAAGTTACGGTAGATGGAGTTATTGTGAGACTTACCCCCATTGAATATAACGTACTGCTCCTGCTTGTGAAAAATAAAGGCAAGGTATTTTCTATAGACCAGATCTATGAACAGATCTGGAATGAGGCGGCAATCGGTGCCGACAATACGGTGGCAGTACATATCAGGCACATCAGAGAGAAGATTGAGATTAACCCCAAAAGCCCCCGGTATCTGAAAGTAGTATGGGGGATTGGCTATAAAGTAGAGAGTATAGCAGATGAAGAATAACGAAGAGGAATTAAAAGGTAAGGAAAGTGAGCATCAGGCGGCGAGAAAGATCATAACACTGACGGTGGAATACATGTCGCTGATTATTATCATCTGTTCTTTTATGATCAGTCTCAGCATGATGACTTCTCTGGAGGACTTTCAGAATGCATTTGGAAAGCCCTATCCGGAAACAGCCAAATATGAGACACAGGTGGAAGAAAAGATCGGGCAGCTGCATGAATTTTTGGAGGGCTGCGATAAATTTGAGACAGACGGGGTCTATGATCCGGATAGAATCGTTGATATAGAAGAATATGCCCAGCATCAGAATATTATGGGAAACAGCAAAGGCGGACTTACTTACCGGCTGCATGATCTTCTGCAGTGGGCACAGCAGGGGATAGAACTGGATATGGAGGAAGCATATCCCCCCATAGGTTATAAAGATATCGGGGAATATGCCCGGGAGACGGGAAAGGACCGGGATAAGCTTTATCTGCATTTAAAAATTGCAATAGCGGGAATCTGGGAAGATGTCTGGGATTATAATAATTTAAAAGTAGAATTTAGCGGTAAGAATACCAATCTGAAATACATGGTTCTGGATAAAAATAATAAAGAAATCTATGGAAACACAAATTTGACGGAAGAACAGATTCTGAATCTGGGTACCTATGTGGTGCTGGATTATAAAAATCTGGAGTATGATGCCAATCTGAAATTCAAAAAAAATATATACAGCAATCTGGGAAGAGGAATTTCTCCCAACTGTATCGACAGCCGTATCATAATCGGAATCGATACGTCATTTCCGGTTCAGGATGAATTTTATGATATGAAAGAACGATATGAGAACTGGATGCCATGGAGCCGCGCGGCTGCAGTTGTATGCGGCATTTTTATGTTCATATGGCTTTCGTCCATCGGATATTTTACCAATATCGCAGGATATGAAAAAGGGAAATTTAATCTGATGAAAATAGACAGTTTTCCAATAGAGGTGCTGACATTTATAAGTGTCATGGTCATTGCTCTTGGAGGACATCTGGCGTATCTGAGCTATCAAAATCTTGGGATTTTCCCTGGTATAGCAGGGGTATTGTTTTCGCTGGCGGGCTTTGCAAATGGAATGTTTGTGGTGTGGTATGGCAGCATGGTGCGCCGGGTAAAGGGAGGTGTATTACTGAAATACAGCGCTATCTGGAACATGTGGCGGGAGTTGTACCATATGATTTATAGAAGAAAGATTTCGGTGAGGATTCTTGTCTGGTATATCGGATTCCTGCTTGCGATCCTGCTGGGAATTATTTTCATCACCTGCCTGGGCGTCTGGGGGCTGCCGCTGACAATACTGATAGAGCTGCTTATCGGCATTAACTTAGTAAAGATGACGATGCAGCAGGATGAGATCTCAACCGGAATTGAACACATATTAAATGGAGATTTTGATTATAACATAGACGGATCTAAATTTTTACCCTCGAACAAAAGGCTGGCGGATTCCGTTAATAAAATGAGTAAGAGCCTGGAGTCCATTATTGAAGAAAATACAAAGAGTGAACGGCAAAAGACAGATTTAATTACCAATGTATCCCATGATATCAAAACGCCCCTGACATCTATTATTAATTATGTGGATCTGCTAAAGAGACTGGATTTGTCAGATCAAAAGGCTAGAGGCTACCTGGAGGTGCTGGATCAGAAGTCCCAGAGGCTCAAGTATCTGACGGAAGATCTGCTGGAAGCATCTAAGATCAGTTCAGGGAACATCCTTCTGGAATATATGAATATTAATTTTAAGGAATTGATCCTGCAGACAGCAGGAGAATTTGACGACCAGTTTAAAGCAAGAGGGCTGGAACTGATCACCAGTGTTCCGGATCATCCCATTATCATTCGGGCAGATAATGCCAGGATATGGCGGGTTATAGAAAACCTGTACAACAATGTAGTAAAATACGCCATGCCCGGTACCAGAGTATATGCTGCAATCCGGATGGAGTATGAAAAAATGGTATTTTCCATTAAGAATATATCAGAATATCTGCTTAATATGGAAGCGGAAGAGCTGACGGAGCGTTTTATCCAGGGGGATAAATCCAGAAGTACGGATGGCAGCGGGCTTGGATTATCAATTGCAAGATCCCTTACGGAAATGCAGGGTGGTGAATTTCGCATCAGCGTAGATGGGGATCTGTTTAAAGCAGTATTAATATTTCCAATTGCAGAAGCCGGGTTAAACGGCACGAAACAGTAAAACAGCCAGTCCGAATAGAAAGCCGGACTGGCTGTTTTAATCATACGATAAGTATGTATTTATTCTGATTTTTCCTTTGAGGAACCCGTAGTAGGAGACAAGTTCTTAAAAGCAGTCGGCTCCATAATCTCCGGGATCTCTTGTGATGAACTTTCCTCATTTTCTTCGTCGGGAATATAATGATCAAAGATCTTTGCGAAGAAATATGAATTAATAAATGCAATCAGTGCAAAACCGATCAGAATCCATACGATCAGACCATAGGCAAATACAATAGGGATCATAAGAGTAGCTCCGGCAGGAACAACAGCAACAATCAATATTAAAAATGTATATGGAAGATGTCTGATGGACATAAACAGGGAATTCTTAAAAGTGTTTTTAATCGAATTCACAAATTTGGATAAAATCGGGAAAATGTAAGATAATACAAATGCATACACAACTGCAACAACCATAAGGCCATAACGCATAACGGTAGTCAGCGTGGATTTCATCTGTCCGGTTATCCGGAAATCCATCAGCAGGATAATGCCGGCTACTAACATAATCAGCCAGATAATAGTACTCTGCTTAAAATTTTCTTTAAATGATTTGAAGAAACCCTTTATAATGTAAGATTCCTCATTACGCGCCATTTTCAGCGTGACATAATACATAGCCGTACAGGAAGCTCCGATGGTAACAACCGGAATACAGCATATTAGAAATACAACGTTTAACATCATCAAGTCTGCTACCCTGGACATAAAAGTGAAGAACTTATTGTCCATACTAAAAAATCTACCCATTCTAAAATACCTCTTTTAACGATTTATTTGTTTATAACAAATTATATAGGATTATAGGGAAAAATGCAAATAAATAAAGCATAAACTTAGGGAAATGAGCAGAACTTACAAATTTTTTTTCCTCCTTGACTTTTTATTCCGTGGTACATATAATGAAAATTAGCAATATGTATAGAAAAGACGATGACGAAGACAGTATATCTGTTATGCCGGAGAGTATCCGGTACGAAATTTTCAGCGAGCCGGTGGTGGTGGAAGACCGGTAAGAGTAGGACAGATAGAATATCACTTCAGAGTTTCAGGCTGAATAACAGTAGGTGCTGACGGTTTTCCACCGTTAACAGGAACGCGTATGTCAGTATGTTGTAACAGGTGGTTAACGAAGTGTACAGCTCTCGTCCTTTTACAGGGATGGGAGCTTTTTTTTGGCACATTCATCCTGCAGACTGGAACGCACAGCAGGCATAAAGCAATTTAAATTACGCGAAGGCGTATAAAATTTAAGGAGGAATATAATCATGTACGACAAAGTTTCTACGAATCTTAATTTTGTTGACCGGGAGAAGAAGACAGAGAAATTCTGGGAAGACAACCAAATCTTTGAAAAGAGTATTGAGAACCGTGAGGGATGTGATACTTACACGTTCTACGACGGACCGCCCACCGCAAATGGCAAGCCTCATATCGGCCATGTTTTAACCCGTGTCATCAAAGATATGATTCCAAGATACCAGACGATGAAGGGGAAGATGGTTCCCCGTAAAGCCGGATGGGATACCCATGGTCTTCCGGTTGAGCTGGAAGTGGAAAAAATGCTGGGCCTGGACGGCAAAGAACAGATTGAAGAATATGGTCTGGAACCATTTATCAAATATTGTAAAGACAGTGTCTGGAAATACAAGGGCATGTGGGAAGACTTTTCTGCAACCGTTGGATTCTGGGCAGATATGGAGCATCCTTATGTAACTTATGACAACAACTTTATCGAGTCCGAATGGTGGGCGCTAAAGCAGATCTGGGACAAAGGGCTGTTATATAAAGGATATAAAATCGTACCTTACTGCCCGCGTTGCGGAACACCCCTCTCCAGCCATGAAGTTGCCCAGGGATATAAGGATGTAAAGGAACGTTCAGCGATTGCCAAATTCAAGGTAAAAGGCGAAGATGCATATATTCTGGCATGGACAACCACACCCTGGACATTGCCTTCAAACGTGGCACTCTGCGTAAATCCAAATGAGACTTATGTAAAGGTATCCATGAAAGAAGACGGAACGGTTTATTATCTGGCACAGGCACTTTGCGATAAGGTACTGGGCGAAGATACCTATGAAGTTCTGGAGACCTATGTAGGAACCGATTTAGAATATAAAGAATACGAGCCATTATTCCCATTTACCACACCGGAGAAAAAGGCTTACTTTGTAACCTGCGATACCTATGTTACTTTAACCGATGGTACCGGAGTCGTTCACATTGCCCCTGCATTCGGTGAAGATGACTCCCAGGTAGGAAGAAGATATGATCTGCCATTTCTTCAGCTGGTAGACAGCAAGGGTGAAATGACTGAAGAGACACCATGGGCAGGAACGTTCTGTAAAAAAGCAGATCCCCTTGTATTAGAAGATTTAAAATCAAGAGGCCTTTTATTCTCCGCGCCGCAGTTTGAGCACAGCTACCCTCATTGCTGGAGATGTGACACCCCTCTTATTTATTATGCACGTGAATCCTGGTTCATCAAAATGACCGATGTAAAAGAGGATTTGATCAGAAATAACAACACCATCAACTGGATACCGGAAAGCATTGGAAAAGGACGTTTCGGTGACTGGCTGGAGAACGTACAGGACTGGGGAATCAGCCGTAACCGCTATTGGGGAACGCCGTTGAATGTCTGGGAATGTGAATGCGGACATATGCATTCCATCGGAAGCATTGGGGAATTAAAGGAAATGTCGGATAACTGTCCCGAGGATATCGAACTGCACCGCCCATTCATCGATGCCGTAACCATCAAATGTCCTCATTGCGGTAAAGAAATGCACCGTGTACCGGAAGTAATTGACTGCTGGTTTGATTCCGGGGCAATGCCATTTGCACAGCATCATTATCCATTTGAAAACCAGGAATTATTCAAACAGCAATTCCCGGCAAACTTTATATCAGAAGCAGTTGACCAGACCCGGGGATGGTTTTATTCTCTGCTGGCGATTTCCACGCTGATCTTTAATGAAGCGCCGTATAAGAATGTTATCGTTCTGGGGCATGTACAGGATGAGAACGGACAGAAGATGAGTAAGTCAAAGGGAAATGCAGTAGATCCGTTTGATGCACTTTCCACTTACGGAGCAGATGCAATCCGCTGGTATTTCTACGTGAACAGTGCACCCTGGCTGCCAAACCGTTTCCATGGAAAAGCAGTAACGGAAGGACAGCGTAAATTTATGGGTACTCTTTGGAATACCTATGCATTTTTCGTGCTTTATGCAAATATAGATGAATTTGACGCTGCAAAATATAGTTTGGAATATGATAAGCTTCCGGTTATGGACAAATGGCTGCTGTCCAAAATGAATACCCTGATTCAGACTGTTGATGAGAACCTTGGCAATTACAAAATTCCGGAATCAGCAAGAGCTTTACAGGAATTTGTAGATGACATGAGTAACTGGTATGTACGCAGAAGCCGTGAGCGTTTCTGGGCAAAAGGCATGGAGCAGGATAAAATCAATGCATATATGACCCTGTATACGGCTCTTGTAAACGTATGCAAGGCTGCAGCACCGATGATTCCGTTTATGACAGAGGATATCTATCAGAACCTGGTAAGAAATATCGATAAGACTGCACCAGAAAGCATTCATCTGTGCGACTTCCCGGCAGCGGATACGGCACAGATCGACAAGGAACTGGAAGCAAATATGGACGAAGTTCTGAAAATCGTAGTTATGGGACGCGCGTGCCGAAACACAGCGAATATCAAGAACAGACAGCCGATTGGAAATATGTTCGTAAAAGCTCCTTTTGAACTGCCGGAGTTCTTTGTGGAGATCATCAGAGAGGAACTGAATACCAAAAAAGTAACCTTTACCGATGATGTAAGAAACTTTACTTCCTATAGCTTTAAGCCCCAGCTTAAGACCGTTGGACCAAAATATGGAAAACTTCTGGGAGGAATCCGCCAGGCGCTTCCCCAGTTAGATGGAAATGCTGCCAGGGATGAATTGAATGGAAACGGTTCCATAAAGCTTGACATAAACGGAACAGAGGTTGTATTATTAGAAGAGGATCTGCTGATTGAGACAGCGCAGACGGAAGGATATGTGTCCGAACAGGACAACGAAATTACCGTTGTACTGGATACCAATCTCACGCCGGAGCTGATAGAAGAAGGATTCGTCAGAGAGCTGATCAGTAAGGTACAGACCATGAGAAAAGAAGCGGGCTTTGAAGTGACAGACAGAGTCGTGGTTTATGCAAAAGACAATCAGAAGATTGAAAAAATATTAGAAGAGCACAGAGAAGAGATTAAGTCAGAAGTTCTGGCAGATGATATTGTGACAGGCTCTGCAAACGGCTATGTAAAGGAATGGAACATCAACGGAGAGACAGTAACCATGGGCGTGGAGAAGGTGTAATATACCAGAAAACAGGAGGATGGTTCATGAGTAAAAAATTTGACAAGGAAGCATTTATTAACGATGTTAAGGCTAATGTAAAAACCTTATATCGCAAGACGATTGAGGAAGCGACAAAACAGCAGGTATTTCAGGCTGTGTCCTATACGATTAAAGATACAATTATAGATAACTGGCTTGCAACCCAGAAGCAGTATGAAATAGACGACCCGAAAACGGTGTATTATATGTCTATGGAGTTCCTGATGGGGCGTGCCCTGGGTAATAATCTGATTAATCTCACAGAGTATAACGATGTGAAAGAAGCATTGGAGGAAATCGGATTTGATCTGAACGTAATCGAGGATGAAGAGCCGGATGCAGCGCTTGGAAACGGAGGCCTGGGACGTCTTGCAGCATGTTTCCTGGATTCACTTGCTACTCTTGGATATTCTTCCTATGGATGCGGTATCCGTTACCGTTACGGGATGTTCAAACAGAAAATAGAAAACGGTTTTCAGATTGAAGTACCGGATAACTGGTTAAAAGATGGCAATCCATTTGAACTGCGCCGTCCGGAATATGCAAAAGAAGTAAAATTCGGCGGATATGTACGTGTGGTATATGATGAAGAGACAAAGAGAAACCGTTTTATTCAGGAGGGCTGCCAGTCAGTGCGTGCCATTCCTTTTGATATTCCCATTGTGGGATATGACAACCGCATCGTGAATACACTGCGTGTCTGGGATGCGGAAGCCATTAACGATTTCCAGCTGGATTCCTTTGACAAGGGAGACTACCAGAAGGCGGTTGAGCAGGAAAACCTGGCACGAAACATTGTAGAAGTCCTTTATCCAAATGATAATCATTATGCCGGCAAAGAGCTTCGTTTAAAACAGCAGTACTTCTTTATTTCCGCCAGCGTTCAGGCAGCAATTGAGAAATATAAGAAAAAACATTCCGATATGAGGAAGTTCTACGAAAAAGTGACATTCCAGTTAAATGATACTCATCCAACAGTGGCAGTGGCAGAATTAATGCGTATCCTGGTGGACGAAGAAAACCTGGAATGGGATGAAGCATGGGAAGTTACAACGAAGACCTGTGCATATACGAACCATACCATTATGGCAGAAGCTCTGGAAAAATGGCCGATTGAGCTGTTTTCCAGACTGCTTCCCCGTATTTACCAGATTATTGAAGAAATCAACCGCAGATTCCTCATTGAGGTTGGCAGAAAATATCCGGGTGACCAGAATAAAGTCAACAAGATGGCAATCATACATGACGGACAGGTGAAGATGGCACATCTTGCTATCGTAGCCGGTTACTCTGTAAACGGTGTGGCACAGCTTCATACCGAAATTCTGAAAAAGCAGGAGTTAAGGGACTTCTATGAAATGATGCCGCAGAAATTCAACAATAAGACCAATGGTATCACCCAGAGGAGATTCCTTCTGCATGCGAATCCACTGCTGGCTAATTGGGTGACTGCCCACATTGGTGACGAGTGGATTACAGACCTGCCGCAGATTTCGAAATTAAAGATCTATGCAGAGGATAAAAAAGCACAGCAGGAATTTATGAACATTAAGTACCAGAATAAGGTACGCCTTGCCAAATATATTTTAGAGCACAACGGTGTGGAAATAGATCCCCGTTCCATTTATGATGTACAGGTTAAGAGGCTTCATGAATACAAACGCCAGCTGATGAACATTCTGCATGTCATGCATTTATACAATACGATTAAAGACCATCCGGAAATGGATTTCTATCCCAGGACATTTATCTTCGGCGCCAAGGCAGCAGCAGGCTACCGCCGTGCGAAGCTTACGATTAAGCTGATTAATGCAGTGGCAGATGTTGTAAATAACGACAGATCCATCAATGGCAAACTGAAAGTGGTATTTATTGAAGACTATCGTGTATCCAATGCGGAATGGATCTTCGCAGCATCGGATGTATCAGAGCAGATTTCAACAGCAAGTAAAGAAGCATCCGGTACCGGTAATATGAAATTTATGTTAAACGGAGCACCTACCCTTGGCACCATGGATGGGGCAAATGTGGAAATCGTAGAAGAAGTCGGAGAAGAGAACGCATTTATCTTCGGACTTAGTGCTGACGAAGTAATCAATTTTGAGAATAACGGCGGCTATCACCCAATGGATTACTTTAACAATGATCAGGACATCCGCAGGGTACTGATGCAGCTGATCAATGGGGAATATGCAAAGGATGACCCGGAACGTTTCCGTGAAATCTACAACTCCCTGTTAAATACCAACAGCAGTGACAGGGCAGATACCTACTTTATTCTGGCTGACTTTAAGTCCTATGCACAGGCACAGAAAAAAGTGGAAGAAGCATACCGCGACGAAGCACGTTGGGCGAAAATGGCAATTCTGAATGTGGCAAGCAGCGGCAAGTTCACTTCAGACAGAACGATCCAGCAGTATGTGGATGAAATCTGGCATTTAGATAAAGTAGTAATCGAGTAGAAAAAGCTGCTTTTCATCAAAAAGCTATATTTTGATATGAAAAGCCTGGTATATTTAATTTTATTGCAGGTAATCCGGCAGATGGCCGGATTACCTGCAATAAGATAAGTATGCCGGGCTTTTTGTTTTTTCATTTTTGATAAGTTGCGCAAAGCACGGTTATAAGTGGAATATGGAACAGATAATGAAAAAAATTCCCTGATTTATGCATAATATAGAAATCCGGTAATATACATAAGACAAGGAAGGTGCGCCATGAAGGAAAAAATAAAAAATATTCTAGCATTAATTTTACTGGTACTCTTATTGCCTTATGTTATTACGGTACTAATGTCCGGTAAGATAAGACAAACCTATTTGGACAGAGGAGATGATCATTCCTTTATTTCGGTAGAAGTAGACGGGAAAGTACGTGAAGTTAATTTTGAAGACTATGTAATGGGCGTTACAGCCTTGCAGATTCCATCCGCTTATCAGACAGAGGCAATCAAAGCCCAAATGGTGGTGGCGAGAACAAATTTATGTAAAATGCTGGAGGATCACCCAACAGAACTTCTGAAAGACAAGTACTTAACCGTGGATCAAATGGAGGAACTGGGAATAAGGGATAAATTCAGCAGGGCATCCAGGGAAACAAGCGGACAGGTTCTCACCTATGACGGAAATTTGATACTGGCATCCTATCATGCCATCAGTGCCGGAAGGACAAGAGATGGCAATGATGTTCTGGGAAGCCAGAATTATCCTTATCTGGCATCGGTACAGAGCGCACAGGATGTAGAGGCAGAGCGTTATCTCCATGCAGAAGTATACGATCCGGATGAAATATTGCGGATATGCAGAGAACAGTATCCGGATATGAAAGCGTATTACCCTGAAGGAACCGAAGTTTCCACAGATATTCCCGCAGACCAGCCTGGAGATCAGGGCACAGATAAGTCCGCAGACCAGCCAACAGATCAGGCAACAGATCAGCCCACAGATCAGCCGGCAGAATCCCAGGGAAATGATAACAGCACCGGGGAATCAACAAAGCCAGACCCGGATAAAGGGGCAGATACTACAGGGCAGACAGAGGCAGGTACAGGAGCCAAAGAAAGCAGAATAGATGAAGATAACCAGCAGGAAACGGCACTAAATGTAAAAGCAGAAGGAAGAGAGAACGTCACTACAGCCTGGAATGCAGATCAGGGTGCGGATGCTTTATCCGACGGGCTGTCAGGAGTGGAAACCGAGATATTAACCGAAGCAGCAGAACCAAAAGCGCCAAAAGAAACCCAGGGACAGACAGAAAGTGCTGCGAAACCCCAGGCACAGTCTGAGGGTGCAGCTGAAACCCAGGGACAGACAGAAAGTGCAGCTGAAACACAGGCACAGTCGGAGGGTGTTTTAGAGTCACAGGCGCAGCCGGAGTCATCCGGTAACGAACAGACAGGAAATGATGAATTAAATAAAAATAATCTCTGGGATAATATGGAGATTGAAAGCAACGATGATGCAGGATATATAACAAAAATCCGCATTGGTGACACCGAGATTCCCGGTGAGGAATTCCGGAAATTCCTGAATTTAAATTCCAGCTGCTTTACCATGGAGCAGGTAGAAAAAGGAATACGGATCACTACAAAAGGATTGGGACATGGTGTGGGGATGAGCCAATACGGTGCAGAGAGAATGGCGGAATCCGGGAAACCATATGATGAGATATTGCAATATTATTTTAAAAATGTAACCATCGAAATAAATGAAAAACAGAACACCTCAGAGACAGAATCCAATGCCGTAAATTCTTAAATCGATTTTTCAAACATTGTATATTCTTTCATAAACTGGCAATGCTATTGTTGAACATAATTGATCAATAGTACGAGGTGAAGAATATGCAGAAAAAAGATGTTGTAAAGTTTTTTAAGAAAAAAGGAACCATTGTGGCATTGAGTCTGTGCCTGGTGGGAGGAGTAGCAGCAGCTTCCTATTATACAATGGAACTGTCTCAAAATGCAAAAGAAGAAGAACAGAATCTGGTAGATTTGAATGAAGAGCCAAAAGATCCCGAACCATCGGATCCGATTACAACAGATAAATCAACTCAGTCAGAGGGCAGCACAAAAGAAAACGGTAATAAAAATGCCACTTCCGGTGATTCTAAAAATCAGGCGGAATCAGATGCTTCGAAACCTACATTAGCAAATGATATGGATGTAGATCCCGCATATCTGGCTGAAAATGAAGCAAAAACAAGTGCTGATGCAAATACAGCAAAAGAGTCAGAAGACAGCGTAGATGCAAACTCAACAAACATTCAGGCTAAATTAGAACCTACCGTTGATTTTGGAGATAACAGCACACTGACCTGGCCGGTAGCAGGAACCGTATTAATTGACTACAGTATGGATTCTACCGTATATTTTAAGACATTAAATGTTTACAAATATAACCCGGCACTGATTATCGGCAGCGAGGTAAACGGACAAGTTCTGGCAGCCGCAAAGGGTATTGTTAAGTCCATCGATGTAAATGAAGAAACAGGAACGACCATTACTATGAATATCGGTAATAACTATGAATTAGTTTACGGACAGTTAAAAGAAGTTCCGGTAGCAGTAGGAGATGTAGTGGAGACAGGTTCCATCATTGGTTATGTAAATGAACCTACGAAGTATTACTGCGAAGAAGGAAGCAACCTCTTCTTTGAAATGAAAAAAGATGGTACACCGGTAGATCCTTTCCTGTATCTGGAATAAAACAGGCGGTACACAAACGAAAAATAACAGTGAGCAAAAGATAGATAACCAGGTCTTGAATTTTCAGATTTTTCGATACGGCAGTGACAGCCAATGTCATGAAAGGTATCGGGAGAGAAAGAAAATTTAAGGCCTTTTAAAATCCTTGCACATTTTTAAGAGAAGAGAGTATACTATATTAGTACAGCGGATAAGAACTCCACTGTGCCGAATAAAGTTACACCTGCGGATACGCAATCGAATCTTTCTTACTTGGCGTTACAATTTCCAAATGCAAACTGTCGTATTTGATATGGGTGAAGTACTTTTTCGTCGATTGCTTTTTATAATAAGCGCATGTATGAGGTTCTTGTATGTGCGCTTTACATAGACATTAAAGGATGAAGGTAAAATGAATTATACGTATATATTAAAGTGCAGCGATGACACCTACTATACCGGTTGGACAAACAATCTGGAGAAAAGGATTGATGACCATAACAGTGGAAAAGGTGCTAAATATACGAAAGGAAGGCGGCCGGTAGTGTTAGCCTATTGTGAGACATTTGCAACAAGGCAGGAAGCTATGAAAAGAGAATATGAGATAAAAAAGCTTCCGAAAAAGGACAAGCTGAAGCTTATGAATAGACGTTTGGATGATGAGCAGGTAAAATCATAATTCATTACATAAAACGGCTGCCCTCTGGAACACTCAGCAGAGTTCCGGGGACAGCCGGCTGTAGTACATCATTACAAAAATAATCCAACACGCTCTGGTCTTTTAAATTGCCATTCCAGCTACATATACGTACATAAGAATGAAATGACAAATGCTTCCGCCCATTACAAACAAATGAAAGATTTCATGTAATCCGAAGTTTTTATGTTTAGAATCAAAAATCGGGAGTTTAAGGGCATATATAATTCCTCCAACGGTATAAATAATACCGCCTGCAAGCAGCCATCCGAATGCGGCAGCCGGAAGAGCTTTTGTAATCTGGGTAAATGCAAGCACACATACCCATCCCATCCCGATATAAATTATGGAAGAAAACCATTTTGGACAGGTAATCCAGCACATTTTAATGATTATGCCTACAATTGCAATGCTCCACACAATGGTACATAAGAGATTGCCTGTGGGACCGTTCAGAACGATCATGCAGATTGGCGTATAAGTACCGGCGATCAGTATAAAGATCATACAGTGGTCCAGTTTCCGCAGGATGCGGTTGGTGCGTTCCGTCAGATCCAGGGAATGATAAGTGGAACTGGCTGCATAAAGCATAATCATACTGATAATAAATATAGACAGGGATACAATATGTGTCCGGTCCGGCTGCATCACCGCAGTCTTAATTAACAGCGGCATAGCAGCAAAAATTGCCATTACCATACCGATAAAATGTGTGATTGCACTTCCGGGATCTTTTAACCGGAATTTTCGCGGGGTTATTGTTGCAGTTTGATTCATAATATTACCTCCTCAAGATTATATGTCATCGATATAGTAATTACTGGAAATGATATTTCAACATGTAGTATTGAAAACTACGTTGTGTTATGGATATATTATACCCTGGAAAAGAAAAAAGCAACCCTGTTTTGGTAAATTTCTTAAAAAATTAAGGATTTTCTAATATATAAGTCAAAAATATCTGCTATGCTTCTAAAATCAAGTACTATTAAAGGAAATAGATTGTTTTTTTATGGATTATCATTTATAATTTATCTTAAGCAAATCAGGTAAAATATTGTTTTTATTGATAAGGCAGGAGGATATCATGGGTAACCAGGACTGGTCGAATCTGGGCGACCAAATAAAGAATACAGTGCAGTCTGCGATCGATTCGCAGAATTTCAGACAATTGAACGATTCAATTAGAAATTCAGTAAACAGTGCGATAGATAATGCTAACCAAAGCCTGAATCAGGCAAATCAAAGGTTCAATCGCGGCAATATGGGAAACATCGGAAATTTTGGACATCCTTATTCGGAGCCGCAGAATCCCTGGGATTCCAGGAAAAACAGAAACCGGGACAGACAAAGAAATAATTTTCACGATGTTCCGGCAAAAGGAGTTAAAAATGAGCTCATATCCCGAAACGGCGGGATGAAAGGTGCAGGCTATTCTCTGACTATCGTAGGGTATATTTTAGCCGGCAGCCTGGGTCTGTCAACCTTTATCATTGCATTGGTAAGTATGATTACCGGGGGCATAGAAGGCGGTGCGGCCATTGCAATCGGGGTTATTTTTCCGTTTTTGATTGCCAGTATTATCATGGCATGGCGGGGAAGCAAGATTCTTGGCAGGTTAAAACGGTTCAAGCTCTATGTACGTCAGCTTCGGGGGCGTGAATACTGTTCAGTCAAAGAACTGGCTGATGCAGTTGGAAAGCCGGTTAATTATACCGTAAGAGACCTGAGAGAAATGATTCGTAAAAATATGTTCTGCCAGGGCCACATTGATGCCCAGGAGAGCTGTCTCATGATCACAGACCAGGTCTATAATCAATATATGGAAGCTCAGCATCAGATGGAAATTCGTCAGCGGGAAGAGCGGAGCAGAATTCAGAATGCGGAGACAGTCAAAAAAGAACAGAAGGCGAAAATGGAAGATGGTTCAGTACCGGAAGACGTTCGAAAAGTAGTGGAAGAGGGTCAGAGCTATCTGGATAAAATTAAAAAGAGCAACGATGCAATCCCTGGTGTAGAAGTATCTGAGAAAATTTCCAGGATGGAAGTGATTACCACTAAAATATTCGAACGTGTGGAACAGCATCCGGAACATATCCCGGACCTCCGCAAATTCATGGAATATTATCTTCCTACTACCGTTAAGCTGTTGGATGCCTATGAAGAATTAGACAGGCAGCCGGTACAGGGGGAAAATATTCTCACCTCCAAGCGGGAAATCGAGGATACCCTGGATACGATTAATATGGCATTTGAAAAGCTTTTAGACGGATTCTTCCAGGATACATCCTGGGATATCTCTTCCGATATTTCGGTTCTCCAGACAATGTTTGCACAGGAAGGCCTGACAGGACAGGATTTTAAGAAGGCAAGGGAGAGTGCTGTTAAAAAGGAACTGGATCCGGAAAATAATGATGAAATAAAATTAAAGTTCTAATATAAGTGAGCATCCGCGGACACCGGAAGGATCTGATTACTCCCGGCTGTGCCGCAGCTTGTCGGAATGTTAAATTTTACAGAAAAGAGGATTAAGACATGAGTGATGAATTCAAAGACTTTGCATCGGCACCGGCGCCTACCTTAACGCTGGATCCATTCCAGTCAGAAAAGGCTGATAACCAGCTTCAGGCTGCACAGACAGTAAAAGCAGTGGTAGAAGAGCCCAAGAAACCGGAATTTGATGAAAGTATGCTTTCACCGGAAGAAAGAAGTATGGTTAACAGCTTTGTGGAACAGATCAGTCTCACTGATTCTAACGCTATTTTGCAGTATGGTGCAGGAGCGCAGAAGAAGATGGCTGATTTCTCTGAAGCAGCCCTTGATAATGTTAAGACTAAAGATCTTGGTGAAGTAGGGGAAATGCTTTCCGGAGTAGTGACCGAATTAAAGAGTTTTGAAGTAGAAGAACAGGAAAAGGGTTTTCTTGGTTTCTTCAAGAAGAGCAGCAATAAGATTACAGCAATGAAAGCTAAATATGACAAGGCAGAAGTAAATATCAACCGTATCTGTGAAGCTCTGGAAAGCCATCAGGTACAGATGTTAAAAGATATAGCAGTGCTGGACAAGATGTACGGGCTTAACCAGTCTTATTTTAAAGAATTGTCCATGTATATTCTGGCTGGAAAGAAGAAGCTGGCTAAAATCCGTGCTGAGGAACTTCCGGCGTTAGTACAAAAAGCAAATAATTCCGGACTGCCGGAAGATGCACAGGCTGCAAAAGACCTTGACTCCCTTTGTAACCGTTTCGAAAAGAAGCTTCATGATCTGGAGTTAACCAGAATGATTTCACTTCAGACAGCACCGCAGATCCGCCTTGTACAGGGAAATGATACCCTGATGGTTGAAAAAATACAGTCTACTATCGTGAATACCATACCACTGTGGAAAAGTCAGATGGTACTGGCACTGGGTGTTGCCCATTCAGCGGATGCGGCAAAGGCACAGAGAGAAGTAACGGATATGACAAATGAGCTGCTGAAGAAGAATGCACAGACTCTGAAGATGGCTACTGTGGAAACCGCAAAAGAGTCTGAACGTGGAATTGTAGATATTGAGACCTTAAAGACTACAAATGAGTCACTGATTTCTACGTTGGATGAAGTAATGCGTATCCAGACAGAAGGACACCAGAAGCGTATGGAAGCAGAGGCAGAAATGCAGAGATTAGAAGGGGAACTGAAGGGTAAACTCCTGCAGCTTCAGGGATAAGGTGTGAATTTAAGCAACCTTTATACAACAAAACTGGAAAATATTTCTGGTTATCCTGGCGTATACCCGGCGATAAATTATGGTTCCGCCCTTGACAAGGGAACCGAAACTATGGTACGATAAGGTTCGTAATATCGTGTCAGTATAGCAACAATGTAAAATATTGAGGTTAAAGCCCTGTACATAAGAGTCATGTTACAGGGCTTTTTTATGCGATTTCATGGCACGAAGCGACGTGTGGGAAGTGCAGATATAAAGGCAGCCTGGGAAAACAGGCAAATAGAAAGGAAACACGAATACATGGAAACAGTTAGATTTGATGAACTTGGTCTTAGTGACCAGATACTAAAGGCAGTAACAGAAATGGGATTTGAAGCAGCGAGTCCGATCCAGGCAAAAGCAATTCCAGTACTCATGGATGGAAAAGATGCGATTGGCCAGGCACAGACAGGAACTGGTAAGACAGCAGCATTTGGAATTCCACTTCTGGAAAAGATTGATCCGAAGAATAAGAAACTTCAGGGGATCATCTTATGTCCTACCAGAGAATTGGCAATTCAGGTGGCGGAAGAAATACGTAAATTGTCTAAATTCATGCATGGGATAAAGGTACTTCCTGTTTACGGCGGACAGGATATTGTGAAACAGATACGTTCTCTGAAAGGCGGCGTACAGCTGATCATTGGAACCCCTGGCCGTGTAATGGACCATATGAGAAGAAAAACAATTAAATTTGATCAGGTGCACACAATTGTACTGGATGAAGCAGATGAAATGTTAAATATGGGATTCAGGGAAGATATTGAAACCGTATTAAAAGAGATACCGGAAGAAAGACAGACCGTACTTTTCTCGGCAACAATGCCAAAACCAATTATGGATATCACCAACCAATATCAGAAAAAAGATGCGGAACTGGTAAAGGTGGTAAAAAAAGAACTTACCGTTAAAAATATAGATCAATATTATTATGAAGTAAAACAGAAAAACAAGGAAGAAGTATTATCCAGACTTTTAGATATGTATAATCCGAAACGTTCCCTTGTATTCTGTAATACGAAGCGTAAAGTAGATGAACTGACGACTGCTCTCCAGGGCAGAGGATATTTTGCCGAAGGACTTCACGGGGATCTGAAGCAGTCACAGCGTGACCGTGTCATGAACGGCTTCCGTAATGGAAAAACAGAGATTTTGATCGCAACAGATGTTGCAGCAAGAGGAATCGATGTAGATGATGTAGAGGCAGTCTTTAATTATGACATCCCTCAGGACGATGAGTTTTATGTACACCGTATCGGAAGAACAGGACGTGCCGGAAGAGTCGGAAAAGCTTTCTCATTTGTTGTGGGTAAAGAAGTATATAAGCTGAAAGATATTCAGAGATATTGTAAAACAAAGATCTATGCCCAGCCAATTCCGTCACTGGATGACGTAACTGCTATCAAGGTAGAGAAGATACTGGAAGATGTCAATCAGATCATTAGTAATGAAGACCTTAAAGATATGATAGATATGCTGGAAAACCACCTGAATGAGGAAGATTACACCGCTATGGACATTGCCGCAGCATTCCTGAAGCTTTCCATGGGAAATGAAGAAGCTATGGAAGAAGAAAAAGGTATGGACTTTGGCAATACAGGTGCAGAAGAAGGCATGGTACGTCTGTTTATCAATATTGGTAAAAAGCAGGGTGTACGTCCGGGAGATATTCTGGGAGCCATCGCAGGAGAATCCGGTATGCCGGGTAAACTAGTAGGAAGTATAGACATGTATGACAAATATACTTTCGTAGAAGTTCCCACAGACCGTGCGAAAGAAGTATTGAGTGCAATGGATCATGCGAAAATAAAAGGAAAAATGGTAAATGTAGAACCTGCAAACCAGAAGTAAACTGGCATGGACAAAAAATACGAAACTGGCTGTTTTAACATGACCAGTATAGTGCTATGATATTCCCAAATTCAAAATGAGGAGAGGAAATATCATGCAACAGAAAAATCATAGTCAGACAGTTATGAAGCTTGCACAGACGGCGCTGTTAGCGGCATTGTGTTTCGTATCATTTACATTTTTTCAAATAAAAATACCAATGCCGGGAGGAGATGCTACTTCCATCCATATCGGGAACGCATTTTGCGTACTGGCTGCATTGCTGCTGGGCGGAGGATACGGCGGTCTTGCCGGGGCAGTAGGCATGACGATAGCGGATTTAATGGATCCGATTTATATTGTCGGCGCACCTAAGACTTTTGTATTAAAGTTCTGCATTGGGCTGATAACCGGTCTGGTGGCACATCAGATAGGAAAAATCGGTGAAAGCAATGACAAGAGATATATTATGAAATGGAGTATTATTGCATCTGTATGCGGCTTAGGTTTTAACGTAATATTTGATCCCCTGGTGGGCTATTTCTATAAACAGATCATACTGGGGCAGCCTCAGGAGATGGCTTCTGTTTTAGCTAAATGGAGCACTGCTACAACATTTGTAAACGCGGTGGTATCCACCTTCCTGGTAGTTATATTATACAGCGTGCTGAGGCCGGCGCTGGGTAAGGCCGGGTTGCTGGTATCAACGGCAAAAGGATAAAGTGAAAAGAAGCAGGTGTCGGATTACCGATACCTGCTTCTTTAGGAGAAGGAATAATTAACCAAAATATCTTTCTAATAAACCTTTGAAAGCTTTACCGTGGCGAGCTTCATCTTTTGCCATTTCATGTACAGTATCATGGATAGCATCCAGATCAGCGGCTTTCGCACGTTTAGCCAGATCAAACTTACCTGCAGTAGCCCCATTTTCTGCAGCAACTCTCATTTCCAGGTTTTTCTTTGTGCTGTCCGTTACAACTTCACCAAGCAGTTCTGCAAATTTGGAAGCATGTTCTGCCTCTTCATAAGCAGCCTTTTCCCAGTATAAACCGATTTCAGGATAGCCCTCTCTGTGAGCAACTCTGGACATAGCCAGGTACATACCTACTTCAGAACATTCTCCTTCGAAGTTTGCTCTTAAGTCTGCTAAGATATCTTCAGAAACACCCTGTGCAATACCAATAACATGTTCTGCAGCCCAGCTCATGCTGCCATCCTGCTTTGTGAATTTGCTTGCAGGTGCTTTACAGATTGGACATACCTCCGGTGCAGAATCTCCTTCGTGAACATAACCACATACATTACATACAAATTTAGCCATTTTAAAATCTCCTTTTCATTTTTATAATTTAGTTTAAGGAATTGAATTCCTGATTGATATTTAATAATAGTAATTGTTACTGATATTAATATACTACATATCTATTCATTTGTCAATCGTTTCTTATAAGTTTTTGAAATAATTTTTTACTGAAGTCTGGACTTTTTGACTAAGATATATTTGAGCATCAACTTATTTATTCTTCTAAATAATTGATTTTCAATAAGAAAAGCAAGTATACCTGTTACCAGATACACTTGCTTTGATGTGAAAGAAAAGTGGTTTAATTAACCAAAATATCTTTCTAATAAACCTTTGAAAGCTTTTCCGTGACGAGCTTCGTCTTTTGCCATTTCATGTACAGTATCATGAATAGCATCCAGATCAGCAGCTTTCGCACGTTTTGCCAGATCAAATTTACCTGCAGTAGCGCCGTTTTCAGCAGCAACTCTCATTTCCAGGTTCTTCTTTGTGCTGTCCGTTACAACTTCACCCAGTAATTCAGCGAATTTTGCAGCATGTTCTGCTTCTTCATGAGCAGCTTTTTCCCAGTATAAACCGATTTCAGGATAGCCCTCTCTGTGAGCAACTCTGGACATAGCCAGGTACATACCTACTTCAGAACATTCTCCTTCGAAGTTTGCTCTTAAGTCTGCTAAGATATCTTCAGAAACACCCTGTGCAATACCAATAACATGTTCTGCAGCCCAGCTCATGCTGCCATCCTGCTTTGTGAATTTGCTTGCAGGTGCTTTACAGATTGGACATACCTCCGGTGCAGAATCTCCTTCATGAACATAACCACATACATTACATACAAATTTAGCCATTTTATCAATCTCCTTTTTATTTTATGGGGCTTCTTCAACCCTTATTTAATATTAGTAATTGTTACTGATATTAATATACTCCTTATCAGGTCATTTGTCAATAGCTTTTTGGAAAAAAATTCAAATTGTTGTGACGGCAGTTCCAGCAGTTTTAAAAGCCTGGGAATAATGCTGTGATGACAATTATTTTCTGGGGAAAGTAATTCTGCGGGCTCCCGGAATCTTACTTTGTTCCATGGAATCCAGAATTTCATCTATGAAGTCTTCATCATCCTCGTCTTCGTCATCGTAATCATCGTCATCATAATCCTCATCGTCATCATCCTCATAAAACGAATCGGTTTCACAGTATGTATACTCCGTAACATCAGCTTTATCATCCTGGTAAAGAGCGGTAATAATTTTTTCAGCCAGTGCAAGAGATATTTTTATTCCAAAGTCTTCTTCCGGACCGCAAAATTGTAAAATTTCCTCATCCATAAGATATTCTGCTTTGTTCACATCCATGACACTTAATAATTGATCCATATTTTTATACAGTACTTTCATAGGTTTTTTCTCCTTTTATTGAAATATGATTTATTGTTACCATTATTATGCATTATTTTAACTGGATTGTCATCTGTTATTATAAAAAATTAATGATATTAAAGTAAATTTTACAAAAGACGGTCTAGTAAGACAGGGAACTGTTTTTAATGGCTTACTTTTGTGAATAAATTTGGGTTTCGCTGATTAAGACGCTTTGTGAATGATAGATAGTGTACGAAAAGATGGGCGTGGGAAACTGGTATGGACTCCGTCAGCTGGCCGCAGAACTGGTATTTTCTAACCTTTCCGAAGCGCTTTTTGGCGGCACGCGGGCATTCACCGAGAAATCCTGATGCATTTCTCGGTTCA